>OATK01001026.1_pt1 | contig 20193 bp, 19 predicted proteins | sample 1516611 | NCBI WGS metagenome assembly OATK01 (sample SAMEA2579947, study PRJEB22360) | human gut metagenome | biome: human gut; feature: human-associated habitat; material: faeces | place: Denmark | collected 2008/2010 | reverse complement strand
GCACCGGGCATCGGAGCTTGCGGGTAAGGAAACCATGCCTGCGATTGTTCGTGACCTGGACGATGATGCAGCCATTATTTTGATGGTTGATGCGAATTTGCAGAGGGAGAGTATCCTGCCGAGTGAAAGAGCATTTGCTTATAAGATGAAGCTGGATGCGATTAAACATCAAGGTCAACGCACCGATTTAACTTCATCCCAAGTTGGGATGAAGTTGCAGGCAATGGATATAGTCGGTCAGGAGGCAGGAGAAAGCAGAAATCAGGTACACCGTTATATCCGTCTGACCGAACTGATTCCGGAACTGCTGGATATGGTAGATACGGGTCAGATCAAATTCAATCCTGCGGTGGAGCTTTCCTATCTGGCAAGTGAAGAACAGAAGGATTTTCTTTCTGCAATGGATTATGCTCAAGCAGCTCCTTCCCTTTCGCAAGCACAGCGAATTAAAAAGCTCGCACAGGAGGGCGAGTGTACGCTGGATGCGATGTGCGAGATTATGAATGAAATCAAGAAGGGAGAGCTGGACAGAGTAACCTTCAAAACGGATTCGTTGCGAAAATACTTCCCGAAGTCCTATACCAACAAGCAGATGGAGGATAAAATCATTCAGCTTTTGGAGCAATGGCAGAAAAAAAGAGAAAAATCAATGGAAAGGTAAGGTAAAAAATGTTTACACCCAAAAACATTCAGGGCGCTTTGGAAGAACTCTACGACCTTTGCGATCCTGATTATATGGTAGATATGCTCGTAAACTACAGTGAGGAGTTCGATGATATTTCTCCTGCGCTTCTGGCAAAGTCGTTTCAGAAAAATGCCGAGATGATTAGCGAGTATCGAGTATTGTCCTCTGCTGGTGAGGGTATCGACTATCAGGGAAAGGTACTTCTGAACAGCAGAGCCGTGCGGCTTCTGTCCTATGTAGAAGATATGAGCGGCGATGAAAAAGTTCGCACGATTCAGAGCAAGGAGCTGTGGTTAGCAGAAGATATGACATTCTATGTGGTGTCCTGTATGTCTACGATCACGATGGACAAGGAAGAAGCCATTTGTCTTAACGAACACCGCAGCGTGGTTACTACGGTGGAATGCGAGGACGATATTTTCTTCGACATGGGTTCCCTGATTTGCGAACTGGACGATATTTGCTTGTTCGAGCTTTTAGCCGATGTGGATGCGACTATTTATGAACTGTAACAGGTTCATGGATGGTCGCTTTTCTTATTTCCAAAGAAACGGAGGTATCGAAACTTGAAAGAATACGATGTGAAGATCACCGAAACCTTGGAGAAAACGGTTACGGTGCAAGCAGAATCTCACGATGCGGCAGAGGAACAGGTTAGAGCCGCTTATTACAATTCGGAGTACATTCTGGACTCCGAAAACTTTACCGGTGTTGCGTTCGGCACGACCGAGGAACGGGAGGTTCAGAAAGAACAGGCAGATACCATGAATGTGTTGCTGGTAAAGCCGTTCATGTATCCGCAGGCTGTGCAGATCGGCTGTGAGCTGGAGGATTTGCAGAAAGCCGTAGGTGGCGATATTGAGGCAACTTATCCGTTCAATGAGCCGGTTGCACTGGTGATGCACGACGAAGGTAAACTCGTAGGCAAAGAACTGAACCGTGCGCTGCGTGATGATGACGGCGATATTTATGACATTATCGCCGGTGATTTTCTGGTTGTGGGATTGGGCGAGGATGATTTTTGTTCTCTGTCCCCGGAACTGATGAAGCAGTTTGAGGAACACTTTCATCAGCCTGAGACTTTTGTACGCATGGGGCGCAGCATTATGGCGCTTCCCCTGCCGGATGACATGGTGAAGAAAGAAGATGCACCTGTCAAAGCTGATTCGGTTCCCCACAAAAGTAACCCTGACCGAGATGTTCTGTAAGGAGGTTCTTATGCAAAGAAATTCGACGATTGGAGAGCTGATGGAGCGAAAGCGGATTCAGGATGGTGCCAAGGAGTACCAGGGACATACCTATATGGACTTGGCACGATTTGATGACGCCACCAAGCACATGATTATTTTCGATGTGCTGACCGATGAATCGCCTGTCGGTTGGAAAGGCGAAAGAAATCGCCTGTATTTGAGCGATGTGGGTTATCAGAAGGCTCTGGATAACCAGAAAGCTGGCAATATCAAGATTATCAGCCATGCCGCAGTTGCCAAGGGCAATCTGTATTACGACCACAGAGATATGGCACGATAATCTGTTCACTCTACTGCTTGCAGGAGGTGATGAATCATGCAGGAAGAAGTTGAAAACAGAACAGTAAACCTGGCGATCAGCACAACCAAGCTGACGGGGCGCACTATCATTGCCGGTATCCGCAAGTATTTGCAGCACCGGGAAAAAGTGAAGATGAAAAAGGCACGAGACCCTGCCGTTCATGGAAAGCAATCCGTGAAACAGCTTTTGGGACAGAATCAGGGTGCTACGAATGTTGAGATCGACAAAGAGAGTATCCGTGATTTTGAAAAGCTCGCCAAGAAGTATGGCGTGGACTTTGCCGTAAGAAAAGATAAGTCCGTTGATCCTCCCCGGTTTCTTGTTTTTGTCCGTTCTAAAGATGCAGATGCTTTGGATGCAATCTGCAAGGAACATCAGGCAAGGGCATTAACCAAGAATGAAAAGCCGAGCGTTCTGGCGCAGCTGAAGAAGTTCAAGGAAATTGTCGCAGCGATTCCGAAGAAGGTTCGAGAGAAGAAACAGGAGCGTGATCTGTGATGGATAAGAGAAAAATGAAAAAGCTCCTGATTCTGAATTTACCGTATTTTCTGGTAGGGTTGTTCGCTACGAATTTAGGAGAAGCATGGAGATTGGCTGAGGGGGCAGATTCATCTGCGAAAATCCTCAGCTTTTTTCATGCCCTTCCGATAGCCCTGAACAATCCGTTTCCCAGCTTTCACCCGTTGGATTTGCTGATTGGTATTCTCTGCGGCGCAGGACTTCGGCTGGCTGTCTATCTAAAAGGCAAAAACGCAAAGAAGTACCGACACAATGTTGAGTACGGTTCTGCTCGTTGGGGAACGGCAAAAGATATTGAGCCGTTTATTGCACCAAAGTTCGAGGACAATGTGATCCTGACGAAAACGGAGCGGCTGATGATGAGCAATCGCCCGAAGAATCCTGCCAATGCCCGAAATAAGAATGTTCTGATTATCGGCGGTTCGGGTTCCGGTAAAACTCGCTTTTGGTTGAAGCCAAACCTTCTCCAGATGCACAGTTCCTATGTGGTCACTGACCCGAAAGGCAGCATCGTGATTGAGTGCGGCAACGCCCTTTTGAAGCATGGCTACACCATCAAGATTTTCAACACCATCAACTTTCAGAAGTCGATGCACTATAACCCATTTGCCTATATCCATTCAGAAAAAGACATTCTGAAACTGGTGACAACGCTGATTGCCAACACAAAGGGTGATGGAAAAGCCGGTGATGAGTTCTGGACGAAGGCGGAAACGCTGCTCTACTGTGCCTTGATCGGATATATCCACTATGAAGCTCCGGTTGAGGAACAGAATTTCTCCACCCTGATTGAGTTCCTGAACGCAATGGAGGTGCGGGAAGATGATGAGGAGTTCCAGAACCCGGTGGATCTGATGTTTGAAGCCCTGGAAAAGAAAAAGCCGAATCACTTTGCAGTCCGTCAGTATAAAAAATACAAGCTGGCTGCCGGCAAGACCGCTAAGTCGATTTTGATTTCCTGCGGCGCTCGTCTGGCTCCTTTTGATATTCAGGAGGTCAGAGATGTGACTGCCTATGACGAGTTGCAGTTGGATACTCTCGGAGATAAGAAAACGGCGCTCTTTCTGATTATGTCAGATACGGATGCGACGTTTAATTTTTTGATCTCCATGATTTACACACAGCTGTTCAACTTGTTGTGCGAGAAAGCAGATGATGTGTACGGCGGCAGACTGCCGGTTCATGTGCGCTGCTTGATTGATGAGATGGCAAACATCGGTCAGATTCCCAATCTGGAAAAACTGGTAGCGACAATCCGAAGCCGTGAAATATCGGCTTGCCTTGTTCTCCAGGCACAATCACAGCTGAAAGCCATTTATAAAGACAATGCCGATACCATCATCGGCAACATGGATTCCCGAATTTTCCTGGGTGGTTCTGAGCCAACCACGCTCAAAGAACTGAATCAGGCATTGGGAAAAGAAACTATCGACACCTACAACACCTCCAACACCAGAGGTAACAGCCCGTCTTACGGCTTGAATTATCAGAAGTTAGGCAAAGACCTTGCGAGCGTAGATGAGCTTGCGGTTCTGGATGGCAGCAAGTGTATTTTGCAGTTGCGTGGTGTCAGACCGTTTCTTTCTGACAAGTACGATCTGACGCAGCACCCCAATTATAAGTACACATCAGACTTTGATAAGAGAAATGAGTTCAACATTGAGCAGTTTCTGAGTCGAAGGTTGAAGCTCAAGGCAGGTGATGAGTTTGTGGTAGTCGATGCGGATTAAGGAGGTTTCTGTTTGGAAAATCTGAAAACGGTATCTGCCCTGGTTAAGAACATCTTGGAACACGACCACAAGGCAAGAAATACCGACAATCATTTGTACCTGATGGTACTGGAACACTATTCCGGTCTGCGTGGCATCGACATTCATGCCATGACGGTTCCTGTGTTTTTGAAGGAACTGGATAGACGCAGCTTTCCGGGGTTTGAAACTGTCCGCAGAAGCAGACAGAAAGTGCAGGCAACCTACCCTGACCTTGCTCCCAGTGAAGCCGTAGGCAAGCGCAGAGCAAAAAATGAGGTTGTATATCGAGAATTTGCAGAAAGCGAGGTGTAAAAAAAATGACTTGGTGGATCACGGATACCTCTATTGGGCAGCGATTGAAGTTCGTTAGACGATTTCGCCGCCTTACCCAGAAAGAGCTTGGACTCCTGATGGGGTATTCCGAGAAAACAGCGGATGTCCGTATTGCTCAGTATGAGAAAAACGCTCGAACCCCTAATGCAGAAACCACAGCGAAACTCGCAGAGGTTCTGAAGGTTTCACCTGTCGTTTTTTCACCGACAATCTGTGCTTCTCGTGAAGATTTGTTGCAGTCAATGTATTGGCTGTTTCTTATGAAAGGTGGTGGTGATATATATGATTGTGAAACTGAATATGCAAGAAGCAGAATGGAACAGAAACTTGGCGTGATAACCGTCGAGGAGTTCCTTGAAAAGATTCTCGTAAACTAAGCCTTCCGTCCGGTTTTGATGCCGGTAGTACGGAGGGCTTTTTCTATTCTCAAAACAATTTCAAATTTTAGGAGGAAAATATTATGGCATTTTTCAATAGCGCAGTAACCGTTCTTCAGACTCTCGTTATCGCTCTGGGCGCAGGTCTTGGCATCTGGGGTGCAATCAATCTGCTTGAGGGCTACGGCAACGATAACCCCGGCGCAAAGTCCCAGGGCATGAAGCAGCTCATGGCTGGCGGCGGTGTTGCCCTCATCGGCACCACCCTTGTACCTCTGCTCTCCGGACTGTTCGGTTAATCACAAAACAAGGAGGTAATCGCCTTTGGACAGCATACTCCAACAGATCACAGACTGGCTGAAAGAAATGCTCGTTTCAGCTATTATGGGAAATCTGTCGGGGATGTTTGAGTCCGTCAACAACCAGGTTGGCGAGATAGCAACCTCCGTTGGCATGACCCCGGCGAATTTTTCGCCGGGTGTCTTTGCCATGGTACGAAACATCTCCGAGTCAGTGATTATCCCAATCGCAGGCTTGATTCTGACCTTCATTGCCTGTTATGAGCTAATTCAGATGATTATTGACCACAACAATCTGGCAAATTTTGAAACCTGGATCTTCTTCAAATGGGTGTTCAAGACTTTTGTTGCGGTCATGTTAATCACAAACACATTCAATATCACGATGGCTGTGTTTGATGTGACACAGCACGTTATAAACGCAAGCGCCGGTATCATATCCGGAAATACTGCCATAGATGCTTCGGCATTGGAAACAATGGAAGAAACGCTGATGGCAATGGATTTGGGTCCTTTGCTCGGCTTGTTCCTGCAATCCTTTATCGTGCAGGTCACGATGTCCGCTTTGGCAATCATCATCTTTGTGATCGTCTACGGTCGAATGATTGAAATTTATCTGATGGTCAGCCTTGCCCCGATTCCGCTTTCCACTTTTGGAAACAGAGAACAGAGCAATATCGGACAGAATTATCTGCGTTCGCTGTTTGCAATCGGATTCCAGGGATTCCTGATTATGATCTGCGTGGGCATTTATGCGGTGCTGATTCAGTCTATCGCATTCAGTGATGACATCATCGGTTCTATCTGGGGTGTTATGGGCTACACCGTCCTTTTGTGCTTCACCCTGTTTAAGACTGGTTCGCTTGCGAAGGGTGTATTCAGCGCTCACTAAGGGAAGGAGGAAATTGTTTGGCAGCGTATATTCCCGTACCTCGTGACCTGACGAGGGTAAAAACAAAAGTGTTCTTCAATCTGACGAAACGGCAGTTACTTTGCTTTGGTGCGGCGGCGCTCATCGGAGTGCCGATTTTCTTTCTGGTCAAAGCAACCGGAAATGTGAGCCTTGCAGCACTGTCCATGATGATCGTCATGTTACCGTTGTTCTTTCTGGCAATGTATGAAAAGGATAGTCAGCCGTTGGAAGTGGTTGTAGAACACTTCATTCAGACCAAATTCGTTCGTCCCAAGGTTCGCCCTTATCAGACGGACAACTATTATGACGCTTTGATGCGTCAGTACAAACTGGAAAAGGAGGTTGAACGAATTGTTTTTCAAAAAGAAGCCACAGGCAAGAAACATCAAAATGCCTGCAAATCTGAATCGGAAGCAGCAGCGAGAAATTAAAGCTGTTGTGGAACGGGCAAAGAAGGACAACGGTATTCCGCAGACTGCACAGCAGTCCATTCCCTTTCAGAGAATGTTCCCGGATGGCATCTGCCGTGTCACTGACAGTTATTACACCAAGACCATTCAGTTTCAGGACATCAACTATCAGCTGGCACAGCAGGAAGATAAGACTGCCATCTTCGATGAGTGGTGCAGTTTCCTGAATTTCTTTGACAGCTCCATTCACTTTGAGCTTTCCTTTATGAACCTGAGTACCGATGCTGAAAGCTTTGAAAAGAGTATCCGTATCCCGTTCAAGAAGGACAGCTTCAATCCCGTCCGTGCCGAGTATAGCCAGATGCTGAAAAAGCAGTTGGCGCAGGGCAACAACGGCTTGACCAAAACCAAGTACCTGACATTCGGCATTGAAGCCGAATCCATGCGGCAGGCAAAGCCGAGACTCAACCATATCGAAAACGATCTGCTCAATAACTTTCGGCGTTTGGGTGTCATTGCCACTACCATGAACGGCAAAGAGCGGCTGCATCTGATGCACTCTATGTTCCACATGGGTGATAATGATAAGTTCTTCTTCGATTGGAAGTATCTTGTGGAATCCGGGCTGTCCGTAAAGGACTTCATTGCTCCGACGGCGTTTGCCTTTAAGACCAACCGCACCTTCCAGATGGGCAGTATCTTCGGTTCGATGTCTTATCTGGCAATTACGGCATCAGACCTGTCTGATCGTATGCTGGCGGATTTTCTGGATATGGAATCCACGCAGATCGTGACCATGCACATCCAGTCGGTTGACCAGACTGCGGCGATTAAGACCATCAAGAGAATCATCACCGAGCTTGACCGTTCCAAAATCGAGGAACAGAAAAAGGCTGTGCGTTCTGGCTATGACATGGACATTATCCCATCTGACCTTGCTACCTATGGTAAAGATGCGAAGTCACTTCTGAAAGAATTGCAGAGCCAGAATGAGCGAATGTTCATGGTGACATTTCTGGTGCTGAACACCGGGCGCACCGAGCAGGAACTGGAGAACAATGTGTTCCAGGCACAGAGCATCGCCCAGAAGCATAACTGCAATCTGCGTCGTTTGGATTTTCAGCAGGAATCCGGACTGATGAGCAGCCTGCCTTTGGCACAAAACCTGATTGAGATTCGTCGTGGCCTGACTACCAGTTCCACGGCTATTTTTGTGCCTTTCACCACGCAGGAGCTGTTCCAGAATGGTGGAGAAACGCTCTATTACGGGCTGAATGCTCTGTCGAACAACCTTATCATGGTGGACAGAAAGAAGCTCAAGAACCCCAACGGACTGATTCTGGGTACTCCCGGTTCCGGTAAATCCTTTTCCGCAAAGCGTGAAATCACCAATGCGTTCCTGGTTACGGATGACGATATTATCATCTGCGACCCCGAAGCGGAATATGCGGCTCTGGTTCACAAGTTCAATGGTCAGGTGGTAAAAATCAGCTCCTCCAGTACCAACTATATCAACCCTATGGACATCAACCTGAACTACTCTGAGGATGACAACCCGGTAGCACTGAAAGCTGATTTTATCCTGTCCCTCTGTGAGTTGATTATGGGCAGTAAGGATGGCTTGCAGCCTATCGAAAAGACGGTTATCGACCGTTGTGTGCATCAGATTTACCAGAGATATTTCGACAATCCTGCCCCTGAGAATATGCCGATCCTTGAGGATTTGTATGATGCCCTTCTGAAACAGGACGAAAAGGAAGCCCACCATGTAGCGACCGCCTTGGAAATCTATGTTAAGGGTTCTCTGAAACTGTTTAACAACAGAACCAATGTGGATATTCAGAATCGTCTGGTGTGCTTCGACATTAAGGAGCTGGGCAATCAGCTGAAAAAAATCGGTATGCTGATCGTTCAGGATCAGGTCTGGGGGCGTGTAACTGCCAACCGTTCTGCCGGTAAATCGACCAGATATTATATTGACGAGTTCCATCTGCTTCTGAAGGAAGAACAGACGGCAACCTATTCCGTAGAAATCTGGAAGCGATTCCGTAAATGGGGCGGCTTGCCGACCGGTATTACTCAGAATGTCAAAGACCTGCTTCGTTCTCCGGAGATTGCCAACATCCTCGAAAACTCTGATTTCATCTATATGCTGAATCAGGCAAGCGATGACCGAAGTATTCTGGCACAGCGGTTGAACATTTCGCCGCATCAGCTGTCCTATGTAACCAACTCCGGTGAGGGCGAAGGACTTCTGTTCTATGGCAATGTGATTCTGCCGTTCATTGACCGATTCCCGACAGATCTGGAACTGTATCGCATTATGACCACGAAGTTAAACGAGGTGGCACAGGAAAAGGAGGCGTAATGTATGGCGAAAAGACCTACACGACTCCGTTTTACCGAAGATGACCTTGCAGATTCTCATGTGAAGAAAGCTGCCGACCGTGCAGATAAGGCGGTTGATAGGGCTGAAAAAGCGGCAGACAAATTGGCTTCTAAAAAGGCAAAGCCGAAGCTAAAGCTGGAAACAGATGCAGCCGGTTCCCGTAAAGCAAAGCTCCGTTTTGAAAAAGCGGAGTTTACGGAAATCGAGCGCCCATCTGTGGCAAAGCACATGGCAAGCCGTGGTGCCGCAGTCACGCTCACATCCAAAGCACATCGGGCGGTGTCAGAATATGAGGATGATAATATCGGCGTTCAGGCTGTGCAGGAAACGACCAAGGCTGTTGAATCCACTGTCTATACCGTCGATCATGCCGTTTACAGTCACAAGCTGAAAGCCTACGACAAGGCGGAAAAGCTGGTTGAGAAGTCAGATAAAGCAAATGTAAATGCCCTGTATGAGAAGTTCAAAAAGGACAACCCCGATGCCGGTTCCAATCCCTTTTCCCGTTGGCAACAGAAAAGGGCAATCAAGAAAGAATATGCTGCCGCCAAAGCCGGTAAGAATACCGCTTCGACAACGGCTTCTGCATCTAAGGGTGCAGGCAAGGCAACGGGCAAAGCAGCTCAGGGAGCCAAGAACATCACAGAAAGAGTAACGGAGTTCTGCACCACACACTCTAAAACGATTCTGTTTGTTTTGATTGCCGGACTGCTTTTTATGATACTCTCAGGGATGTTCTCGTCTTGTTCGGCTATGTTCCAAGGCGGCACACAGATCATTCTGGGAACTTCTTTTACTGCAAAAGAGGAAGATATTATTGGTGCGGACAATGATTACAAGGCTTTGGAAGCTGCGCTCCGCAATAAAATCAATAATATCGAGCGTACTCATAGCGGATATGACGAGTACCGGTATGACCTTGATGAAATCAACCACAATCCTTATGAGCTGGCGGCGTATTTGACGGTGAAGTTTGAGGATTACACCAGAGATGAGGTGCAGGCTACCCTGCAATGGCTATTTGAGCAACAATATGAGCTGACCCTGACGGAAGTAGTAGAGATTCGTACACGAACAACATCTTCTACTGATCCCGAAACGGGAGAGACAACAACAGAGGAAGAAGATTACGAATATTATATTCTGAATGTGAAGCTCAGAAATAAGGGCTTGAACAGTGTGATTTCAAATTCCGGCTTGTCGGAAGATGATATGGAGCGATATAGAATTTTGCTTCAGACAAGGGGCAACAGACCGGATATTTTCGGAAATGACATTTACGCCACCCCTGGCGGCGAGTACACCGATTATGATATTCCGGGCGAAGCGCTGACAGACACAAGATTTGCCAATATGATTCGGGAAGCTGAAAAATATCTGGGATACCCGTATGTGTGGGGCGGCAGCAGCCCGTCTACCTCCTTTGACTGCTCCGGATTTGTTTCCTATGTAATCAATCACTGCGGAAACGGTTGGAGTGTTGGTCGTTTGACCGCAAACGGTTTGATGGGCGTATGCGACATTATCCCGAAAAGCTCTGCCAAACCGGGAGATTTGATTTTCTTCCAAGGCACTTATGATACCTCCGGTGCATCACACGTTGGTATCGTGCGTCCAGTAAGGACGATAGTAGAAGTAGAGAAAGGAGGCTGTGGCTAAGGTACTACCCCGCAAAGCAACGCGGGAATCCACCTGCTTTACCGAAAGTCGAAAGATGTACGGGAAAAGAGCACGGCAGGAAAGCGGTAAGTTGCCTAAAGACAATCGGGCACGACTGAACCGCAAGGATAAGTGAATACAAGGATAAAACTGAATTGTTTAAGGTGAGTTCCAAGCCCTTGTTACGTGTGGGCAAAGGAAAATTGTCTGAAACCTTTGGTACAGGGACCATAGGAAATAAATTCCTTCCTATGGGTTGCTAATCCCCTGTGCGGCACGTCGGAGAACCGATAGTAACGGAACAAAAGCATATCCGATAATTCACATTGACCTACTACTATCGTCAACTGGAGATTGTCTAAACCGGAACGCTTGAAAAAGCTATGTGTAATGCAGCAATGTGATAAATTTCAAAGCTATGCTAGAAAGATGACACTGAAAATCCGGCATGACAACGGAGCTTCTGTAGTAGTCCGAGAATCCTGAATTGACAGGAAAAGCCGTAAAATCGGATGCGGGAAAGCCGCTCACATGGCGAAGAGAAGCAGTTTTATTGCGCATTAAAATCAGAAATTGATTAGAGAGGAAAACCTCAATGAAGTCAACAATGGAGATTTTAACCAAATTACAAGAGAATTCCCAAAAGAACCAAGATGAAGTGTTCACACGACTGTACCGCTATCTTTTGAGGCCGGATATTTACTTCATCGCCTACCAGCATCTTTACTCCAATAAGGGTGCAGGAACGAAGGGCGTGAATGATGATACAGCTGATGGATTTAGCGAGCAGTATGTGACAGCCATCATTGAAGCATTGAGAACAGGGTCATATGAACCCAAGCCGGTACGCAGAACCTATAGTCAAAAGAAGAACGGCAAGCTGCGCCCGCTGGGACTTCCTGTATTCGCTGACAAGCTGGTGCAAGAAGCTATCCGTATGATTCTGGAAGCCATCTACGAGCCAATTTTCTCTATCTATTCCCACGGCTTTCGACCGGGCAGAAGCTGCCACACGGCACTTGCCATGATCAAGCATGAGTTTACCGGAGCAAAGTGGTTCATTGAGGGCGACATCAAGGGATGTTTTGATAACATCGACCATTCCACGCTGATTGGTGTGCTGAACCGAAAAATCAAGGATGCTCGTTTTCTGAACCTGATTCGTATGTTTCTGAAAGCCGGCTATATGGAAGACTGGAATTTCCATGAAACCTATAGCGGATGCCCGCAGGGTGGAATCATTTCCCCGATTCTTGCGAATGTCTACCTGAACGAACTGGACAGGTATATCACGCAGCTGAAGAAGGAATTTGACCACGGATACAATCCGAGAAACTTTACGGAAGAATACAACGCGATAAGACACAAACGAGATGCACTGCATGAGAAAATCAAGAAAGCTGAAGGAACAATGCGGGAGCAGCTCATTGCTCAGCACAAGCAACTGACAAAGCAGTTATTTCGGACACCTGCAAAAGCGTGTACCGATAAGCGATTGAAATATGTTCGCTATGCAGATGACTTTCTGATTGCAGTCAATGGGACAAGAGAGGAATGCGAAGCGATTAAGGCAAAACTCACGGACTTTGTCCGGGACACTCTGAAAATGGAGTTGAGTCAAGAAAAGACCCTCATTACGCACAGCAATACTCCTGCCCGATTCCTTGGTTTTGATGTTCGGGTGCGCAGGGATGCCAGTGTCAAACGCTCTGGAAAACGAAAAATGCGCACTATGAACAACAAAGTGGAACTCAATATTCCACTGAAAGATAAGGTGGAGACCTATTTACTGTCCCATAGCATCGCTAAAAGGGATGGAAAGAGGTTGATTCCTATTCATCGCCCCATTCTGCTGAACCGCACGGATTTGGAAATCGTAATGATTTATAATGCGGAACTCCGAGGGCTCTGTAACTATTATGCCATTGCAAGCAACTTCAACAAGCTCGTTTACTTTGGCTATCTGATGGAATACAGCTGTCTGAAAACACTCGCAAACAAGCATCGCTCCCGAATTTCTAAGGTTCGTTATGAATACAGAGATGGGACTGGCGCATGGGGTGTTCCGTATGAAACCAAAAAGGGAAAACGCCGTATGATGTTCGCTAAGTACAGCGATTGCAAAGGCAAAGATTTGACGGAAAAAATGCCCGATTTGGCGTATCGCTATTCGCACAACACAACCTCCTTCGAGGAACGTCTGAAGGCCAAAGTCTGTGAAGTCTGCGGCTGTACAGACAGCGATAGCTATGAAATCCACCATGTAAACAAGGTCAAAAACCTGAAAGGTAAAGCTGATTGGGAGAAAGTCATGCTGGCAAAGAGGCGCAAGACAATCGTTGTGTGTCACAAATGCCACATGAGAATTCATCATGGAACTAAAACGGAATAACTTTTGAAATGGAGCAAAAAATGGGGAGCCGTGTGCGTTGAGAGGCGCAAGCACGGTTCTGGGAGAGGTCTGTGCAAACCTGTCGCAGAAATGCGATAAGGCGGCACTTTCCTACTCCACTATCTGGGCAACGGTATGATGGTCAGCGCCGGAGACCCCATCAAGTACGCAAACATTCACTCGTCCTACTGGGAGAAGCATCTCGCCGGGTTCGGACGGCTTTCAAAATGATTGGAGGAGTTTTATGAGCGAAAAATCGGATAAGCTGCGGGCGATGTTGGCAAAAGAAAAGGAACGCCGTATCAAGCTGAACAACCGCATCGAGATTCTGGAACGGCGCATTCAGGAGGAGGATTCCGCCGAGGTCAACGAGATGGTGCGGACTGCAAAGGTCACGCCGGAACAGCTCGCCGCCCTGCTGCGGCAGTCGGCTACCGCTACCCCGAACCCGGCTGCGCTGTCTGCCGTGGGTGCAACTTTCGACAAGGAGGACGGTTCCAATGAAGATGATGAATAAGGTGTGTGCGCTGCTGGTATCGGCGGCACTGTGCGCTGGCATGGCGGCTCCCGCCTTTGCCTTTGAGGGCGATACCACCCCGGTGGAGCAGCCTGTTCTGCCGGAAGTCGTGGAGGAGGATGCTGTCACCGTCACAGACGAAACCTCTGGTGCCCTGACCCCGGAGGGCAACCTGACGCTGGTGGACGACTACCACACCAACTATTCTGATGGCAGCGGTCAGCAGTTTATCACGCTGGTGTCGAAGTCAGGTGCGACTTTCTATCTGGTGATTGACCGCAACGCCAAAGGGCAGCAGACCGTCCACTTTATGAACCTTGTGGACGAAGCCGACCTTCTGGCTCTGATGGAGGAAGATGCTGCCGATGCTTATACCGCTGAAAAGGAAGCAGCGGCGCAGGCAGAACAGGATAAGCTGAAAGCCGAGGAAGAAGCCAAGAAAGCCGCAGAAGAAGCAGCGGCATCCGGCGAGGAACAGCCCAAGGAAAACAAGGTCACAAAGATCGCATCCGGCTTTCTGGGTGCGGTCGTGCTGATTGCGCTGGCGGCAGGCGGCGTTTTCTATGCCTTTGCGAAGCAGAAGCAGAAAAAGCAGGCCGAAAAAGAAGCCCTTGACCCCGATGCAAACTACACCGAGGACAAGGGCGATTTTGAGATTCCGACCGATGTGCCGGACGAGGACGAAGCCCCGGACGAGCAGGACACCGAACCCATCTGATATCAAGGCGGCGTTTGCCGCCGTACATATTGCAATCCGAAACAGATTGGAGGGAACGCTTATTTCAATTCTAGTTGTAGCAGAAAAGCCTTCGGTGGCCATGTCCTATGCAAAGGTCCTCGGTGCAACCAACCGCAAAGACGGTTATCTGGAGGGCAACGGCTATCTGGTAAGCTGGTGCGTTGGTCATCTGGTGGAGCTGGCACCGCCCAATGTCTACGATGCCAGATACGTCAAGTGGAGCATCGCAGATTTGCCCATCCTGCCGGAAAAGTGGCAGTATCTTGTGTCTGCCAGCACCAAAAAGCAGTTCGGCATCCTGCAAAAGCTGATGAACCGCCCGGACGTAGACAGCATTGTGAACAGTTGCGATTCCGGCCGGGAGGGCGAACTGATCTTCCGTTTGGTGTACCAGCAAGCGGGCGGCAAAAAGCCCTTTTCCCGGCTGTGGCTGTCCAGCATGGAGGAAACCGCCATCCGGGAGGGCTTTGCCCACCTCAAACCGTCAACTGAATACGATGCGCTGTACAACGCAGCACTCTGCCGGGAACGCGCCGACTGGATGGTCGGCATCAATGCGTCCCGGCTTTTTTCGTGCCTGTACAACCAGCCCTTGGCGGTGGGGCGTGTTATGACCCCGGTGCTTGCCATGACGGTAGTTCGGGAAGCCGCCATTGCCGCCTTTGTGCCGGAGAAATTCTACACGGTTGCCCTGACCCTTGCAGACGGCGGCACCGCATCCAGTAAACGGTTTGCACAGAAAGCGGATGCCGAATTGTTGCTTTCCAAATGCCGAAAGGAGGAGCGTGTCACGGTGCAGAAGATGGAGCGCAAAGAAAAATCCGAAAGCCCGCCGCAGCTCTATGACCTTACTGCATTGCAGCGGGATGCAAACCGTCTGCTGGGATTTACGGCACAGCAGACCTTGGATTACGCTCAAAGCCTTTACGAAAAAAGGCTCATCACCTATCCCCGCACGGACAGCCGCTTTCTGACCGAAGATCTGGCGGCATCCCTGCCGGAGCTAGTGGCTGGCACCTCTGCTGCGCTCTGTATTTCGGAAGAAGTACCTATTCATGTGGAGCAGGTCATTGATGGCAGCAAAGTCACCGACCACCATGCGCTGTTGCCCACGAAAAGCATGGCAAAAGCAGATCTTGCCGCCCTCCCTGCCGGGGAGCGGAATGTCCTGCGGCTGATTGCCGCACGGCTGCTCTGTGCTGTGGGCGAACCGCACCGCTATGCAGAAACCACGCTCACCACCATCTGCGCCGGGGAGGAATTTTCCGTCAAAGGCAAGGCAGTGCTGTCCGATGGGTGGAAAGCCATGGAGCGGAAAATGTTGGGCGAACTGCTGGGCAAGCAGAAAGAAGCGGTTGTTCTGCCCGATGTGCAGGAGCAGAGCCAGTGCAGCATTGCCGGTGCCGAACTGAAGGAGGGGCAAACGTCCCCGCCGGAGCATTTCACCGAGGACACCCTGCTGCACGCTATGGAAACCGCCAGTGCAGACAGTATGCCGGAGGGCGTGGAACGTCAGGGCATCGGCACTCCGGCAACCCGTGCCGCAACCATCGAAAAGCTGGTGCAGAAGGGCTTTCTGGAACGGAAAGGCAACAAGAAAACCAAGGTGCTGCTGCCCACCGACAAGGGCAAAGCCCTCATTACCGTGATGCCCGAAGAGATCCAATCTCCGGAAATGACCGCCGATTGGGAAACGAAGCTGCTGCAAATCGAGCGCAGTGAAATGGAGCCGGAAACTTTTATGACTGAAATCAAAGAGATGATCTCCTCGCTGGTAACGACCACCGAGGCTAGTAAAGGAGCGAATGCGCTTATGAAAAACAAAATCATTGGTGTCTGCCCGAACTGCGGTGCAAATGTTGTGGAGCGTAAAAAGGGCTGGTTCTGCGAGAACCGGGAGTGCCGTTTCGTGCTGTGGAAGGACAATGCGTTCTTCAAGCGTCTGGGCAAGCGGCTGGATGCTCATGTGGCAGACAAGCTGCTGCGGGATGGCCGTGTCCGCCTGAAGGACTGCAAGAGCACCAAGGGCAAGACCTACAATGCCACCGTGCTGCTGTCCTGTGAAGCCGATGGCCGCAGCAAGTTTTCGCTGGAATTTGAAGGTGGGTGCTGATGGAGCAGATAAAAGAAGCGGTCTACCTTATCAACGATGAACGCTATCTGCATCTCCGGAAAAACGGTGCAGGGGTCGGCTTTGCCACTTATAACAAGGTAACTGGCGAGCCGCTGGAAAGTGGGCAGATCTCGGAAAAAAATCTGCCGCCAGATGGACAAAACACCATCCCTGCCGCCCGGAACTGGTATCTGTTTGAACTTTCGGACGATGACCGTAAGGCCATCCAACAGGAAAGCGTAAAGATCCTCGAAAACATCCCGCAGACGGGCATCGACAGGCGGCGCATCTGGGAGCCGGAAACGCTGACGAAGGATATTCGTCTCATCAACAGCCACTATGATGACCTCTACCGCATTCCCGATGGCGGAGTTGTACAGGTGGATTACCCGGATGGGCGCAGCTTTACGGCACGGGTGGAACATCTGGATGATTACCACTTTGACATGGGCGGTCTGGGCAATGTGTTCCACATCTGCCAGTTTGCCGAGGTCATGGAGCGAAACCATGCCGACTTCTACCCCGAAATTCAGACACAGGACGAGCAGGCTGCATGGGAATTGGGCGGCAAAGGCTATCTTGCCATCCAGTCCTGTGAGGATGGATGGGACTACACACTCTACCACAGCGATTATTCTGTGATGGACGGCGGGCAGTTGGATGCCCCGGAACTGACCATTCAGGAAGCCCGTGAGCAGATTCTGGAAGCGCACCACATGGAAAAGGGGCGGCGGCTGTTGCAGGACTACGATGCCGTCATGGATAAAGTTGCGGAAGCCGAGGAACTGAGTGCAGACCATCGCCCTTCCACACTGGAAAAGCTGGCAGAACTGGCAAGTGATGCGTCTGCGCCAAAATCCTCTGCACGTTCTGCGCCAGAACTGTGAGGTGGACGATGCAGCAAAAATGGAACCAGAATTTTGACGGTGAACCCATGACAGACATCCCGCAGAAATTTCTGAACGCAGGGTGCGATGTTTATATGATGATGCAGCTGCGGCATGACGAAAAAATCCTCGATGAAAGATTTGCTTCCATGCGGGAACTGCATCGTTGGGGCAAAACGCCAGACCCGGAGCATTACGAGGTCACCTACTATGCTGATCTGCCCGCCATGTGGCAGGATGTGCCGGACAACGAGGTTCTGGAAGAACTGTTTCAGATGTTCAACCTCTCCCGTCCGCAGGATTTTGAGGGGCACAGCCTGTCCGTCAGCGATGTGATCGCACTTAAACGCAATGGCGAGATATCTGTGCATTATGTGGACAGCATCGGCTTCAAGGAACTGCCGGGGTTTCTGGATACAAAGCCGGAACGCACCTCGGTTTTGCAAACGCTCAAAGAAAAGTGTGATGTCCCGGAGTGCAATCCTACCGTCTGCCGGAAAGCGAGGGATGAACATGAACTTTGACCACGAGGAATTGACCCTGATGATGATCTACAACACCGGCACTCGGCTGGGGCTTATCCACGAGTTGCGGCTCATGCAGTGCTACCTGATGCCCGATGAAACCGCCCTACGGGAGTTGTCGGAGGGTGTTATCGAAAAACTCAAACTCATGACTGATGCTGAGTTTGTCGAACTGGAATTTCCACTCGACTAAATTTTTGCCGCCTACGGGCGGCTTACATATGGTTTTTTATGCAGATTTCTGGTATAGTAAATTTGAGCCAAGGCTTTTAGAGTAATGGAGAATTGCTATGACTAAGAAAATGTCTGATGGAAAAGTATATCGGGTATATAAAAAGCCGGATAGCCATATTAGCACAAAAATAAATGAAGATGGTCGTACAGTAGCAATTCAATTTGATGATGCCACTAATAAACTAAATGGACCGGTTGAGCTTGAAGAGGTTGATATAAATGCGCTTGTTGCGAATAATTCTCCTGAAGAACTGGACCCATTTGTGCATTTCATAATCGAAGTTATTGTCATGCCAACAACGGAAAGACTTTTACAAATTGGTGTTGACAAATTGAACAGATATATTGCGAACCATACAATTCCCGCCGCAAAGAAAATGCTATTCAAATTTCAGAGAAATATAACTTCCTATGGCACGGGAATAAAAGATGGTCTATCCGGAAAAGAAACAAAAGCGTTTAGAATATTAAGCGAGTTCCAAAATCAAGAACGTATTCAGGTTGTTGATGACGCTTTTGAAAATCATGACGAAACTCATACCTCCCAAAAGATTCTTCGTAGTCCGGAAGAAGTTCAGAAACTTATGGATACATTAAAGGAACACATTATTGGTACGGCTACTTGCATACGACTTTTAACTGAATCGGTGGTTTCTGATGATGGGACATCCCCAGAAAAGACCAAATTACTACAGAGCCAGTTGAAAAGCCTGGCAATGGATGAAGTTCAAAGGCAAATTGCTCTAATGTTAGAAGATAAAAACAGAGATTTTTTGGATCAAAATTCCTATCATGTGTTAGACGAATTCCATAAAGGTAATTTGATAGTTGGAGAATCGACCATCTCGATTCAGAACTATCTTTCACAGAAGAACAACAAGTGACGCAGCAATAGTTGTGAAAATCCGTTGTAACGTGTTTATTCTGCGGGCAACCTCAAAACGGTTGCCCGCTATTTTTATACCCTAAAATCTGAAAAAGGAGGAACGCTATGCCAAGCAAAACCGAAGAATACCTTGCCCTTGCCCAGCGCACAGCCAACGGCTTGACCCGGTACTGGGAAAGCTGGACGGACTATCTGACCACCGCATCCCGGCTGTACAAATACCCCTTTGCGGACCAGTTGATGATCTACGCCCAGCGGCCCGATGCTACCGCCTGCGCTGACTATGATGTTTGGAACAATCGGATGAACCGCTATGTCAGACGTGGCTCTAAGGGCATCGCCCTGCTGGACGAATCCAGCGGATTTCCGCGCCTGCACTACGTTTTTGACGTAAGCGACACCGGGGTGCGCCGTAATTCCCGTGACCCGGAGGTGTGGCAGTACAACGATGATCTGAAACAGCCAGTTTCAGAAATGCTCGCCGCCACCTACGGCATCAGCGGAGAACGTGTCAGCCAGCAACTTGCCGATGTTGCCGGGAAACTTGTGGCAGATTACTGGGACAACAACGGCGGCGACATTCGCGCCATCGTTGACGGCTCGCTCTTGATGGATTATGATGAAGCCGGGGTGGAGATGCAGTTCAAGTCCGCTGCCGCCATCAGCGTCACCTACACGCTGCTGGAACGCTGCGGGTTTGAGCCTGCCGGGTGGTTCGACAAGGACGATTTTCAGGCAATCTACAATTTTTCAACCCCGGATGCCGTCTACACCCTCGGCGCAGCCGTCAGCGACATGAGCCGGGAGGTGCTGCGGAACATCGAGCGCACAGTGAAAACCACCATCCGCCGCAGAAACAACGAAAGGAGCCAATATGAATATGAGCAGCAATCTGAACTACACGCAAACCGGGGATTACCTTCTCCCAAACCTGACCCTGAACCAGCCCCGGAAGCCGCTGGGCAAGTACGGCAGGCTGCGCCGGACGTACCTGATGAACCATCGCCCGGTGCTG
>OATK01000991.1_pt1 | contig 20895 bp, 9 predicted proteins | sample 1516611 | NCBI WGS metagenome assembly OATK01 (sample SAMEA2579947, study PRJEB22360) | human gut metagenome | biome: human gut; feature: human-associated habitat; material: faeces | place: Denmark | collected 2008/2010 | reverse complement strand
CCAATACCTCCGCCAATCTTAACGCCAAGTGAAGTACAGGAATACATCGTACCCTCCACATGCTTTCCCTGTGTCAGGTAGGTATACTCGGAACAAGATGCGATCACTGCATTCATGTCTCCCTGCCAAGGTCCCTGTCCTAATGCTGCTAATGCTGTAAATGCCATCATCAAAGGAATACTTCCCATATATCCTGCAACAACAACAAGAGCTCTGCCAATCACAGCAAGGATGTAACCTCGCAAGTTCAGCTTATACATACCATTCCACTTTCCAACCAGTGTTGGTGTAAAGATTAATGCAATGATAAGAGGAATGTTTACCGCCCAGGCAAATTGTCCAAACAGATTTTTGTTTTTCAAAACCCAGGTCATATAATAAATACCGGCACCGATCATTGCACTGTATAACTGCTGTAAAATATAAGTACCACAGATCATCAGATAAAATTTATTCTTTACCAGCAGCTTGAATGCCTGAACCAGCCCATATTTTTCCTCTTCACCTGTTGTGTCTCCTTCATTTAATTCCTCTTCCGGAAGTTCTTTAACAGATAATGTGGAAATAGTATTCACAACTAATCCGATCACTGCATAAATAATTGCAACCATACGCCATGCGGCTGCATCTCCACCACATTTTGCAACGAATCCAACAGTAACTGCTTGAATCAGAAGACTGGTTGAAAAAGCAAAAATGAAACGGTAAGAACCCATCTGCACACGCTCTTTACTGTTCTTGGTAACAAGTGATGTCAGAGCAGAATAAGCAATGTTATTTGCCGTATAAAACACGCCATTCAACAGCGTATACGCAATAAAGAACCACGCATACTGTGCCGTCCTGCCAAGACTTGTTGGAACTGCAAAACAGGCTACCAATGTAATTGCACAACCAATGTAACCATACAGCATCCATGGTCTTGCCTTTCCCATCTTACTATGCGTCTTATCAATCATTGATCCAAAAAAGATGTCTGTAAATCCATCGAGTAATTTGGAAACGGCAATCAGTGTTCCCACTATACCGGATGCCAATCCAATCGTATCTGTCAGATATACCATCACAAATGATGTCAGGAATGCATACACTACATTTCCCGCAATATCACCAGATCCGTATCCTATCTTGTTGTACCATTTTAAGTATTTCTTTTCCTCCATAAGAATCGCTCCTTCACTATTTGTTATTTAGAAACAATTTTACCCTTTTACAAACGGAATTAATTCAAACTGAAACTGAAATGCTTCCTCATCAAACCGATATTTATCCATGACATCCGGTCCGCAGCTATTTGAACCAATTCCATTCATTGCATAATCCATACAGAATACGGTGCTATCCGATTCTTTCAATTCATAATTGTGCGATACCCGTTCCAACTCCTCCTGTGTATAAACAGAAGCGTTAAACGAAAATGGATTCTTTGAAACTGCTGCAATTCCACATTGACCATTTGTAAGCTCTACATAATCACAGTCATAATGGCTTCCATTCTCCTGTGGACGAATATAATCTTCATGCATCTGAGCCACCTTCGAACGGAACAATCCATGACAGGAAGCCTGGTGTTTATCCCGGTAGCTTTCCTGTGGTCCCATTCCAAAATAAGTAATCTGATCCATTTTCTTATTCAAAAACATCCGAATTCCAAACCTTGGCAGATCCGGGAATTCTTTATCTTTTACTGCCTCTATAACCGCCTCTATTTTCCCGTCTTCATTGATCTTCCATGTCATTTCCACATCCAAAATCTTTTGTACAGTATCAGCTACTACTGCCAGATGCTCCATGATCAGCACACCGTGCTTGTTCTGAAGCACCTCTATACGGTATGCTCTGGTATAGGCAGCATCATAATGTGCCTTTTCCCATTCCAGTTTTATATACATATCGTTATCTGTCGGAGCCCGCCAAATATTCAATTCCATTGGATGGTTAATATAACTTCTTCCGGCAAACTGCATGTCCTCAAACAATCCGGTACGCTTATCTAAAACATAAGTAAAATCTTTTGCCTGTAACACGATCTGCTTATCTTTTTCCTTAACAGCAATGGTTCCGATTACTTTTTCCTGCTCCAGCCACTTTACAGCCTGTCTGTTTCTATCATCCTCATTTGCAAGCTTCATTTCATCAAAACCTAATTCATACCCCTGTTCAAGCAACGGCATTTCCTTTTTCAACCGGTAAATAAGCTTCAGATAAATCTTACCGGTATTTGGGACCTGCAGCTTCAACTCCACTTCCGCATCGCTATGGGGTGATGCAACAACATTTGCCAGTTTTCCTTTTTCCACAGTCAAGCCATCCTGTGTCATTTCATAGAAAACATCCACATAATCCTTCAAATCATCAAAATCCATATAATTGTGAAGAACCATCTGTCCGTTTTCCTGGTCATAAGATACGATTCTCACCGGACGATAGACATTTTTATATTCCAGCAGTCCCGTATGCGGCGTACGATCCGGATAGACCAGCCCGTCCATACAGAAATTGCCATCATGAATGGTTTCTCCATGATCCCCTCCATAATAATATCTGGTCTTTCCATTTTCTGCCGTTCCATGTGCGATTGCATGATCACACCACTCCCAGACAAACCCGCCACACATCCGGTCATCCTTATGAATCATCTGAAAATAATCTTCAAAATCTCCCGGTCCGTTTCCCATACTATGGCAGTATTCTACCAGCAGAAACGGTTTGCTTCCGTCTTTTTTCAGATAATCCTCTATCTCCTGCAGTGACGGATACATCCGGCTGTAAAGATCCAAATTGTCATAATCATAGGTAATATCATAATTACGGTATCTTGCACTTTCGTACTGCGTGATCCTGTCCGGATCAAACTTCTTTGTCCATGCAAGCGCCTTTTCAAAATTACATCCATACGCACTTTCATTTCCCATAGACCACATTACAATGCTTGGACGGTTTTTGTCTCTCTGTACCATAAGCTGGACACGGTCCACAATTGCCTTTTCCCATGCCGGATCATCTGCAATCTTTTCATTCCAACGGTGAAAACGGTTCTGGTCTGTATCCTCCTTCCGGTACAGCATAAATGGTCCATGCGCCTCAATATCCGCCTCATCAATCACCATAAATCCATATTCATCGCACATCTGATAAAAATATGGTGCATTTGGATAATGACTGGAACGAATAGCGTTAAAGTTATGCTGCTTCATCAACATTAAATCCTTTTTGATCTGCTGGGCATCAATCACAAATCCTGTCTCCGGATCAGAATCATGGCGGTTGACTCCACGGAATTTAATCTTTTCTCCGTTAAAATAAACAACCTTGTCCTTAATTTCAATCGTCCGGAAACCAATCCGATCAACGATCACTTCATCCGGCATTGTCAAAATAACCCGATACAAATAAGGATTCTCCGCATTCCATAAAACCGGATTTAACACGGTCAGTTCTAACACACCATTCTCTGCTGTTTCCCCTCTTGCTACGACTGCTCCATATTTATCTTCTATAGTAACCTTCGTTTCCACTGGTTCTGCAAAATGCATATCCAATTTCACAACAACGCTGTCTTTTTCTACATCTGTCGTAATGTAATAATCTCTGATTGTCGTTTCCGGTCTTTTCAGCAAATAAACATCTCTGAAAATGCCACTCATCCGAAACTTATCCTGATCCTCCAAATACGATCCATCACACCATTTGAGCACCAAAACCGCTAATGTATTTTCCCCTTCATTCAACAAGTCTGTTACATCAAATTCACTGGTAGCGTGAGGCACCTGACTGTATCCGGCATAAGCACCATTTACCCATACATAAAAACAGCTATCGACACCTTCAAAATTCAGAAATGCTTTTGATGCCTTTTTTTCTCTGTGATATTCAAAGTTATGAACATATGCTCCACATGGAATATCCTGTGGCACATATGGTGGATCGAATGGAAACGGGTAACGAATATTCGTGTACTGATGCGTGTCATAACCATCCATCTGCCATACACTCGGAACAGTTACCTGATCAAACCCGGAAACATCATAGCCTTTCTCATAAAATGATTCCGTTACGTCATAAATGCTGTTATAATACTGAAACTTCCACTCTCCGTTTAACAGCTGAAAACGATCCGATCTTTCCCGATGCTCCACTAGATCATTCATACGAACTGATGCCGGAATGTAATATGTCCTTGCCGGCATTGTCTTGTCATGCATAACATTCAAATCTTCATAAAAGCGTGGTACGAGCATTGTGTAATCCTCCTTTAATATATATTTTTTTATTCACCGCATTAGGCGATCAATAAAATGCCTTCTGTGTCTCATTATCTTCCGTCCTTGTATTACCTTGAAACCATCATACATTTTTGCAAAGAAAATGTCTATAAACAGAAATGGACAAAATATGCACAAAATGATACACTAAAGTAAACATCGTTTTAGTTCTTCTCAAATATTGACTACTTGTAGTCAGATATTTAGGAAGGGCTAAAACTATGTGCGCGTAGCTCTCACCGAAAAACCGTGGATTTTGAGGTGGCATTCACTTTATAACTCCGGTTCACCATTGACTGCTAACAGTCAGATATTTCACTTTCCAAAGGAGGACTCAAAATGTATATAAATTCCGGTTATCACAACCACTCCCTTATCGACTTCAAAGACAAAAGCCGACCACTTATTGTAGGAAGCTGTGGCACCTATCGCCTATCCTCACACTCAAAGCTTCCAACTTATCGTCCCAGAGGAAGACTTGACTTTCAAATCATCTATATAGCAGCCGGACGAGCTCATTTTCATTTTGACAACACAGATGACGATACTGTCGTTACCGCAGGAAACATAGTACTTTACCGCCCCAAGGAATTTCAGAAATATGAATACTATGGCATTGATAAAACAGAAGTTTACTGGGTACATTTTACCGGAAGTGATGTAAAGAAGATTTTAAGAAATTATGGTTTTCCGGATGACCAGCGTATCTTTCATGTAGGAACCTCTTTGGAATATGAGCGTGTTTTCAAACGAATTATTTTAGAATTACAAAGATGTCAGGAGGACTACGAAGAAATGCTGACACTACTACTACGCCATTTACTGATTATTTTTCACCGGGAGCTTACTCGTAAACATGTACTAAAAAACGAATACCTCGATCATGAAATGGATACTGCAGCGTCCTATTTTAACGAAAACTATAACCGTGATATCAACATCGAAGAATATGCTGTTTCCAGAGGAATGAGTGTCAGTTGGTTTATTCGGAATTTTAAAAAATTTACCGGTACAACACCTATGCAGTTCATCACCTCCATCCGAATCACTAATGCTCAGATGTTATTGGAAACCACAAATTACGCCGTAAATGAAATTGCACGCATTGTCGGTTACGACAACCCTCTGTATTTCAGTCGACTGTTTCATAAACAAAAAGGCTGTTCACCATCCGAATATCGAAAACTTTTAAAATGAACCAATAAAAGAGGCTCTTTGAGTGAATGATTCTCATTAGAGTCTCTTTTAATCCTATCATGTTATTTACGGCACTCTACTTCCCTTCCTGCTCCATCCACATTTTCTTTTTCTGCAGCACCTGTCCTTCCTCTATCTCCGGGCGGATGATTGACTTTATCATACCATCTCAGAAGAACGTGATTTTCTGTCCAGACATGCAAAAGATTTACCGACAGCCCTTGAAAAACTTGACAAAGAAAAACTTGACATCATAAAAAAGATTGGGGTTATGGTGAGAAAGATTGCAAGAGAACAGGCAAAGCTGGAAACAAAACAAGATAAAAATAATGCAAATGATAAAAAAGCTGTTTGAAAATGCACACGGACATGTTATTATAGTAATAGTTTTTATAGAGAAAAGAATTACAATGAAGAATATCTTTCAGAACTCCAGTTCAAACTGGGTACGATATGATAAGTATGAATGGCGCACTTCTGCAGATGGGAAATGTTATATAACCCCTGCAGCCGATGCCAAGCCATCCATCTACAATCCTATCAAGGATTATTAGAAGCTGGTGCTGACCGATGACGATTCCAGTCTGAAGGTATGTAAACACTGCGGCAAAGCATTTGCTGCCACACGGCCAAACATGGAATTCTGCTCTCCACAATGCAATGCAAGAATCAGTACAATGTATATAAGAGCAGGTCGAAGAAAAATAATATACCAACACAGGAGGTCTGATTGTATGAGAAATTCAAGCATAATTATGTACACAACCGAAGATGGCTTAACCAAGATAGAAACTACATTTGATGAAGATACTGTATGGCTTTCACTAGACCAAATGGCAGAGCTTTTTCAAAGAGATAAATCTACTATCTCAAGGCATATCAAAAACATATTTGAAGAAGGTGAATTACAACGAAATTCAGTTGTTGCAAATTTTGCAACAACTGCCTCTGACGGAAAAACATATCAGGTAGATTACTATAACCTTGACGTCATTATCTCCGTAGGCTACCGTGTAAAATCCCACCGTGGTACACAGTTCCGTATCTGGGCTATGGGAATCTTAAAAGAATATATAAATATTCTGGAGAAAGGTTCTGGAAATCTATGCTACCAGCATTGATTATGATCCCCATGCTGAAAGCTCTGTCCTGTTCTTCAAACAGGTACAAAACAAAATGCACTGGGCTGCCCACAAGCACACCGCCGCAGAAGTAATCTATGAGCGTGCCGATGCTGAAAAAGATAACATAGGACTTACCTCATGGGCTAATGACACTATCCATCGCTCCGATGTGGAAGTTGCCAAAAACTATCTTACTGAACCGGAGCTGGATGCTCTCAATAAGATTGTTACCGCCTACCTTGATATTGCTGAGGTACACGCTCTTAATCAAGAACCTATGTATATGAAGGACTGGTTGGAAACCATTAACGATTATCTGAAAATGACCCGACGTGATATTCTTACCAGTAGCGGACATATCAGCCATAAGCAGGCTATTGAAAAAGCTCATGCAGAATATGATAAATACAAGAATCGACTGGATGATACCCTCTCTCCAGTCGAAAAGGATTTTATTGAAAGTATCGGTATGTTAGAACAAATTAGCGACAGTTCAAAAAAGTAGCATTTTTATCCTATATTCTGAATGTATATTTTTTGCTTTCAGAATGTAGGATATCAAATCAAATCTGGTTCATCGCAAGAGGACGCCTTAAATTAAAATATTGAATTTTTATTAGCTTCCTTTACTCTATAGAAAGCAATAACTGTACTCGTATAATATTGCATCATCCAATCATACCAAATGTCTTTGCTATAATCGGTTTTTTGTTGCTGATTATCATGACGAATGTTATATCCATTCACTACAGAGAAAATAATTTTATCATGATCATTCTTTGGTATATTGAATTCTGAGTTGAATAGGTTCTTTGCCTCTTCACGCACATTTTCTAAAATATCTGCCAAGCTTGCAATTGCTTTTTTCTTTGATTCCATGTCAGCATCAAACCTATAATATCTTTGCGATGCTGACTGTAATTGTTTAAAAACATCATCCGGCATAGAAGAACCATCATAATCAAGTTGCTCCTTCAATGCTTGATTCGGCTGCTCCATGATAAACCCAGTTGTTGGAACCAGATAATAGCCATCCTTATATGCCCTTAAAATGTTGTTAATGTGTTCTGCAAATTCTGCCTGAGCTCCTTCTTTATCAAGCTTAGATTCTCTATAATCATACTTAGCTATATGGTCATATAATATTTCAATTACAGTAAACAATTCTTTTTCGTCATAATATTCAGCATATTCATATATCGGCCATATCTGGTTATCCTGAGTGTGAATACTAAAAAACACTTGAGGTGAAGGTGCCATTGACGGTGGCAAAACCTGTATCCTATTATTCCCCCATCTGTCCTTTTCATATATGCCATTAAAAGCAACTTCAAAATAATCTTTATCACTAAAATACCTGTAAGTATGTATAAAATATGTTTTTAGTTCATCCAGAGAAAGCGATAATTTATCCGCAATTAAACCATTTCTTTCTGCATAATATTGTTTCAAACAAACATCTCCTTAAATCAATTCTATCAATCCATTTTTCAGACACATCTCCAGCGAATAATTAACTGTCTGTCCGGCCTTGGGTCCAGTGCTAAACTGAATGCTGATATACTTTCCATCACACTTAGATACAACTCCGGTTCCTCCAGCTTTATGCTTAACCTTCTTACCAATATATCCTTTATAGACATCAATACCTGAGAGAACAATTTCAGCTTCCGGATCAGCCTCTACTTCCTCCTTCTTCGTTGAGGATTTTGTACTCAGAGCTCCATTATCCTTATATTCATCAGCTGCCTGCTGAAGCGCCATTAACTCTCTAATCTCAGCAATATGCGTCTGTGTAAACCATATTGTCTCATTGCCAAACCCAACCTCAACCGGATCCATACTTCCAATTTCAGCATCGGACAGATTCTCAATATCTTCCAGGAAATATCTCAAATCATATTCGTCCGCCCTCATCTTTTTGTATTCAGATGCACAGTTCGGACACAGACAAAGATTCATAGGATCGAGCTCTACTTCCGGTGAATTAGCAATCTGACACATTTCCACATTCGGGAATGCTTCATGACACATCTGGCAGGCATATTTATATGCTCTATCCACTTTATACATATTGGTAAGATAAGCTCGTACTTCGCTTACTGGCTTACTTACTCTTATTTTCCTTACTCTGTATTCATACTTCGTCGGACTTGCAAAGCACAGAACCTCCGCGGCATGCTTACGAAGAGAATCCCAGTTCTTAACTCTTGATGAAGGAAACTCATAAGTATCCTCCGGAACAACTGGCGTCTTAGCTCCACCACTGCCTGCATTGCTTCCAAAGTTCTCTTCCAAATCAGTTACTGAAATACCAAATCTTCTTTGAAGCTCAATCTCAAAATATTGATTCTTCTGTTCCTCGGACAGCCTATCGTAATCTTTAGCAGCTTCCTCCAAGTGATCAGCTTCGCTCTTCTTAAATCCAAGGATTTCATAGAGCCCACAATCAGGTACAACATCCCCGTACAACTGAGGATTCAAATCTCTTTTTGTAATCTCTGACTGTGAAACTAAATCAAGAGACTCAGTATATAACCACTTACCACTCCAGCTCGATCCATAATACAAATGCTTTGGACCATCTTTACGCACTCTGGTAACAATTTCCGAAACAGCATTATTTAAGTTTGGTGTACTACCACCTACATAAACAGTTCCTGTAAGCTTATTAACATTATTCAGCAAAAATTGGAATATAAAACTTGATTTTGCCATCGAATCAGGTGCCTTCGGATGGCCTGAAATATATTCCAAAACCTCTGATAAACTTTCCAGAGTAAGTTTCCAACGGAACTCGCCATATGTTGTCCAGTCTGGCTGACGGCCTGGATTTCCAGTATAATATTCTCCTGATGTTCTTGATTCATTCTTTGTAATACTCTCACGCACACCAAGCAATTTAAGTTGTTCTACTGAAATATCATCTATTTCATAGAAATCAACATCAACATAGGCATATGTAGCTACATGATTAAAATACTGCTCTATGCTCATACCATCGGAGTTCACAGAAAAATACACCGTTTCTCTCTGTGGATTCACATATACAGGCTTTCCACCTTTACGACATTTTACTGGCAGATATTTCTTGATAAGATTATCCACTTCATCCTTATAATCAGGATTCTGGCGATACTTCATCAACTTCTTAACATCAGTAATATGCTGATCATCTGAGACATTAGCTCCGCCCTCATAACGGTGCTTAAAATCTCTGATAAAGAATTCATATTCATTAGGCTTCTGAAGTGCAAGAATCTCTGTGAAGAAATGCTTACATTGTTCAAAAATATTTTTGTCTACAAAAGCGATATCATCAGTATCGTCAATATTTTTTGATGGAAGGAATACATTTGGAAGGTACGATGCATTCTCATAACCCCTCCACATAAAGCTATAATCATTTGAGCTTCCATTACTCTTACGGTATGGAGCGACAAATCTTCCTGTTGATGTCTTTACAAATTCAGCAGTAAGCATGTTGGAACCGCCACGCTGCTTTGAAAACGCTGCTGCAACAGAAGCGTACATGTTATAAAGCTTAATCAGCCATTCATCATCCCTATGCATAAGGAATGTTCTATTTTCATTAAAGTTATTACGCAGATTCTCTGGACGTATAACTTCAATATCAAGTGTATCCGTCAAGAAATCATACAACGTCTTATATGTCTTATTCGTTTCTGTTAAGAATGTAGGAAGCCAGTGATAATCTGTACCGTCATCAATAAGCTCTGTAAGAAGTTCATCAGTAAAAAGCTCTGCAAAATCAGAACCTCTGGCAATCTTTACACTTTCAGAAGAAGCATAACTACCATCCTTGCAAAGAAGTAAATTTTCTTCCTGCATCATGTCCGTTGTATCGTCAAACATCCCTTCAAAAAGAGGTGCGCTATAGAATACTTCCTCATCAATAGGAAGTATATTCAGCAAACTAAAATCAAGCTTGCCTGCATCTCTAAGTTCTATAACACTATCCCTTAGAAGTGCTGCAGTCTGCTTTGCCAATTCAATATTATCCTTGTCATCAGCCGGAACACTGCTTCGGTTAGGTGTAGTACGATAAGGTCCCTGAACAATAAACTTAAGCTTACTCTCTGTTTCAGTCGGGAAATATACTGAAATATATGGATACTTCGACGGTTTGAAATCATATTTACCGTCTTCTCCCACATTAAGAGTAAATGCAATATCAATAGTTCTTCCGGCCTGTATACCTTTAACCGCCCTGGAGAATACAAGATAAGAAACAACCTCTTCCTTATCCTTCTTGCTGTCTATCTCACCAATGGCAGAAACCAATGAACAATGATCATTTATTACAGTCTTATCAAGCAGATAAGAACCAGATCTCTTCAGCTTAGGCAATTCAATCTGGTAATCAATTGACTGCAGGTTCTTCATAAATAGCAAGGTTGTAATACCCAAATTCTGAAGACGTTTTGATAAGACATCATTTAACTTGTCTACCGTCTCAAAACCGGAAAATGTAAATCCAACGCTATAAGGGAATATGAATTTAGTAGTATATCCTGCATCAACGTCCTGGTCTTCAATATCTACAGGATGGGTAAAGTCCAGAATCTCCACAGCAAACTGAGAATATCCTTTTGCAATATCCTCTTTTGTAGGATGACTGAATAATTGAACCTTTTCACAGATACCAAACACAGATTTAAAACCTACACCAAATTCACCAATCTGATTTAGGTCATTAATCTTGTCTGATTTTCCAATATCGCAAAGTCCCTGCAGATTTTCCATTGAGAATGGATGTCCATCGTGAAGCACGACCAATCTATCAGTGTACTGCAAAAATTTAATTCTTGATGCCCCTGCATCTTCTGCATTCTGTAATAACTCATACACAAAATGCGATTTATCAGTATACAATTGGATAATTCTCTCCAAGGCACGCCGAAGCATACCATCCTTATCCTGTCTTTGTAATACCTCACTGGCTATTCTCTTTATTGTCATGGCATTTCCCTCCCAATACAGATTTTATCCTATACAACTTCCAGAATTCCGTTTGCAATCAAAGTAGTGTGAATATCTGTCTGTGCCACCTGTTGACGAATAGAATTCGCCTTAGCCTCATAGCTCTCCTGAGCGGATTCTAACTCGCTGTTATACATTCTTCGAATACTCTCACTAGTAGTATCCAAAATCTTTTGCTCTAATGATCTCTGACGATTTCGAAAGTTATTTGTTAAACTCTCGATTTTGAATGTTGATGTACTTTCAGCTTCTTTGACCTCAACACTCTTTTCTTCCATCCAAAGTTTTACTTGTTTCTTCTCCAATTCATCCCAATCAGATGGCTGCATCTTTACAGCAGCAGCTCCACTCTGTGATTCCTGAAGGATGTCAGGAAGCTCTGCTGCAATAACATCATCATCGCAAACAACAACTAATCTGAAATGAGGATTTAATCCTACATAACTCCATGCATATACAGAGAAGTGATATGCACCTGCTGGCAAATCATCATTTGCATACTGCAATCTTATATAAGCCTGTTCATTAGACTCATAATACTTCGCAGCCTGCTTTGCAAGAGGATGCATCGCGGTGATGAAGAATGCGTCACGGTTCTTCTCTGCTACTTCTGAATCAAATGTAATCGGATGCATAGGTGTCTTGCCTTTTAGATATACATCCCAACTCTGTCTTACGGCATTACGACCTGTTGGGAGTTTTCTAAAATCTTCTCTTAAAGTAGCTCTAGCTGTTGCTGATAATCTAAGCTGTTTAATATCTCCATCGCCCACAAAGTAAGTTCCTTGTCCTAGACGCTCCTCCAAATATTGCTCAATCATTATCTGTAAGTTCTTCTGATTCAACCAAGGATTCTCAGCATTATGTATTTCCTGACTAGTAGTATACTCTGATAAATCGAATCCAAAAAACTCCTTCTCCTCCTCTTCGAGACGATCCATCTCCTGAATCTTACGAACCTCATTATCAGCCATCTGCTCCAGCTTAATTTTTCTCTCTTCCTCGGTGAGAGTTGAATCAACCACAATCTGGTCAATCTGAGTTGCAATCTCACCAAGTATTTCTTCACATTCACCAATACTGCTTTCAAAAATACCAATTCTCATTAAGCATCGATAATAAATATCCGCATCCACAGTTCCATTTGTAATTACATTGTAAATGCTGACTGTCTCACTCCTTTGTCCACGGCGGTCGATACGACCAATTCTCTGCTCGATTCTCATCGGGTTCCAAGGCAAATCGTAGTTAATCATCATGTCGCAGAACTGGTAGTCAAGACCTTCTGATCCAACCTCAGTGAAAAGCAAAATATCTAATGCGTCAGGATTTTCCTTTGGCAATTCAAATCTTGCACGTAAATCCTGACGGACTGAATCTTTAACACCACCATCTACATGGTCTACTCTAAGTCCAACTGCCAAAAGCTTCTTCTTCAGATAACTTAATGTAAATCTGAATGTACTAAAAATAATAATCTTATTATTCTCAACTGTCTGCTTCTCCAGAATTGCAGTCATCATCTGATCAAACTTAGGATCCTCATCAGGAAGGTTATCTGCCATCTGTAACAGATTCTGTGCCAAATCTTCCAGTGCCCCTGCTCCAGTTCCTGAGAATTCAAAGCCAGGCATCTCGCTATCCGGATCTTCATCAATCTGAACGAATCTTCTCTTAATAAGATCTCTGATATGAGGAGCCAAACCAAATATACAACTTGCAGCCTGTCTCTTAATTGTAGACATCATGAATGGAATAGATCTTGCATCGCCATGAAGCCGCATTAAAGCATTTTGCTCAAATCTCAAAAGTTCATCATGTAAAGCCTGCTGCGCAGGAGTGAATTCCACTGCAAGAGTAAACGGTCTTCTTATACAAAAGTCCTGAATATCTTTTCTTCTGGTACGATTGAGCATAGAGTTAAAACTGTGAAGACTCTCTGCATCCGAAATAAGCTTAACTCTTTCCTCTCTGGTAATCTTATCCTGCTGGAGAGTCTGAAGTATCGAAACATATGTCGGATTCGCTGCTACAACATTTTCTCCCCACTGTGTATCCAGTACGCCTCTTAATTCTTCTATAGCCTGTTCCTGCCAATTCTCATCTGCTCTTCTAATCAAACTTGATGCTGCAGAAATATGAGCATTCGGTTTTGCCATAAGATTGAATGTAGGCTTATCAATAACCACATCCGGACGTAAAACATTAAGCAGTGTAAACAGGTCATCATCACTTGTCTGCAAAGGTGTTGCAGTAAGCATTACAACAGCGTCTGCATGGTCGCAGAAATATTTAACACACTTATACTCAAATGCCTTTTCCTTCTCCATGCTTCCATTTCGAATATGGTGTGCCTCATCGATAATTACTAAATCAAAGTGCGGTGCCGGATCCAAATCCTTTAATCCGAAGAACTTACTCTTCTTACCAATATCGCCGTTATATGTACGGCTATCTAAAATAGAATATGGCACGATGGTCTTACTATATCTAACAGGCCATTCTCCATCTCTGTCTGTATCAGAAATAACCTGACGAAGCTCCGAACCTGTCAATGGCACAAAGTCCTCATCAAATCTCTTCATTTCAAGTTCCCACTTGCGCTCTGTAACAAGAGGCTTAGGGCAAATAATCATAACGTTTTCGAGTTCATTTCTTGCCTGAAGCTCCTTGATGATAAGACCGGCTTCAATAGTCTTACCTACACCAACGCTATCGGCAATAAGAATTCGAGGTTCATCTGCATGAATCAGTTTTAATGCCGGTCTAAACTGATACGGTACGAAATCAATTCTTGCAGAATTCAAAGAATAAAGGTCACGACCAGATGGGTTGTTTATCTGATATGCAGTCAAATAGCTTCTGAAGGTATTAATATCAACCCAGTTATATTTTACCTTCTCTACTACAGGAGCAATCTGTCCGGAATAATATGTCTTAAAACTTCCATCTACAAACACATCATACTTCTTGGTATCGCCAAGGTCAGAAATAGAAATAACGATACCATGCACTGAAGGATTGCCAATAAGATATACTAAGCTCTTCTCAGAAATATCATCCTCATCTCCAACTTCTACTGCTGCTTCCTCTTCAGCTTCATTGTGAGATAATTCAGCAAAATCTACGGTTGAAGGAGATTTTACCTCTTCAATCATACGATCCACTTCACTAACCAATTTGTCATCTGCTTCCATCTGTTCAAAGAACTGATGCAATGTATCCAAATCAGCAATAATCGTATCCTTACCAGGAAGAACTGCACTACAATGAGCCCAGTTATTACGTACACGCATCATATCTCTGATACATTCACGTTCCTTAGTTGGAAGATATGCCACTTCTCTCATCGTATACCAGGATTTATCAGCTATTCTAAGAAGAGCTGCCAAGTCGAAATCTGCAAGACAAGTAAAACCTTTTGACTTAGCTGTCTCCCTCTGGTTATAGCTTAATTTATCAATAACGCTATCTTCCCACCAATCTGCAGATGTCTTTGGAAGAAGTTTTCCAAGCCATTCTGCCAGCATATTTGCAGATGTATGAAGATAACTATTCATCCTGCTTACAATCTGGTCGTTTTCCATCTTGAAGCCTCCAATCTAAACGTACTTACATAAAGAATCCATCTGTTTCAAAGATGTGATCCAATTCATCATTTGTCATAGCATGCGATACCTTATCTCTGACCGCGCTTCTTGCCATATCCAAACGCTTAAATCTATCGTGTCCTGCAGCATCCTTGCCTTTACGAATAAGCTGAATTCTGCCTACTCCAGGATTCTGACGTGCATACTCAGCAAAGCCTTTTGCCTTGCCAAGATTATCAATTCTTGTAGGATCATGAGGCTCCAGAATATCAATAACGAATTCCTCATCACCATCCTTACGAATAATAACAAAATCAGGATATGCCGGCTTCTGCTCTCCACCCATTTCATAAGGGATACACAGCGACCAAGGTTTTCTCGGAGGATTTCTAAGCCAACAAACATAATCTACCTGTGCCTGCTCTTCCTCCAGAACTCCCTCTTCCCAGTTATTAAGATTAATTCTTGCTACACCGGTACCATCTACAAATAAGTGATCGGTGTAATCCTTACCATTTACTTCTCTTGGCTGAGTAATAGTCTCTGGCAATCTGAAGTTATGCTTAGAAACAATATCTCCATCCGATACAATGGTGTTGTACTGTTTGATAAATTTTTCTTCGAGGCCAACAATCTTACGACGGTAATCATCATTCATCTTATGGAATGTCCTCTCTGCATATGCCATAAGTCGACTTATACAATCATCATCGGAAGCATATAAAATTACATCTATTTTGAAAGCATTCGGTTCATCCGAATCATAGAAGTATTTACCATATTTGTTACCCACTCCCTCATTTCCGAGTTTGTTTTCTGCACGTCTGAATTGCCTGTCAATATCTGTGTCGGTAGTAGACATGAAATGATAAAGAATATTGTCATCTTTAACAGTCTCACCGAATGCATCAAATACCTGAGATTTCATCTCAAATTCCATAATATGATGAGCCATCTCATCATACTTACCATCACGTTTCAATCCTGCTACATACTCTCTTATCATCTTTACGATTTCTTCAAGGACATCATCTGTAGCATCCGAATACATTCCAGACTGAGTAAGCAAACGTGCAAGACTGTATAACGAATTCAGGTAATTGTTGATTCTTACCGTTCTAACATCATATGAAAGCAGACCAGAATCATTAATTGCCTTCATAATTGCTTCTCTGTCCAATGATTCCTCTGACTCTTCTGTAATTACAGGAGTAACCTGTGCAGATGGATTCTGTTGAGTTCCCGTGCTTGTTGTAGCAGAAGTAGGAGTTATCTGTGATACAGACGTAGGTGCCACTCCAGTTCCGGAAGGCATAGTTTCTTGCTGAGAGTTAGTGTTAGCAGCCTGTGTTTCTTCTTGTGATGTGCTCTGCGTTGCTGTACTTATGCCTGTTATGTATGGTATCGACTTTTCTTTTACAACATTAGCAGATGTTGTTTCTCCACCTATAGGATTATCAAACAATGACATCTGACCTGGTATGTTATGCTCTAGCTGCTGTGGTGTTTTAGTTGTTGTTCTTGGTCTTACAGTAAGTATATCCATTACTCTTGATTCAAGAGACTCACCGTAAATATCTGTAGGTAATTCACCGCCTTCCGCATTCTGCAATTCTTTTACAACATCACTAACTGTATCCGCATTAAAGTATGGTAAATACAGATGTACATCATTCAAAGTATCATCTACCTGAATATGCATCTGCATAGGTGTTCTAATCATTCTTCCAAGGAGCTGTGCAATATATGTTGCATCTGTTGCATGGCGGAATGACATCATAGTCTCTGCACGAGGGCAATCCCATCCAGTTGATAAACTTTCCTTAAAAAAAACAACTCTGATTTTCTTGTTTTCAGCAATAGCTGAAGGCTCCACATATGGCACATTAAGTCCGTTGATTGTCAGAACTGAATTAGTCTGTCCAAATGTATGTACCACTTCACCTTCCTGGAACTTGATTCCGCATCTTTCCTCAACCTTTGCCACACAATCATCTAGATCTGTCGTTGAGATTTGTGAACCGGTTCCATTCTGAACCTGGATAACCAAAATAGGATTTACATAGGCATAATGTTGCTCATAGCAATACTGATACCAGTGATCCCATTTATCTTTCCATTCATCAGCTGCCGCCTGAAGAACAGCCATATCCTTGTTGCCAGTATTCTCTTCCGGATAAGAGATAACAATTCTATCCTTTAACAATCCTGATGCTCTAACCTCATCTGTGGTTACAACAACGTACTGTGTTGTAGATGTAGTCCCCTGCACCAGTGCATTAAATCGTGCAGATGTTGCAGACATACCGATAACAACTGGCATAGCATCAAGGCTATCATCAGGACTTCCTTTAAGAAATTTCTGCATTATTGTAGTGGCTCTACCGGCTTCACGTCCCTGCATTCCGCGATGAGCCTCGTCAATAATAACATAGAGTCTATCACTCTTTTCTCTGGCAGTATTTGCCAAAGTCTCCCAGATTGTGTATTGCCTGTTATCACTCTGTTTTGTCAGATTTGAGCTTTTGCCTAATTTCTGTGTATTCAAAAAATAAACATGGCCATCATCAAAAAACTCTTGATCAAAAGTTTCTTCTGTAATTGTTATGCACTGACCTAATTTGATTCTGTCAGCCTTCAAATCAATTTTCAGCTTAGACTGCTCGTTTAGCTGTGGCGAATCGGATAACCATATCACTATTGCATCTGATTGCTCCGGAAAATCCATATCTCCAAAGAAAATATTCTCGATTAACGAAGCCATAATAATTGTTTTTCCAGCGCCTGTTGGTGCTGTAAAGGAAACAACTTGGTTCGAATGAGTTCTTTGATATCCACCAATAGCCTCACCAACTTTTATTCTTAAATCTGCCAACGCTCTTTTTTGAAATGGGAACAATTCTGCTTTCATAAATTACCTCCCCGTACCTACTCTAAAGTTATCTAAATAATCTCTATATAATTGATATGTATTTTTATCCTGATACCTAGAAATCATTTCTCTATAACCTGCGTTGGAGTCAGTTATAAAGTACAAAGTCTGTATTTCTGGGTATTTCTTCATTTCTTCAATAAATACAGAGTATCGATTCTCATTCATCAAAATAGCCATTTTGTTTTCTGGCAAAATCATCATATCAACTGTTTCATTCTCTAATTGTGGACATTTCCCGATTGCTCCTGCTTTCAGCCACAGTAATGGAAACAGCTCCGCCAATTGTCTTCCAATCGCAACTGAAGTTTTATCTAAGAAACCTAATTGAAAGAATGCAACATTCGAATGAAGCCCTGAACTCATCGGAATTTCACTCTCAACATATTCACCTTTTATAGGATTACCATTAGTATCCACACCTTTAATAGTGCATACAGTTCGTGGCCACGTAATATATCTTGCTATTCCGTATTTTTCCCACTCTGCATCCCCAGGTCTCAAACCTTTTTTAGTCAAAACGTCTTGCTCAGAACTTGATACTTCATTATTTGTAACACATATGCATCGTCTTTTACCACCATCTTCCTCGTTTAGTAGATTAACTGCATGCATAGTTGTTCCAGATCCAGCAAAGAAATCAACAATTAACGCTTCTGGTTTTTTTGAGACAAAAAAGTTTAATACATCGTGAACAGCATAAAGTGATTTTGGATAGGGGAATGATCTATCCGGCATAATTTTAGACAATAAATCTGTCCCATGTCTTGTTGCATCATGTGATTTTATTCTCCACTGCGTGCCAGGCATGATATCTCTTACCTCGTCTTCAGAGATTATAGTTCCATTTTCATCATATCCATCAATGGTGTACGTACCGTCCTCAACTTTCTTAATTTCACCACTGGTAAGAAACATCACTGGAACACCATTCTTTGTTCTTTTTCCAAACTTAATGTACCCTTTTGACTTGTAATCCAAAAATTTATCCTTGTTTATATTCCAGTAATGTTCTCTTCCCTGAGTATCGACTGGATAAACTGCAAATGTTCCTTTGGGAGGTATAATGTTGTTTCTATCTTCATCAGCCGGCAAGGCATCTCCTACACTATGAAACTTCCCATCTTCTGTGAAAAAAATCGGATAAAAGTTACCTGGACTCTTTTCTCTTAATCCTGCTCCACCACTTCGAATTAAATATTTCCACGTTAAGTGTGTTGCTCTTTTATCATCTGGATTAATTCTCCACTCATCAGATAACGGCAATCTATTTACCAGTGCAGTACCAAACTCCAATATAAAAATGTACTCATCCAACCTCGTAAACTGATATTTTCTGGATGATCCCTTGAAGCTAATTACACTACTAATCATTTGCATTCTAGCTTCCGGAAACATTTCTTCGAGCAAACATCCTAAATGCAGATACTCTTTTTCATCTATAGTAACAATCAGCACAGATTCATCAGGGTTCAAAAGCCGTTTGGCCAATTTAAGCCTCTTCTGCATCATGCTCAACCATTTACTATGACGATATACATCAGCGCCATCAACGTAATTATTGTTATACTTCCAATCTTTTGCTCCTGTATTATATGGAGGGTCAATATAAATACAATCCACTTTTCCGGCGTATAAATATTCTAGTAACTGAAGTGCGTGGTAATTATCAGCTTCAATCAATGTATGCCACAAATCACTATCTGGTGCATTACAGATAGAATCTACAGGCTTCAAATATGGATATACCGGATCTCCGAATTGAGCTACAGATACCAAATCCACTACAGAAATCTCTTCTATTTCTTGAGTTACTTTGTTTACACATGTAGCAGTTTCATCTGCCACTGATGCAACTTCATATACTATGCTTATCATCCCATTACGTTTTGCAACAGTCCCGCCTCTTTTTATAGGAACATCATAAAGAGGTGTACATTCCGGCATATGTTCTTCAAACACCAATCCAAATTTTTTTGTCTTTGATAATCTCTCAATTTCCTTTTCTATTCTTTCTCTCAAAGCCTGATCTTGCACTTGTGCAAGCAAATCATGTATTGCAGCCATCTGATTTCCTCCTTAGATTTTCAAATATGTCTACTACTGGACTCTACCATCCTATCTAACATGCTGTCCCAAAATCCGGACTCATTCCGGGGTCATTGTCTTATCTTTAATGTGGTAAGCTATCTGCCGTTCTTCGCAGAACTCAATCACTGTTTTTGCACACTGATTGTAGAACTTCTTATGTTGCTTGTATGCGCTTATTTCTTTGCTATAATTGGTTCTTCCAAAAATTATCTTGTCTGTGAAACTTACTACTTCTAATAGTTCCATCAAGTCTTGTTCAATAAGATTTGGCGTAGGATACGGTTCTATGCTTACCCATGTCTTGCATCCATGATTGTGAAGCCAGCGTAGAGCATCAAGCCTTTCACGTGATGTAGCCGCCCCCGGTTCCATCCGCTGCCTGTAATCTTCATCCAATGAAATTAGTGTTATTCCATACTCATTTTCCTTTGAGCATTTAGCTAGTTCCTGAGGAAGTATACCTTTCGTAAGTGCCGTACACTTAATTCCTTCGGCATTCAACTTCTTAATCGAAGCTATTGCCATCTGTTCTATCTCAGAATATCCATACATAAATGGATCTGTAGTAAAACACAACTGGACTGATTCTATCTTTTCCTTCAGCCTTGGAATCTCTTTTTCAAGTAGTTCCAGTGTATTGATTACCAGGTATGGCTTTAACCACTCTTCATATGTTTTTACTTGCCCAAACC
>OATK01000987.1_pt1 | contig 21008 bp, 16 predicted proteins | sample 1516611 | NCBI WGS metagenome assembly OATK01 (sample SAMEA2579947, study PRJEB22360) | human gut metagenome | biome: human gut; feature: human-associated habitat; material: faeces | place: Denmark | collected 2008/2010 | reverse complement strand
ATTGGTTCTTTTCGCTTTACTTCCAGCTGGGACTCAGAAGTCATTCTTTTGTCTCGGCGCTTGGCGCTCAAGTATAATACCATACGCCGGGCCGGATGTCAACACTTTTTGCAACTTTTTTCAGGTTTTTTCGTGCTGACTCAAATCCGCTTCATCCTCTTGTATTCTTCAGGCAAAGTCTTTTGTCTTTTATAATGTATTATGCAAGGGGGACACAGTATAGACAATGGCCTTTATTACCCTGCGGAAAGCACTACTTCCTTTGCGCAGATTGTCAAGAGATTTCGTCTCAAATTTTGTTCCGGAAATTTTCCTCTATTTTTGGTGAAAGCTACAAAACACAAAATGTAGTGGTTCTTCCATTGACATATCACTAAATAGTGATATGATAGTATCAACGACCAATGAGAGCTGCGGGTGCCTCTTGTATCAGGAGACACCCGTTCACACTGTATACGCGAAACAGGAGGAGCGCTATGAAGATCATCAAACGCAACGGTGCGGAAGTGCCTTTTGACATTACCAAGATCATCACCGCTGTCACCAAGGCCAGCGATTCGGTAGGCGGCAAGGCCCGTCTCTCCCGGGAGCAGATCACTGACATCGCCGCAGCCGTGACCGACCAGTGTCAGGCACTCAACCGCGCTGTCAGCGTGGAAGAGGTACAGGATATGGTGGAAAACCAGCTCATGGACATCAAGGCCCATGACATCGCCCGCCACTATATCACCTACCGCTATATCCAGAGCCTCAAGCGCCAGACCAACACCACCGACGAGCGCATCCTGAGCCTCATCGAGTGCCAGAACGAGGAAGTCAAGCAGGAGAACGCCAACAAGAACCCCACCGTCAACAGCGTCCAGCGCGACTATATGGCCGGTGAGATTTCCAAAGACCTGACTGCCCGCCTGCTGCTGGACCCGGAGATCGTTAAGGCGCATCAGGAAGGCCTCATCCACTTCCACGACTCCGACTATTTTGCCCAGCACATGCACAACTGTGACCTCGTCAATCTGGACGACATGCTCCAGAACGGCACCGTCATCTCCGGCACCTATATCGAGAAGCCCCACAGCTTCTCCACCGCCTGCAACATCGCCACCCAGATCATTGCACAGGTGGCTTCCAACCAGTATGGCGGCCAGAGCATCAGCCTGACCCATCTTGCCCCCTTCGTGGACGTCTCCCGCAAGAAGATTGCCGCCGAGGTCGAGGCCGAGATGGAGGGTCTGGATGTCTCCGCCGAGCGCAAGCGTGAGATCGTGGAACGCCGCCTGCGCAGTGAGATCAACCGCGGCGTCCAGACCATCCAGTATCAGGTCGTCACCCTCATGACCACCAACGGTCAGGCCCCCTTCATCACCGTGTTCATGTATCTGGGCGAAGCCCGCAACGCGCAGGAGAAATCCGACCTCGCCATCATCATCGAGGAGACCATCCGCCAGCGCTATCAGGGCGTGAAGAACGAGGCCGGTGTCTGGATCACCCCCGCCTTCCCCAAACTCATCTATGTGCTGGAAGAGGACAACATCCACCCCGGTGACCCCTACTACTACCTGACCGAGCTGGCTGCCAAGTGTACCGCCAAGCGGATGGTCCCCGACTACATCTCCGAGAAGAAGATGCTCGAGCTGAAGGTAGACAAGAATGGCGAGGGCCACTGCTACACCTGCATGGGCTGCCGCAGCTTCCTGACCCCCTATGTTGACCCCGAGACCGGCAAGCCCAAGTATTATGGCCGCTTCAATCAGGGCGTCGTGACCATCAATCTGGTGGACGTGGCCCTCAGCTCCGGCGGCAACTTTGATAAGTTCTGGAAGATCTTTGACGAGCGTCTGGCCCTCTGCCACCGCGCTCTGCAGGCCCGCCACAAGCGTCTGCTGGGTACCCCCAGCGACGCCGCCCCCATCCTGTGGCAGTACGGCGCACTGGCCCGCCTCAAGAAGGGCGAGAAGATCGACAAGCTGCTCTTCGGCGGCTACTCCACCATCAGCCTCGGCTACGCCGGCCTGTATGAGTGCGTGAAGTATATGACCGGCAAGAGCCACACCGACGCCGGCGCAAAGCCCTTCGCCCTCAGCGTGATGCAGCACATGAACGACAAGTGCAGCGAGTGGAAGAAGGACGAGAACATGGACTACTCCCTCTATGGCACCCCGCTGGAATCCACCACCTACAAGTTCGCCAAGTGCCTGCAGAAGCGGTTCGGCATCGTACCCGGCATCACCGACAAGAACTATATCACCAACAGCTACCACGTCCATGTCTCCGAGCACATCGACGCCTTCACCAAGCTGAAGTTCGAGAGCGAATTCCAGAAGCTCTCTCCGGGCGGTGCCATCAGCTATGTGGAAGTCCCCAATATGCAGGACAACCTCGAGGCGGTCATGAGCGTACTGCAGTTCATCTACGACAACATCATGTACGCCGAGTTGAACACCAAGTCCGACTACTGCCAGTGCTGCGGCTACGACGGCGAGATCAAGATCGTCGAGGACGACGGCAAGCTGGTGTGGGAATGCCCCAAGTGCGGCAACCGTGACCAGAACAAGCTGAATGTCGCCCGCCGCACCTGCGGCTATATCGGCACCCAGTTCTGGAACCAGGGCCGGACGCAGGAGATCAAGGATCGGGTGTTGCACCTGTGACCCTCTCAGGCGCTTCGCGCCAGCTCTCCCAAGGGGAGAGCCATTGGCAAGCTACCCAAGCACAAAAAAATTGCAAGGCAAAGCAGCGTGCTCTGCTTTCAGGTCTGATTTATGAACTACGCGACTATTAAATATTACGACATCGCCAACGGGCCGGGCGTCCGCACCAGCGTCTTCGTTTCCGGCTGCCGCCACCACTGCCCCGGCTGCTTCAACGAGGTGGCATGGGATTTCGGCTATGGCCAGCCCTTCGACAAGCCCGTCCGCAACAAGGTGTTCGCCTCCTGCAAGCCGGACTATATCACGGGTCTCTCCCTGCTGGGCGGCGAGCCGATGGAGCCGGAGAACCAGCGGGAGCTGGTGACCTTCGTGCAAAATTTCAAGGCCCTTTACCCGAAGAAAACAGTCTGGTGCTACTCCGGCTACACCTGGGAGCAGCTGACCGGCAAAGTCCCCTGCCACGCGCGGTGCGAAGTCACCGACGAGCTGCTGCGTCTGCTGGATGTGCTGGTGGATGGCCGCTTCGTGGAGGCTGAGTACGACATCTCCCTCCGCTTCCGGGGCAGCCGGAACCAGCGTCTGCTGGATGTTCCCAAGTCCCTCGCCGCCGGGCAGCCGGTGTGGTGGCAGGATGAAAAAGTGTTCTCCACCCATACGATGGAATGATAAATAAAAAGCGCAGATCTTCCACAACGAGCCTCTCCGCTCGCGGAAGATCTGCGCTTTTTCTTATTCTCTGCTCCCCACCATATCCTCAATGGCCCGCAGGAAGGCCATGCCATAGCGGGCGGCTTTCTTTTCGCCGACGCCGGTGATGTTCAAAAACTCGTCCATGCTCAGGGGCTTGCTCTGGACCATCTCGCGGAGGGTCGCGTCGCTGAACACCATGTAGGCCGGAACATTCTGCTTCGCTGCAAGACGCTTGCGGAGGGCGTAGAGCGCGGCCAGCAGCTTCTCGTCGGCCTCGCTGAGGTCGCCGCCGGCAGCAGCACGGCGGGGCGGCCGACCGCCGGGGGGGGCCGCCAGCCGCCGGGAGTTGGCCGCGGCCCTCTGCTTCGCGGCGGCAGCGCGCTGTTCCACCTCCTGCGCGTTCTGCTCGGCAAAGAGGCAGCAGGAACAGTTGCCGCACTTTTCAGGTGCGGCCTCACCGAAATAGTTCAGCATGAACCGCCGCAGGCACTTCTGGGTGGTGGAGTAGAAGGTCATATACCTGAGCCGCTCTTCCGCCTTGCGGGCGGCCTCGGCCTTGACGTCGGCGGGCAGGCCGTTGTCCGCCTCCATCTCCTTGTCGATGAAGAAGCGGATGGTGCGCACATCCGTGCCGGAATAGAGCAGGATGCAGCGGGACGGCAGACCGTCGCGGCCCGCGCGGCCCGCCTCCTGATAGTAGCTTTCCAGATCCTTGGGCATATTGTAATGGATGACGAACCGGACGTTGGGCTTGTCGATGCCCATGCCGAAGGCGTTGGTGGCCACCATGATTTGAACGCGGTCGTAGAGGAAGTCGTCCTGATTCTTCCGGCGCACCTCGGCGTCCAGCTTGGCGTGGTAGGCCGCTGCCCGGATGCCCCGGCTCTGGAGCAGGCGGGCCGTCTCGTCCACCTGCTTTGTGGTGCTGCAATAGACGATGCCCGCGTTGTCGCCCTCCCGGAGCACAAGGTCCAGCAGCTCCTTCGGCTTCTGGCTGGGCAGGGCGCGGCGCGTCTCGAAGTAGAGGTTGGGCCGGTCGAAGCCGGTCGTCACCTCATAGGGCTGATGGAGCTCGAGGTGGCTGCGGATGTCGTCCCGCACCCGGGCCGTCGCCGTGGCCGTGAACGCGCCCACCACCGGGCGATTCGGCAGGCTGTCCACGAACGCCTTGATGCGCAGATAGCTGGGGCGGAAGTCCTGCCCCCACTGGCTGATGCAGTGGGCCTCGTCCACCGTCACCATGCTGATGAGCTTTTCCTGCGCGAAGCGCTGGAAGCCCGGCATTTCCAGCCGCTCCGGGGCCACATAGATGATCTTATACCAGCCCTCCCGGGCGCGGCGGAGCATGAGGGCCTTCTGGTTGTCGGTGAGGCTGTTGTTGAGGAAGGCCGCCGCCACCCCCGCCTGCACCAGCGCCCCCACCTGGTCCTTCATCAGGCTCACCAGCGGCGACACCACGATGGTGATTCCCGGCAGAAGCAGGGCCGGCACCTGATAGCAGATGGATTTGCCCGCGCCGGTGGGCATCACCGCCAGCACATCCTGCCCGGCAAGCAGCCGCCGGACGATGTCCTCCTGCCCGGGGCGGAAACTGTCGTAGCCAAAAACTTTTTTCAAGATAGAATGCGGGTCTGCCATGGGTGCCTCCTGCGTTTTTCAAATCTGTATCCGTATTATTATAGCACAGCCCGGCCCGAAATGGTATCAGCTCGCTCTTCTGTCGTCGTTTTTTGGCAGGTATTTGCTGGTGTTCCTAGCTTTTTGTGCGCGAAAATGCTATAATAAGAACACATATCTCCATCTCCGGCCCATTTTGTTCTGAACATGGCCGGGCAAGCATGATAAGGAGCTTTATCTTATGCAACAGAAACTCATCACCTTTGCCGTCCCGTGCTACAACTCGGCGGCATATATGCGCCACTGCATCGAAACGCTGCTCTCCGCCGGGGAGCAGGCCGAGATCATCCTCGTGGACGACGGTTCCGTGAAGGACGACACCCCGGCCATCTGCGACGAGTACGCCGCCAAGTACCCCACCATCGTCAAGGCCATCCATCAGGAGAACGGCGGCCACGGCGAGGGCGTCAACCAGGGCATCCGCAACGCCACCGGCCTCTACTACAAGGTCGTGGACAGCGACGACTGGCTGGACACCGACGCCCTCCAGAAGGTGCTGGCCCGCCTGCACACCCTCGTGACCCGCGGCACCGCCCCCGACCTCATGATCTGCAACTATGTCTACGAGCACACCGAGGACGGCACCAGCCACACTGTGCGGTACACCAACATCTTCCCGCAGGAGCGTCTGTTCACCTGGATGCACGTCGGCCACTTCCGCCCCGACCAGAATCTGCTGATGCACTCGGTCATGTACCGCACTGAGGTGCTGCGCAAGTGCGGCATGGTGCTGCCCAAGCACACCTTCTACGTGGACAACATCTTCGTCTACCAGCCTCTGCCCTTCGTCAAGACCATGTATTATATGGACCTCGACCTCTACCGCTACTTCATTGGCCGCGCCGACCAGAGCGTCAACGAGAGCGTCATGGTCAAGCGCGTGGACCAGCAGCTCCGGGTCACCAGGCATATGATCGACTGTCAGGACCTCGACGCCCTCAAGGGCGAGAAGAAACTGCGGGCCTATATGCTCCACTACCTCTCCATGATGATGGCCGTCAGCGACATCTTCCTGCTGCTGGACGGCAGCGCCGAGGCCAAAGAAAAGCAGAAGGGCCTGTGGCAGTATCTGCGCGAGCACACCAGCGCCGCAGTCTACCGCTCCATCCGCTTCGGCTTCGGCGGCATGACTAACCTGCCCTTCCCCAAGGGCGACGCCATCGTGGTGGGCGGCTACCGCATCGCACGGAAGATCTTCAAGTTCAACTAAATTCACGATTGTTGCATACAACAGGGCCGCTGCCTGCGCAGCGGCCCTGTTTTTTTGCCTTTTTCGGTCATTTGTTAAGAAATCTTCACTTTTTCCGCCTGAAAGGATGTTGCTTTTTAGAAAGTGGAATAGTATAATTTATTACGGTGCTGTGTTTTTTGGCTTTTGGCAAGCAGTAAGGAAACGCGCCTGACTGAGAAAAAGGAGGAAAGGGCGGCTGCGCGCCGGTATCGTGCTGCTGCCCGCAATATCGCATGGAACAGCTTCTCATCTGCCTTTCCGCGGCGCTCATCGCAGGTCTTTTGATGTCGCGCCTCGCAAAGGCGATCCATTTGCCGGCGGTCACATCTTATCTGCTGGCGGGCCTGCTGCTGGGGCCTTTCTTTCTGGGGCGTCTGGGCCTGAGTAATTTTGGCATCGGCTTCGGCACCCTCGAGCAGGTGGACAGCCTGTCCATCATCACCCAGGTGGCGCTGGGCTTCATCGCCTTCGTCATCGGCAACGAGTTCCGTCTCTCGACTCTTGAGAGCATGGGCAGGCAGGCCATCACGGTCGGCATTTTGCAGGCCGTCATGACCACCGCCCTCGTGGATGCGGCGCTGGTCATCCTGCACTTCATCCGGCCCGACATCATCTCCATGGCCTCGGCCATCACGCTGGGTTCTATCGCAGCAGCCACGGCCCCTGCCGCCACCCTGATGGTCGTCAAGCAGTACAAGGCCGACGGCCCCCTCACCCGCCTGCTGCTGATGGTGGTCGCCCTCGACGACGCCGTGGGTCTCGTGCTCTTCTCCGCCTCCTTCGGCATTGCCAACGCCCTCGAGCAGGGCCGCATCGACGCCATCAGTATTCTGGTGGAGCCGGTGGTGGAGATCGTCTTCTCGCTGGGTCTGGGCGCTGCGGCGGGCTTCGCGCTCAACCAGCTGGAAATTTATTTTCACTCCCGCTCCAAGCGCATGAGCCTTTCCGTGGCCTTCGTGCTGCTGACGGTGGGCCTGTCCATGGTCACCTTCGACATCGGGCCGATACACTGCGGCTTCTCGCTGCTGCTGGTCTGCATGATGACCGGTACGGTGTTCTGCAACATCTGCCCCACTTCCGATGAGCTGATGGACCGCCTCGACCGCTGGGTGTCTCCGGTGAGCATCCTCTTCTTCGTGCTCAGCGGTGCAGAGCTGGATCTGAACATCCTCTCCGACCCGCTGGTGCTCCTCATCGGCGTGGTGTACATCGCCTTCCGCTCTCTGGGCAAAATTTCCGGCGCCTTCGTCAGCGGCCGGGCCACCCACTGCAGCCGCAACATCCAGAAGTACCTCGGCATCACCCTGCTGCCGCAGGCTGGCGTGGCGCTGGGCATGGCAGCCGAGGCCGCTGAGCTTTCCGACGGCCACATGGTGCGCAACGTCGTGCTCTTCTCGGTGCTGGTGTATGAGCTGGCAGGCCCCACCCTCACCAAGCTGGCGCTGACCGCCGCCGGCGAGATCATCCCCGAGGGCCGCACCAATGCCCGTATGGCCAACAAGCCCGAGTTCCCGGTCTCCCTCGACTAAGTCTGCCTATGACAAACGGCACTCCGAACTGCTTCGGAGTGCCGTTTCTGTTTGCTTTACTTCAAGATAACTTCACCATTTTCGGCATCCACCGTCAGGCTGCCGCCCGCTTTCAGGGTGCCGTCGATGATGCGCTCGGCGGCGGGGTCCTCCACAGCCTTGCGGATGACGCGGCGCAGGTCGCGGGCGCCGAACTTGCCGCCCTGACTCTTGGCCACGAGGGCAGAGAGAGCCGCCGGGGTATAGCTATAGGCGATGCCCTTGGCTTCCATGCTGGACTTGTACTCATCCAGCATGAGAGCCGCGATGCCTTCCAGCGTCTGCTGGCTCAGCGGCTTGAAGGCGATGACCTCATCCACACGGCCAAGGAACTCCGGCCGCAGGAACTGGCTCAGAGCCTTGCGGGTCTTTTCCTCACTCAGCTGCTCCTCGCTCTTGTTGAAGCCGAGGCCGGAGGTCGTCTTGTCGCTGCTGCCGGCGTTGGAGGTCATGCAGATGACCGTATTGGAGAAGTCCACCGTCCGGCCCTGTGCATCGTTGATCTTGCCCTCGTCGAGGATCTGGAGCAGGATGTTCATGACGTCGGGGTGGGCCTTTTCGATCTCATCGAACAGCACCACGCTGTAGGGGCGGCGGCGCACCTTTTCGGTGAGTTGGCCGGCCTCCTCGTAGCCCACATAGCCCGGAGGCGAACCGATCATGCGGGACACCGCATATTTCTCCATATACTCGCTCATGTCGAGACGGATGAGCGGGTCGGGGCCGTCGAAGAGCTGGTTTGCCAGCTGCTTGACCAGCTCCGTCTTGCCGACGCCGGTGGGGCCGACGAAGACAAAGCTTGCGGGACGGCGGCGGCCCGACAGGTCGGCGCGGCTCCGCTTGACGGCCTGTGCCACCAGATGGACGGCCTCGTCCTGACCGATGATCTTCTTTTTCAGCTCGGCTTCCAGCCCGGCCAGCTTGACGAACTCCGTCTCCTGGATCTTCACCGCCGGGATGCCCGTCCACAGCTCAATGACCTTGGCCACATCGTCCATGGTCACTTTTATCTCGCTGGCAGCAGCCTGCTTTGCGGGCAGCTCTGCCTCGAGCTTGGCGATGCGGGTCTTCCGCTGGGCCACCTGCTCATAGTCGATGGCCTCATTGACGTCGGAGGGCTCCATGTCCGCCTCTTCCTGCCTGAGGCCGTCCAGCTCCTTCTGCATCTCGAGATACTCCGAGATGACCGGGTGGGCGAGATTGCAGCAGGCGCAGGCTTCGTCCAGCAGGTCGATGGCCTTATCGGGCAGGTAGCGGTCCGTGATATACCGCTCACTGAGGGTGACGATGGCGCTCAGCACATCGGCATCCACCTGCACATGGTGGTGCTCCTCGTAATACTTTTTGATGCCGTTCATGACGGCCAGCGTGTCGGCCACGCTGGGCTCTTCCACACGGACAGGCTGGAAGCGGCGCTCAAGGGCCTGGTCCTTCTCGATATACTTGCGGTACTCGTTGAAGGTGGTGGCGCCGATGACCTGTATCTCACCGCGGGAGAGGGCAGGCTTGAGGATGTTGCCCGCGTTCATGGCACCCTCGCTCTCACCGGCGGAGGTGATGGTGTGGATCTCGTCAATGAACAGGATGATGTTGCCGGCGGCCTTGACCTCGCTCAGCAGGCCCTTGACCCGCTGCTCGAACTGGCCGCGGAACTGGGTGCCGGCCACGAGGCTGGTCAGATCCAGCAGGAAGATCTCCTTATCCTTCAGGCCCACAGGGACATTGCCCCTGGCGATGCGCTCCGCGATGCCCTCGGCGATGGCCGTCTTGCCGACGCCCGCCTCACCGATGAGGCAGGGGTTGTTCTTCTGGCGGCGGCTCAAGATCTGGATGGTGCGGTAGATCTCGCGGTCGCGGCCCACGATGTCGTCGAGCTTGCCCTCCCGGGCTTTGCAGGTCAGGTTCTCGCAGTAGGTGTCGAGGAATTTGCGGCGGGGCGGCTTCTTGCCGTTCTTCTGGGCCTTTTTGCTGTTTCCGGCGTCGCCCTCCGCCTTGACGCCCAGCGGGAAGGTAGCACTGGAGCCGGGGACAAGGTCGTCGTCCCCTTCGTTCTCCTCGCCGCCCATGGGCTGGCCCATATTCATCATGAGGGAGAGGGGGTTCGCGTCCCCCATCTCATCCATCATGCTCTCCATCCGGTTTTCCATGTTATCCATGTCCTCGTCGGACATACCGAACTGCTTCATCAGGTCTTCCACCGGCTTGATGTGCAGCTCACGCGCACAGTGCAGGCAAAAGCCCTCATTTTTCATCTGGCCGTTCTCCATCCGCTGGACGAAGATGATGGCCGGACGTTTCTGACAGCGATTGCAGACCATATAGGTTCCTCCTAAAGCTCCCTTTTACAGGAAGGGGTTGAACAGATTGAATACTTTATAGTAAAGGCTGCTGCTCATGACCGTATCGTTCAGGACGGTCAGATTGCCGCCGGTGATGACGATGACGGCCCACACCACACAGAGCATCAGATAGATGTCCATGGTGCTGGCAACGCAGCCGGTGACCCAGCCCAGCCAGCGGTTGACGGTGCCGATGACCGGCAGCCGGTTGACGAGGCCCAGCACGGTGACCAGCATACTCACCAGCATCCGCAGCAGGGCAAAGGCCACGAAAAAGAGCACGACCGAGATGACCGGCGTGAGCAGCGGAGCCAGCACCTTCTGGACGATGGCGTCCGCCAGCACCACGGCGTTGTCGCTGAGCACAGCCGAGATGGAGCGCTCGCAGGTCTCCACGATGGAGGCGCGGAAGCCCTCGGGCAGAAAGCCCGCGTACTTGTCCGCGATGCCGGTCAGGTCCACGACCCCTCCGGCCGAGATGCTCTCGGCGATCTGGGTACGGAAGCTCCCGGCCAGAAAGCGCTGGAACACCTCGGCAGCAGCCCAGCCCGAAAAGACCCGGGCGCCCACGAGGCTGAAGACATTCCCGCCCAGCTGGACACTGGCTGCGAGAAAGCCCTTGCGGGCATAGCGCACAGCCAAAAGCAGCCAGACCACGGTACATACTATATCAAAAAGAAATGACGGATTCTTGAACATATCTTGTTTTCCTTATTATGTATTGCTTTGAGCGTTGTTTTCCGCCGCAGGCGGGGTCAATCCCTGCACCGTATTGCCGCAGAAGACCAGCAGCTGCCTGCGGTCGGCCAGCAGACCCTGCGGGCGGGCCGAAAGGCTCTGGGTCCACTGGGAGATGCCGTCGGTGGAAAGGCACTCCACCCCTGTATCGGTGAGCAGATAAAAGGTGTCTCCTGCCCGGACGATGCGGTTGGACGCCTGCACCTGCGTGGTGTTCTCGACGCCAAGGTCACGGCCCAGCATCACGGCCTGACAGAGCTGGCCGGAGGCCAGTAGAAGGGCAGTATTGCCCGAAGCATCCACCGAGATGTCGCGGAGGGTCTGCCCGGTAAAGTCATAGGCTGCCCGCTCGCCGCCCGATGCGTTGTAGAGGACAGCGCGGCTGTCGCAGACGGCCAGGATGCTCTGGGAGCCGGTCCAGCTCAGCCACTGGGCCGCGCCGCTTCCGCTGCCCACCAGCAGGGGGTCGCCCTGCGCCAGGGTGACGACATAGAAATTCGTGACCATCTGGCCGCCGTTCACCGTCACCGCCGCCACTGCCAGCCGCCGCCCATCCGGCGAAAAGGCCAGCCGCAGCGGGGTGCCGTCGGCGATGGTGAGGCTCCAGCTCAGCAGCTGCTCCATTGAGGACGAGTAGACCCGAAGCTGGGCCGCACTGCCGGGGTCCTCTGTGACGACGGCCAGCGTGCCGTTGTCGGCCATGGCACAGAGGGTGATGCTGTTCTCCATGGTCTTGGTGTAGAGATTCTGGGTCCGGCTCTCCACCCGCAGCTCATTGCCCGAGCGGTTGTAGAGCACAAAGCGGTTCTTGCCCACAGCCAGCGCCGGGCGGGCGTAGCCGCTCTGGATGGAGTTGAGCCGGGTGCCGGTGCGGGACCAGACCACGCACCCTTCCTCGCCCAGCTCCACAAAGCTGCTGTTCATGGCGGCAAGCTGTTTCACCTCCATGACGCCGGTCTGCTGGGGCCAGCCCGTGCCGGGGAAGAGCAGGATGCGGGCGGTGTCGGCCCAGTCCTTGGCCATGGCAACAGAGCTGCCCACGATGCCGGTGGTGAACAGCACCACCAGCGTCAGCGCCACGACGATGAGTGCCGTGCGGCGGATGCGCCGGTTCCGCACCCGCTCGCGGGCCTGCTCGAGGTATTCGCCCCGGCCCGCCGAAAGCGGCTCGTCCGACACAGGCCGGGGGCCGCGCTGTCTTTTTCTCATACTCTCCTGTCCCTTCGTGCAATGACAGTGCTCCCAAAGGGGCGTTTTCCCTCCGGGAGCATCGGTCGTATTTGCGTTATTCTATGGGCGTGTCGTAGTCCACGCTCTTGAGGAAAAGCCCCTTCGCCGCCAGCGTCGGCCCGGCGTTTTTGCGGTCGCGGCTGGCGAGGATGCCCGGCACGGCCTCAGGCGCAAGACGCCCCGCGCCGGCCTCGCAGAGGGTTCCTGCGAGGATGCGCACCATGTTGTAGAGGTAGCCGTCCGCCGTCACCGTGATGTCGATGTCGTCGCCCCGGCGCTGGACGTCACAGGCCGTGATGGTGCGCACGGTGTCGCCGTGAGCCGCAGCCGAGCTGCCCGAGGCGCAGAGGGCGAGGAAATCGTGCTTTCCCACAAAATACTGCGCCGCCTGCTGCATCCTGTCCGCGTCCAGCCGCCCCGGCACTCTGGTGTAATACCGCGCTGCAAAGGGCGAGTCGATCGGACTGTTGTGGATGCGGTAGAGATAGGTCTTGGTGTGGGCCGCATAGCGGGCGTGGAAATCGTCCGGCACCACCCGCGCTTCCAGCGCCCGGATGTCCGGGGGCAGGTGCTGGTTCAGCGCCAGCGGCAGCTTTGCCGCCGGGATGCGGGTGTCGGCGTGGAAGTTGAGCATGAAGCCCAGCGCGTGGACGCCGGCGTCGGTGCGGCTGCAGCCCTTGATGTCGGGCCGACAGCCCAGCACCGCCTCCAGGGCGTCCTGAAACGCAGCAGCTACGCTCCGCCCGTTTGGCTGCACCTGAAACCCGCAGTAGTTCGTGCCGTCGTAGGATAGTTTTAAGAGATAATTCATTCTGGCTCTCCTCATAAAGGCTCTCCCTTTGGGAGAGCTGGCGCGAAGCGCCTGAGAGGGCAAGGATGCTGACAAAGATACATAGCCCTGCGATAACATCGCTCTGCCAAAGGCTTCTGTCTATCGCTGCATAGCGGCACTTTCGCTCCTGGCTTGCCCTCTCCGTCATCGCAAGCGATGCCACCTCTCCCAAAGGGAGAGACTTTGCTCTTTTTTAGAAATTCGGGAACACCAATCTCGAAGCGAGGATCACCGCAAAACACGCAATGCACACCGCAAGGTCGATGTAATCCTGCTTTTCGCACCGCAGCACCTTGAGACGGGTGCGTCCGTCGCCGCCGCGATAGCAGCGGCACTCCATGGCCATGGCCAGCTCGTCGGCGCGGCGGAAAGCCGAGATGAACAGCGGCACCAGCACCGGGACCAGCGCCTTGATGCGCTCGGTCATCTTGCCGTTGTCCAGCTGCGCACCACGGGCTTTCTGGGCGTTCATGATCTTGTCGGTCTCCTCGATGAGGGTGGGAATGAACCGCAGCGCGATGCTCATCATCATGGCCAGCTCATGCACCGGGAAGCGGAGCCTGCCAAGAGGCTTGAGCAGCTGCTCGATGGCATCCGTCAGGACGATGGGGCTGGTGGTGTAGGTCAAAAGGCTCGTGCCCGCGATGAGGGCCATGACGCGCACCGCCATCAGTACAGCATACCGGATGCCCTCCGCGTAAACGGTCAGAAATCCGAGCTTGAACACCGGGTCACCCTCGCCCGAGACAAAGAAGAGGTTCAGCACCGCCGTAAAGACGATGATGGGGAAGATGGGCTTCAGGCTCTTGAGGATGAGCTTGAAGGGGATTTTCGCTACCGCGTACATCACGGCGAGGAAAATCAGCGAAAGCGCAAGGCCCAGCGGGTTGGACGCCGCAAAGAGCAGCACGATATACAGGATGGTCAGCACCAGCTTGAGCCGGGGGTCAAAACGATGGACGAGGCTGTTGCCGGGGAAGTGCTGGCCGATGGTAATATCTCTCAGCATCCGGCTGCACCCCCTTTCTGTTCTTTATTCCGGGGTAAGACGAGGGTCTCCCCTGCATCCCGCCGGGCTTTTGCCGCCAGGATCATCTTGACGGCGTAGGGGATGGTGTAGACGTCCGCCGGGACGTCCACGCCCATCTCCCGCAGCTTGAGGAAGATCTTCGTCACCTGCGGCACGGAGAGGCCCAGTTCCAGCAGCTCGGGAGCGCGGGCAAAGACCTTCTCCACCGTGTCGTACATGGCGATCTTCTTCCGGCTCATCACCAGCACCTTGTCGGCGTACTTGGCAATGTCCTCCATGCTGTGGGAGACCAGAAGCACCGTGGTGCCGGTCTTTTTGTGGTAGTCCTTCACCTCGGACAGGATCTCATCCCGTCCCTCGGGGTCGAGGCCGGCCGCAGGCTCGTCCAGAACGAGGATACGGGGCTTCATGGCCATAACGCCCGCCACGGCTACGCGGCGCTTCTGTCCGCCGGACAGCTCAAAGGGGCTGCGCTCCAACAGCGCTTCATCGAGGCCGACGAATTCTGCCGCCTCGTGGACGCGCTTATCGACCTCCGCCTCGTCGAGGCCCATATTCTTCGGGCCGAAGGCGATGTCCTTATAGCACGTTTCCTCAAAGAGCTGGTACTCCGGGTACTGGAACACCAGACCCGTCAGGAAACGGAAATCCCGGATCTTTTCCGGTTCGGCCCAGAGGTCGCGGCCCTCAATGATGATCTTGCCGCTGGTGGGCTTGTTCAGACCGTTCATGTGGGTGATGAGGGTGCTCTTGCCGGAGCCGGTGGCTCCGATGATGCCCACGAAATCGCCCTCCTCCACCTCAAAGCTCACATCGTCCAGCGCGGTGACTGCGTTCGGCATACCGGGGTTGTAGACATAGCTCAGGTGTTCTACTTTGATAATGCTTGCCATGTTTCCGTCCCCCCTTACTTCAGCAGCTCATACAGAGCCTGTGCGCACTCGCCGGTGTCGATGATGCCTTCGGGCATGGGGATGCCGGCCTTGACCAGCTCATCCCGCAGCTCTGCGGCCTGCGGCACGTCGAGGCGGAGAGAACGGACTTTTTCGGTCTGGCTGAACACCTCTTTCGGGGTGCCTTCCATCACCACATTGCCCTGGCTCATCACCAGAACACGGTCGGCCTGCGCGGCCTCTTCCATGTAGTGGGTGATGGACACAACGGTGATGCCCAGATCCTTGTTGAGGTGGTGGATGGTCTGCATCACCTGCTCACGGCCGCGAGGGTCGAGCATGGCGGTGGCCTCGTCGAGGATGAGGCAGTCGGGGCGCATGGCGACGACGCCCGCAATGGCGACGCGCTGCTTCTGGCCGCCCGAGAGGTTGTGGGGTGCGCGCTCCCGGAACTCGTAGATGCCCGCCATCTTCATGGCGTCATCGACGCGGCGGCGCATCTCTTCCGGCGGAACACCGAGGTTTTCCAGCGCGAAAGCCACGTCTTCCTCTACCACCGTGGCGACGATCTGGTTGTCCGGGCTCTGGAACACCATGCCCACGGTCTGGCGGATGTCATAGAGCTTGTCATCATCGGCGGTGTCCATGCCCTCGACGTACACCTTGCCCTCCTCCGGCAGGAGGATGGCGTTGAAGTGCTTGGCAAGGGTGGATTTGCCGCAGCCGTTTGCGCCCAGCACGGCCACGAACTCGCCCCGCCCGACCTGCATGGAGACGCCGTTGAGCGCGTAGCCGGGCTGCTCCGAGTCGTAGCGGAACTTTAAGTTTTCTGCTGTCAGTATCGTTTCACTCATTTGTTTTCTCTTTCTGGTGGTGCGCCCCTCTGAAAGGGGCTGTACCCCATTCTTTAAGATTCTTTGTTGAAGCTTTCTCGCTTCGTATAAGCCTCTCCCTTTGGGAGAGGTGGCACCGAAGGTGACGGAGAGGGCAAGGATGTCAGCATGGAAAGAACTGCTCAGCGATAACTTCCCTCTGACAAAGGCTGCTGATCATCGCTGTAAAGCAGCCCTTGAGTCACGGGCTTGCCCTCTCAGGCGCTCACGCGCCAGCTCTCCCAAGGGGAGAGCCTTTCAGGGTCATTCCTCCCAAATCGCCGTCGCGCCGCAGGGGACGACGCCGCCGGTGGCGGAGACGGGCAGGCCGATCTCGTCGCAGCTGGTCTTTCCGCCAAAGCGGGGGATCAGCGTCGTCTTGAGCATATACTCCATGACGGCGGGCGAAAGGCCGGTGGTGTAGCTGTTGACCGCAAAGAAGAGCGGCTTGTCGCTCAGCACCTCTTCGCACTGGCTGATGAGGTCGTAGATGCAGTCTTCCAGCTTCCAGATCTCGCCGCCGGGGCCGCGTCCATAACTCGGCGGGTCCATGATGATGCCGTCGTAGGTGTTGCCGCGGCGCTTCTCGCGGGCGACGAACTTGGCGCAGTCGTCCACCAGCCAGCGGATGGGCCGGTCGGTGAGGCCGCTGGCGGCGGCATTGTCCTTGCCCCAGGCCACGATGCCCTTGGAGGCGTCCACATGGCAGACGGCAGCGCCCGCCGCCGCGCAGGCCAGCGTTGCACCGCCGGTGTAGCCGAAGAGGTTCAAAACTTTAATGGGCCGGCCTGCGGCGCGGATCTTCCTGGCGTACCAGGCCCAGTTGACGGCCTGCTCCGGGAAGACGCCGGTGTGCTTGAAGCCGGTGGGGCTGACGATGAGGGTCAGCTTATCCTCCCCTTCTCCACAGGTGATCTTCCACTTTTCGGGCAGACGGCGGCGGTACTCCCACTCGCCGCCGCCCTGATTGGAGCGGTGGTAAACAGCGTCCGCCTTGGCCCAGAGGGGGCTCTGCTGAGGCGTCTTCCACACCACCTGCGGGTCAGGCCGGACAAGCAGCGTCTCGCCCCAGCGTTCCAGCCGGTTGCCGTCGGTGGCATCCAGCAGCTCGTAGTCTTTCCATGTATCTGCAGGGCGCATATGCGTCCTCCTTCCTGCTTTTTATCTCTCTCTTAGCCTTCGATGATCCGCTCGTTGATTTTATCCACGATGCGCTTGGCGCACAGGTCGATGGCCTCGAGGTCCCAGCCCTCCACCATGACGCGGATCTTCGGCTCCGTGCCGGAGACGCGCACCAGCACACGGCCCATCTCCATCAGCTTCTGCTGCTCGTTCTCGATGAAGTCGGCCAGCACCTTGTCTTCCTTGTAGGCGGCCTTCTGGGCGGCATTGGCCGCCACATTCACCAGCACCTGAGGGTACTGGGCGTAGATGCCGTTCAGCTCACTCATCTTCTTGCCGCTCTCGGCCAGCAGCTTGAGCAGCTTGCCGGCGGTCAACTCACCGTCACCGGTGGTGGTGTGGTGGAGCAGGATGACATGGCCGCTCTGCTCGCCGCCGATGGCATAGCCGTTCTCCCGCATGTTCTCGAGAACATAGCGGTCGCCGACAGCGGTCTTCTCGGTGCGGATCCCCTGGGACTCCATAAACTTGATGAAACCCAGGTTGGACATGACGGTGACGACCGCAGTATTGCCGTCCAGACAGCCCCTTTCCTTCATGTTCATGGCCAGCAGGGCGATGATCTTGTCGCCGTCGATCTCCTGCCCCTTCTCGTCGCAGGCGAGGCAGCGGTCTGCGTCGCCGTCAAAGGCGATGCCGCAGTCAAAGCCGCCCTCGACGACGGCCTTTTCCAGATTGTCCAGATGGGTGCTGCCCACACCGGCGTTGATGTTCTTGCCGTCAGGCTCCACGCCGATAAAGGTACACTTTGCGCCCAGACGGGGGAACAGCTGCCGGGCTGCTGCTGCGGAGGCACCGTTGGCGCAGTCGATGCAGACGTTCAGGCCGGACAGGTCGCCGTCGATGGACTCATACAGGTGGTCGGTGTAGTCCTTGATGCCGTCGGTGCGGCAGGTCACGCGGCCCACATCGTCGCCGGTGGCCAGCTTGAGGCCCGCGCACTGATTGTCGATATAGGCTTCAATTTTGTTCTCCACCTCGTCCGGCAGCTTGTAGCCGGTGCCGGCGAAGATCTTGATGCCGTTGAACTCCATCGGGTTGTGAGACGCCGAGATGACCACGCCGGCGTCGGCGTTGTACTTGCGCACCAGATAGGCCACGGCGGGAGTGGGGACGACGCCCAGACTCTCGACGTCCGCGCCCACGCTGCACAGACCGGCGGTCAGGGCAGCCTCCAGCATATCACCGGACTGGCGGGTGTCCTTGCCGATGAGGATACGGGGCTTGTGGCCGGTGCTGCTGGTCAGCACGGCGGCAGCGCCGCGTCCGATGAGCATCGCCATCTCACAGGTCAGGTCTGCGCCGGCCACGCCGCGCACACCGTCGGTACCAAAATACTTTCCCATAGTAAATACCTCACTTAAAATAAGCTCTGCTGTCCATTGTCCTCGGCGCTGCCGCTCTCAGGCGCTTTCAGGCCGAGATGCTCATACGCCAGCCGGGTGGCACAGCGGCCCCGGGGCGTCCGGGTCAGAAAGCCCATCTGCATCAGGTAGGGCTCACACAGGTCTTCCAGCGTCACGGCCTCTTCGCCGAGGGCTGCGGCCAGTGTTTCCAGACCCACCGGGCCGCCGTTGTACATTTCTATGATGGCGCGGAGCAGGCTGCGGTCCAGTTCGTCCAGACCCAGCGCGTCCACGTCCATCCGCTTGAGGCTCAGCAGCGCCACGTCCCGGTCGATGACGCCGTCGCCCAGCACGGTGGCAAAGTCGCGCACACGCTTGAGGAAGCGGTTCGCCACACGGGGCGTGCCGCGGCTGCACTTGGCCAGCTCATAAGCACCCTCGGGGGTGATGGGCTGGTCGAGGATGCCCGCCGAGCGGATGATGATATTGCTCAGCTCGTCGGGGCTGTAGAGCTCCAGCTTGAGCAGCACGCCGAAGCGGTCGCGCAGAGGGCCGGTGATCTGGCCCGCACGGGTGGTCGCACCCACCAGCGTGAACCGGGGCAGATTGATGCGGATGCTCTGGGCGCTGGGGCCTTTGCCTATCATAATATCCAGCGCATAGTCTTCCAGTGCCGGGTAAAGCACCTCTTCCACCTGCCGGGAGAGGCGGTGTATCTCGTCGATGAAGAGGACGTCGCCCTCCTGCAGATTGGTCAGCAGGGCAGCGAGGTCGCCGGGCTTTTCGATGGCCGGGCCGCTGGTGATGCGGATCTGCACCCCCATCTCGTTGGCGATGATGCCCGCCAGCGTCGTCTTGCCCAGACCCGGAGGGCCGTAGAGCAGGATGTGGTCCATGGGCTCGCCCCGGCGCTTGGCCGCTTCGAGATAGATTTTCAGGTTCTGCTTGACCTTTTCCTGTCCGATGTAGTCCTCCAGATGCTGGGGGCGGAGATTGTTTTCCTCGCTGTCCGCCGCCGTCATCCCGGGCTGCATCATTTTTGCGCCATAGAGCGCGGTATCGTCCTGCATCGTTTACCTCCTGCCCGCCATGCTGCGCAGCGCCAGCTTGATGATCTCTTCCACCGGGAGCGTGCCGTCGATCTTGGAGACGGCCAGCGCGGCCTCGCTCTGGCTGTAGCCCAGCGATACCAGCGCGGCGATGGCCTGCCCCGCTCCCTGTGCGGCGGCGGTGTCCGAAGCAGCGCCCGCCACGTTTTCCAGGTCGATGCCGGCGGCAAAGCCCTTGGCGACCTTATCTTTCAGTTCCAGCACGATGCGCTGGGCCAGCTTGGGACCGACACCGGATGCGGCCTTGAAGGCTTTGTGGTCGCCCGCCGAGATGGCCAGCGCCACACGGTCGGGCTCCATGACGCTCAGGATGGCAAGGCCCACCTTCGCGCCCACACCCGACACCGAGGTGAGCAGCTCGAAACAGGCCTGCTGCTCCTCGCTGGCAAAGCCGTAGAGGCTGACGTCGTTCTCGGTGACGTTCATCACCGTGTAGATGGTGGCTTCGTTCCCCACGCCGGGCAGCGCACCGGCCACGCTGGCCGGACACTGGGCGTAGTACCCCACGCCGCCGCAGCAGATGACCACAGCGTTCAGGGTCTTTTTGATGATCTTTCCGGTTAAGCTGTATATCATAATAGCCCTCTCAGTCAATGCCTGCCGGCATTGCCAGATTCCCCCTTTTGTCGCTTACGCGACATCTTCCCCCGGCCGGGGGAAGTCTTTCCTCATAGGGAGCGCCTCTGGCGTGCCGGGCAGATCTATCGGATACGAGAAAGTTTTGTTGTTTCGGAAACTGTAGCGCCCTGCTGTCAAGGGCAGCTCAGATAGGGCCGGGCACACGCCGTGCAAAGCGGTTGAGCTGGCTGCCGTTGGTGTGGCAGAAGGTGATGGCCATCGCCAGCGCGTCGGCGGTGTCGTCGGGCTTCGGGATGGCGGGCAGATGCAGCAGGATGCGGGTCATCTCCTGCACCTGCTTTTTCATGGCTTTGCCGTAGCCGGTGACGGCCTGCTTGACCTGCATCGGGGTGTACTCGTAGATGGGCAGGCCCGCCTGCGCCGCCGCCAGCAGAATGACGCCGCGCGCCTCGGCCACGCCGATGACGGTGGTCTGGTTGTGCTGGTAGAACAGCTTTTCGATGGCCAGCACCTCCGGCTGCGTCCGCTCGATGACGTCCTTGACACCCGCATACACCTCGTCCAGCCGCCGCTCGAACGGCACGCCGGCGTCGGTACACACCGCGCCAAAATCCACCGGTGCAAAGCGGTTTCCCGTGTAATCCACCACGCCCCATCCCACGATGGCGTAGCCCGGGTCGATGCCCAATACTCTCATTCTGCGATACCTTTCCTATTGTAATCATCTTATTATAGCACACCTATAAAAAAGGGGCAACGATAACCTTTTAACTCCCAGCCTTCGCCCGCTTTCCCGCCCTTCCGGCAGAGGCGTCCCGGCCAGCCCCGGAAGGATTTTTTGAAGATTTTTGCAAAAAGGGCTTGATTTTTATTCCATCCTATGCTATCATAATTGAGCTGACTACAGCAAAACAGAATATGGACGGTTAGCTCAGCTGGTAGAGCATCTGCTTGACGTGCAGGAGGTCACAGGTTCGAGTCCTGTACCGTCCACCATACAGTTCGTACTCGAACCCGATTCTTTATAAAAAAGGGTTTGGGTAC
>OATK01000956.1_pt1 | contig 21449 bp, 18 predicted proteins | sample 1516611 | NCBI WGS metagenome assembly OATK01 (sample SAMEA2579947, study PRJEB22360) | human gut metagenome | biome: human gut; feature: human-associated habitat; material: faeces | place: Denmark | collected 2008/2010 | reverse complement strand
TAGCCGATGGAGAGGAGTCAGTCCGTAAGGGGTGACTCCTTTTTCTGTTTTTATTTATTCGATTCTGATTGGATAAATAAAATAAGATGTATATATTCGCTCCCTATAACTTAATAATGTGTTGTATGGTTAAGAAGTGGATATTCCCTTTATTGATTGGGGTTTGTTTAATCAATACGTCTATGGCACAAGAAAATCCGATTTTATTATTCCCAAAAGGGGCGCCGGGAGAAACTATTAAATTAATAGAGAAAGCTGATACGGATGGTGGAAAAACCGGTGGTGAGAGTGTTTTGCGTATTACGAATGTGAGTGAGCCAACGATTACTATATATCATGCTCCGGATGAAGTGGCCTCGGGTGCCGCTATGATTGTCTGTCCCGGTGGTGGTTACAATATTTTAGCTTATGATTTGGAAGGTGATGAAGTCTGTGAATGGCTTAATAATCTTGGAATAACTGCGGTCTTACTTAAATACCGGGTTCCAAGACGGGAAGGACTGGAAAAACACGAAGCTCCTTTGCAAGATGTACAGCGTGCGATTGGTTATGTTCGAGCGAACGCTGAGAACTTGAATATAGATCCAAAGCGAATCGGTGTGATGGGATTCTCGGCTGGTGGCCATTTAGCTGCCATGGTTAGCAATAATTTTTTGAAACGTACTTATCCGGCTATTGATGCTACGGATAAAGTAAGTTGTCGTCCGGACTATTGTTTATTGGTTTATCCTGCTTATTTAGATGGAGAGAATTTCCAATTGGCACCAGAGTTAAAGGTTTCATCTGCCACACCTCCAACCATGTTAATTCAAGCGGAAGATGATAAATCTTATATCAACAGTAGTATTTTCTATTATTATGCCTTAAAGGAAGCTGGTGTTCCGGCATGGATGCATTTATATAGTCAAGGTGGCCATGGATATGGGTTACGAGATACGGGAGCGTCTGTAAATGAATGGCCGGATCGGGCTGAAGATTGGTTTCGTGAGATCGGTCTGATCGAATAGAACTCCAGATATCTTTTCTGGAGACTTGCGGAGTAGATTCTTAAATCGATTGCGCAATTTATTTATTACTAGTTTATTATTGATGGTAAACGTAGTAAAAGCGTAGTCCGGGAAAGCGTGTTCTATAGCATATCGTATCTTTGAAGTAGTGAGTTTATTGCTGTTTTCTGTTATTCGGGCTTTTTTTGAAGTAAAAAAGCTAAGTTATGAAATTCCTTAAAAGTTCAGTTTTATTTATTTCAATGGCATGTATAGTGCCTGTTTGTTCGATAGCGAGAGAAAAAAGTGAGAGAATCACAAGAGCTGAGATTGAACAGAAAAGTGCGGATGAATTTATAAATGGTCTGATGAGTCGAATGACCGTTGATGAGAAAATCGGCCAATTGAATCTTCCTAGTTATGGAAACGTAATGCCAAATCCTAAAAAGAGTGAGATAGCCAGTCGTATTGTACGAGGAGAGGTTGGTGGTATATTTAATATATTCGGTGTCGATGCGATCCGGCAGTTACAAGAAGTCGCAGTTAAAGAAAGTCGGTTGGGGATTCCTATAATTGTTGGCGCTGATATTTGTAATGGTTATAAAACCGTTTTTCCCATTCCTCTAGGTCTTTCGTGTAGTTGGAAACCGGAGAATATAGAAGAGGTCGCTCGAATTTCCGCAAAGGAAGTTGGTGCTGATGGTATCTGTTGGACATATAGCCCGATGGTCGATATATCTCATGATGCTCGGTGGGGACGAGTAAAGGAAGGAGCGGGCGAGGATCCGTTTCTTGGAGGTATAATGGCTCAAGCATGGGTGCGTGGTTATCAAGGCAATGATTTATCGGCTGATACGACTCTTATGGCATGTGTAAAGCATTATGCGCTTTATGGAGCGGCCGAGGCTGGTCGGGATTATAATACGGTAGATATGAGCCGTGTGACTGCCATGAATTATTACATGCGTCCTTATCAGGCTGCTGTAGAAGCAGGAGTAGGAAGTATCATGACTTCATTCAACGAATTTGAAAGTATCCCCGCGACCGGAAATACTTGGCTTCTTAATGACGTGTTGCGTAAACAATGGGGATTTAACGGCTTTGTCGTGTCTGATTTTACGGCGATAGCGGAGATGGTAAACCATGGAATAGGTAATCGTCAGGAAGTCGGAGTCAAGGCGCTAAAGGCGGGTGTCGATATGGATATGATAGCGGACTGTTATCATGCCGTATTAAAGAAATCATTGGAAGAAGGGAAAATAACAGAGGCTGAGATTGACTCTGCTTGCCGGAGAATACTAATCGCAAAATACCAATTGGGATTGTTCCATGATCCATATAAATATTGTAATCCGAAAAGAGCCGCCAAAGAGTTCTTGTCGGTAAATAATGTATCTGCGGCCCGTCGTATTGCGGCGGAGTCTTTCGTGTTACTTAAAAATGATAATAATCTGCTTCCACTTAAAGGATGTCGTAAGGTCGCTGTAGTCGGTCCTTTAGCGGATAGCAAGGCGAATATGGCTGGATCGTGGAAATATGATGAGCAGACTAAATCTTATCATGGATTGGTAGAGGATTTACAGGAATCTTTGGGAAATGGAGTAGAGGTTGTTTTTGCAAAAGGCAGCAATCTAGTCGATGATCCCGTTTATGAAGCGAACTTTACGGATCAAAATCGTTCAACCCGGGATGATAGAAGCGATGAACAATTAATCGCCGAGGCCCTAAAAGTGGTGGAAGGCGCTGATGTGATTATCGCTGCTTTGGGTGAATCGATAGATATGAGTGGAGAAGGCGCTAGTAGAGCCATCCTTGAAATGCCGCAAACGCAGAAAAAATTACTGGATGCTATCCAGAAGACAGGAAAGCCGATCGTAATGGTACTTTTTACCGGAAGACCTTTAGCATTACAATCCGAGGAAAAGCAGGTGAATGCGATCTTGAACGTATGGTTCGGTGGTACGGAAGCAGGAGCGGCTATTGCCGATGTCTTGACCGGAAAGGTTTCTCCGACAGGGAAGTTAACCATGTCTTTTCCTCGTGTAACAGGCCAATGTCCGATCTATTATAATCATAAGATGACAGGACGCCCTATGTCTCCCGATGCTTGGTACACTCGTTATGTCTCCAATTATATAGATGTGTTGAATGAGCCTCTTTATCCATTTGGTTACGGCTTGAGCTATACGACTTATACGTATGGCGATGTATCTTTGAATATGAATTCTATGGATGCAAATGGAAAAATTCAAGCATCCGTGATTGTTACCAATACTGGGGCTCAGGATGGAGAGGAAATCGTACAGCTTTATTTACGTGATATCGTACGCAGCATAACCCCTCCGGTCCAAGAATTGAAAGGATTCAAGCGAGTTGCGTTAAAAGCGGGAGAAAGCAAGAAAGTAACCTTTGATATTGATGTGGATATGTTGAAATTCTACGATTCAACCTTAGATTATGTCGCTGAGCCGGGTGAGTTTCAGGTAATGATCGGTGGAAATAGTAAAGAGGTGAAAACTGCTTCGTTTACATTAAAATAATCCTAATCGGAAGGAATCAGTTATGGGTTTTTGCTAAATTCGAAATTATATGTATCTTTGCCAAAAGAAATATTACAAAACCATGGGGATGACCGGTTTTGACAGCGGGTAGAAGTGGTTTGTAAGCATGTAGTGCGTGGTTGGCTTGCACTTAAATCTCAGACAACGAACAATTAACTGGCGAAAATAATTACGCTCTCGCTGCTTAATCGAAGTATAGTAGATTCAAGCTTAATCCCTGCAAAAGTTGCGGGGACGTGACATCACCCGGATGCTGTGGCTCCGAAGCGTTCCGATCAGGTGGTGCAGCAATATCGGAGATAGTTTGAGATAAGCCTCGGGTCTCAGGCGAAACTTTAGAGGATAAGGGATGAGTGGGTGGCTTCGGTCTTGCTCTTCCCCGACAATGAAGGCGAAGATAAACATGTAGAAAGCAAATTAATTCCTCGTTTGGACGAGAGTTCGAATCTCTCCATCTCCACGGAATGAAAAAAGGTCTTACGGATTGCCCGTAAGGCCTTTTTTCATTCATTGTAAACCCATTTATAAGGAGGTGGCGGTACGTATGGACCAGCCTTTTGATGGGGTAATATATCAACCGATTTGACGATTACGTTATTACCTTTCTGGGTACAAACCAGACATTTTGAACGTAATTTCCTTTTAGCCATGTTGAAGACGATATTCGGATTGAAATGAACTCCGTTTATACGAGTCTCAAAATGTAAATGCTCGGTAGTAGCCCTGCCGGTACGTCCGGTTAAGGCGATCGGTTGTCCGGCGAGAACACGATCTCCGGGTTTAACCAAGTTCTTGGAGTTGTGGCTATAGATCGTTTCCAGTCCATTATAATGGCGAACAACGATAACGTTGCCATAGGCGGCGAATGGTTTCGCCATCCTGACAATACCATCGAAAGCAGACACGATCGTATCGTTGGCACAAGTTTTGATATCTACTCCGGAATGATGTCTTCTCCTTCCCCCGTAAGGAGAGATCACGTTTCCATTAGGAAGGGGAAATGCGTATTCCCCGGCGGGGATTAAGGATAAATCAATAATTTCCGTGTTATTCTCATCGAATAGCTTGGGGTCCTTGATCGCTATCTGGCTTTTATCACGGGGCGTAAAGGCTTCCGTGATATCTTTTCTAGGAGAATGACAAACCGCTAGCTCCGGAGCTTCCGGCAACATGAAATTGAAATCCACGACGGGAAGAGGAATATTTGCCGTAGGGAAATCCACAGTCTCGGGAGGGGCCGGGCGTGGAGCAGGCTTTTGCGTACGGCAAGACGCAAATAAAATTAGCGTAAGAATGAGTATTCCATTGTGTATTTTAGATGCCATTAGATATTGTTTTACCACAAAAGTATAAAAAAGCCTCTTTCAATGGCCTATATTTCCGATATGTTTATACTTCTTTTTATTCTTTGTGTTTTTTCTGATAGTTGAATTTGCCTACCTTTGTAAAGGTAAAATGGAGATATTATACGATGATTGAGGGGACTAGTTTGTCTCTTTGGTCAGAGAGGATGACGATATTGTATTTGCTGGTATTTCTCTAAACTGAAAACGACCAATTTAAAGTACACAGAGAAATAGACAATGCGAATACACCTGTATTTGGTGTGTTCCTTTGCCTTATTTCTGTTGTGTACAAGGCATTTGGTCGTGCCGCAGTTTGACGGGTTTAAGGTAAAGTGTAACACACCTTTTCTCAGATGTGGGTTTATTTATGAGATAAGATTACCTTAAAAACGGCTTTTGTATATGAAAGAACAAAAGGAGATACATATCGGTTCGTTAATAAAAGAGAAAATGGAAGAGCGGGGACTTTCGGTTTCCGATTTTGCCCATGCGTTGCATTATGAACGTACCAATATTTATAAGATATTTAAGCGAAGCAGTATTGATGTTGATTTGTTACTGCGTATATCGGAAGTCTTAGCCTATGATTTCTTGCGGGAGGTGTATTTAGCGGACGAACCCCGGCGATATTCAATCACTATAGAAGCGGACAAGGAAGATATAGAGGAGATCCGTAAATGGCTGTTAGAGAAAAGGCGTGAATAAGTTTCACGCTTTCGTGAAATAAGATCACGGTCGATATAAGACCGGTCACTTTGATTGTTTCTACATTTGACCGTCTCGATGTTTCATCATAACATTAGAGAAATAGGTTAAATCAAGGCCGTGCTCTTCTTGTTCCGTATGTGAATATAGGCAGGAAGAAAGCGGCCACTTTTTTCTTCTGTGTACGTGCACAATTCGATTATTTCCTTTATATTTGTCGATAAACAATGAATTGTTAACATTTCTAATATGAAAGTTCTAAAGACCGCCCTGCTATTCCTGATGTGCGTATCTTTCTCCTTCTCCTGTAAGGAAGGGGTAAAGGAAGTAAGGGTGCTGAAACTGGCACACGGATTGCCCCCCAGCCATTCCGTCCATTTGGGATTGCTCTATATGAACGAGCGTCTGAAAGAATTGTCCGGAGGAAAGATGAGCATGGACATTTATTCTTCCGCTCAATTGGGATCCGAAAATCAATGTATAGAGTTGCTTCAAATAGGAAGTCTCGATATCACGAAAGTTTCCTCCGCCGCATTGGAAGGATTTGCCGATCCGTTTAAGGTATTTGGCATACCTTATCTATTCCGTTCCCGTGAGCAGTTTTTCGAGGTGTTGGATGGTTCGGTAGGTAAACAGATATTGGGATCAACGGAACCTTATTGGTTTAGGGGACTCGCTTATTTTGACTCGGGGGCCCGTAGCTTTTATACGGTAAACAAGCAGATTCGTACTCCCGAGGATCTGAAAGGACTGAAGATCCGTGTGCAAAAGAGCCCGATAGCCGTGGAGATGATGAAGACATTCGGTGGTTCGGCTACTCCCGTGGATTGGGGTGAATTGTATACGGCCTTACAAAGTAATGTCGTGGATGGAGCCGAGAATAATACGCCTTCCGTGACGACGGCGTTCCATCATGAGGTGGTAAAATACTATTCAGTCAATGAGCACACGATGTGTCCGGACGTGATCATCATTAGCTTGGCTACTTGGCAGAAGCTGACGGAACAAGAACGTAATTGGCTGCGACAGGCCGCTGACGCCGCCGCTATTTATCAACGGAAACTTTGGGCGGAGCAAGAGAAGCAATCGCTAGAGGAGATGGAAGCGCATGGCGTAGAGATTATTTACCCGGATAAGCAGCCGTTTATGGATGCCGCCGCCCCGATGATCGAGCGGTTTAAGAATGATCCGGTTTTTCATGATTTAATAGATCAAATACAGAATACCCATGAGAAAGATAATTGATAAAGGATTGGAGCTATCGTTGATTTTTTTGATGGCTTTCTTGGTCGTGGATGTGCTATGGCAGGTATTAAGCCGGTATATTCTGGTTTCCCCGAGTTCCGTGACGGATGAATTGGCCGGATATTTATTGATCTGGGTGGGATTGTTGGGGGCCGCTTATGTATCCGGTAAAAATGAGCATCTAGCGATCGATTTATTACTTCAACATATACGTCCTTCCCGCAGGAAGCTCTTGCGATTGTTTATCTTCTTGATCGTATTTTTATTCGCTGTATTTGTATTGATCGTAGGTGGGACTTGGCTGGTATACACTCGTTTTCATTTGGGAGTTACTTCGGCTTCCTTAGAGATTAATTTAGGATATGTGTATTTGGCATTGCCGCTAGGGGGATTGCTTACCGCTTATTATGCGGTAGATAATGCGATCGCCCTGTTTCGTTCCTCTAATTCTTAAAAGACTGATGATATGGATATGATAGGTATACTCGTATTAGTGATAAGTTTTTTTTTCCTGCTGGTGGTCGGGGTTCCGGTAGCGTATAGCATCGGTGTGGCGGGTATATTGACGATGCTCGTGAATATAGACTCGCTTCCCGCCCTTACGACTTATGCGATGCGTATGGCTTCGGGTCTGGACAGTTTCGCTCTGCTGGCGATCCCGTTTTTTATATTGGCGGGGAATATCATGAATAGCGGAGGTATCGCCTTGCGCTTGATCGATTTCGCTAAAGTGCTGGTCGGACGGTTGCCCGGAGGACTGGCGGTGGTCAATGTCGTGGCGAATATGTTATTCGGGGCGATCAGTGGCTCTGCCGCCGCCGCTGCCTCTGCTATCGGGAGTATCATGACGCCGGAGATGAAAAAGGCCGGTTACGATCCGAATTTCAGTGCCGCCGTAAATATCTCTTCCGCCACTACCGGCATGACGATACCTCCGAGTAATGTCTTGATCGTTTACTCCTTGGCGAGTGGTGGAGTCTCTGTATCCGCCTTGTTTATGGCTGGTTATCTACCGGGAATTCTTACGGGAGTGGCGATCATGATCGTAGCCGCTATGTTTGCCGCACGAAAGGGGTATCCGGTTGGCGTACGTGTTCCGTTCTCGGAGGCGACAAGGGTATTTTTCAGGGCGATCCCTAGTTTGATGCTATTGGTGATCGTGATCGGAGGAATCTTGGCGGGACTGTTTACGGCTACCGAGGCTTCGGCGATCGCTGTACTGTATGCGTTAATCCTCTCTTTTATCTATAAAGAACTTACTTGGGCTAAATTGCCGCAAGTGTTATTGCGATCGGCCAAGACTACGGCTATCGTCCTTCTTTTGGTGGCGACCTGTACGGGTTTATCTTGGATCATGAGTTATGAGAATATTCCTCAGACGGTAAGTGCCGCTTTGCTAAGTATAAGCGACAATCCGGTGGTCATCTTGATACTTATCAACGTGATCCTATTGATTGTCGGGATCTTTATGGACATGACGCCCGCTGTCTTGATCTTTACCCCGATCTTCCTGCCGATAGCGACGGGGCAATTGGGGATGGACCCGGTACATTTCGGGATCATGATGGTATTGAACCTTTGTGTGGGATTATGTACGCCACCGGTGGGTTCGGTATTGTTTATCGGATGTAGCGTAGCGGGGACAAAGATCGATCAGGTGATCCGTCCGTTGCTGCCGATGTTTGCGGCGATGGTTATCGTCTTGTTCTTGGTGGCGTTCTTGCCGGATTTAAGCTTATTGATTCCCCGGTTGTTCGGTTTGTGATGTTCCCCCATAGGGTCGAAGTAGCCTTGTGCTATAAATAGGGCAGTACTGTGTACGAAGTATTCCAGTACTTACGTACTGAGTACCGCAATACTTCGTACAGAGTACTGTAGTACTTTAGCCACAGTACTGCGGTACTTCGTACACTGTACTGTGCTAACTATAAGACGCTGTCTTTTTAATGTCCTTTGAACAGGGATAAGGCGATACCCATCTCCAATCCCCGTAGCTCGGCCAGACCCCGTAAACGTCCGATGCAGGAGTAGCCCGGGTTGGTTTTCTTCTTTAGGTCGTCTATCATTTGATGTCCATGATCCGGTCGCATGGCGATGGAGCATTGGCGGCGTTGTTGCAATTCCAGTAAGGCTTTCATGACACCGTACATATCCACATCGCCTTCCAGATGGTTTGCCTCGAAGAAATTACCCTCGGAATCTCGCTGCGTACTGCGGAAATGAACGAAATCGATCCGATCCCCGTAACGTTCCATGATCCCGGCCAAGTCGTTATCGCTTCTGACACCGAAAGAACCTGTGCATAGGCAAAGCCCGTTGCTAGGATTCGGCACGGCCTCTATTAACTTCCGGAAATCATCTTCCGTGCTCAAGATACGGGGAAGCCCGAGAATGGAATAGGGGGGATCATCCGGATGGATAACGAGCTTGACACCGGCCTCGTCCGCCACGGGAGCTATTTCCCGTAAGAAATAGATCAGGTTCGAGCGAAGTCTCTCCGCGTCGATATCTTTATAACGGTCTAACGCTTCCCTAAACTGCTCGATCGTAAAAGTCTCTTCCGAGCCGGGTAGTCCGGCGATCATATTGCGAACCAACAGCTGGCGGTCTTCCTCGCTCATAGCGTCATAGCGTGCCTTGGCTTTCGCCTTGTCCGCCTCCGTATATTCGGCTTCCGCCGCCGGTCGTTTCAATATAAATAAGTCGAACGCCATAAAAGCCGCACGTTCAAAGCGCAAGGCTTTGGAACCATCCGGCATCGTATAAGCCAAATCGGTACGAGTCCAGTCCAATACCGGCATGAAGTTGTAAGTAACTACCCGGATATCGCAAGCTCCCAGATTACGGATGCTTTGTTTGTAGTTCTCTATATAGGTTTGAAAATCCCCGGTTTGCGTCTTGATATGCTCGTGTACGGGCACACTCTCAACCACACTCCACCGTAATCCGGCGGATTCGATCAAGGCTTTCCGCTTTTGAATCTCTTCCGTAGTCCAAACTTCCCCGTTCGGGATATGGTGCAACGCATTTACGATACCGGTGGCACCCGCCTGACGGATGTCCCAAAGGCTGACAGGATCATTCGGTCCGTACCAACGCCAAGTTTGCTCACATAGATACATAATGAATAATTTTTAAATTTATCAATGTGCCAATATGCCAATGCGGTTTGATGCATGGCTGGTTGGCACATTATTTAGATGGAGAAAGCGTCGAAACCTCCGTCTATGGGGATCACGGTACCGGTTACGAATGCGGAGGCGTCGCTCGCCAGCCATTGTAAAGTACCGAGTAACTCCTCCGGTTTTCCTAAGCGGCGGAACGGCGTGTGTGCGACGATCGTGTTGCAACGATCACTAGGTGATCCATCCGGATTGCTCATCAATGCCCGGTTCTGCTCGGTAAGGAAGAATCCCGGTGCCATGGCGTTCACTCGCAGGCCCTCTCCGAATTTAATCGCTAGCTCCCCGGCCATGTATTGCGTGAAATTGTTGATAGCGGCTTTCGCGCATCCATAGCCAACCACACGAGTCAATGGGCGTAGGGATGATTCGGACGAGATGTTAATAATGCTTCCTTTCCCTTGTCCCACCATGACCTCGGCGAAGACCATTGTCGGCAGTACGGTCCCGAATAAGTTCAGGTCCACGACCGTCCGGAAAGCATCGATATCCAGATCAAAGATCGTCTTGTCGGGAGGAATCGTCGCTCCGGCTTGGTTGCCACCCGCCAAATTGACTAAAACATCAATCTTCCCATATGCTTTCAATATCTCTTGTTTGTTTTGCTCCAGCAAGGCTTTATCCAATACGTTTGAAACCAAGAATAAGGCCTCGCCCCCTTCCGCTTTAATCTCATTGACCAAGGCAGATCCTTTTTGCTCGTTTCGTCCGAGGATTACGACGTACGCGCCTTCTCTCGCCAAGTGCTTGGCCATGCAGGCTCCTAATATACCATAGCCTCCGGTCAACAAAATCACTTTCTCTTTTACGCTAAATAAGGAGTTCATCAGATATAATTATTGTAGTATTGTATATTTTCCTTTACCAAGATATCGATCGGCATATAATTGACAGGCTCAATTTTCTCCTTAAGGATCAAATACCTGAAAAGTGCCTTGATACAATGATATCCTTGTACCTCCGGTCGCTGGGCGATCAAATGCGTGATCAAGCCGTTTTCCAGATAACGGACGTTCGGTTCTATCACGTCGTAGCCAAGAAGCTTGAAAGGATAGTCCGGCCGTTCGCTACTTAGATAATCTCCAAGGAAATGGGCCCTCGAATTAAAGATGATACCGATTCTTACTTGAGGATATTTCTCGAAGAAAGTATTCAGTAGTCTCGTATTCTCTTCTCGGTCATCCGCGTGCACATGCAGCAAATGAATCTTTCCCTTGAATGAGGTATTGGCGAGATAATCCCGGAATCCTTCCTCTCGCTTCTGCACTTGCGTAGAACATGAATCCCCCTTACGGGTGAAACGGAAAATCACTAGATCGTCCTCTTCACGGATTTGCTCGAATAAAAGGCGTCCCGCTATATACCCCGAATCATATGAATGCGTTCCGTAGTAAGAGATACAATTCGTGTGGTCGATAAAAGAATCGATTAATATATAAGGAATACCTTTCTGGTCTAGCCGCGGGGTCAAGGTCAAGACACTTTGCTTGAATAATGTAGCGATGATAACCCCTTGACAATCCGCAGTCTCAATCTTTGGGATTAATTCGTCGAAACTGTCGCTATCGTATTGGTCAAAATAGATTTGCTCGACATCTATATTATAGCTAAACAATTCCCGTTCCGCTTTCTCGATCCCTTGGCTTAGTTTCGCCCAGTATTCCCCTTCATGGAAAGAAGGGATCAAGGCGATGAAATGATATTTTTTCTTCAACGCTAAAGAACGGGCTATCAGATTTGGTTGATAGTCAATTTCTTTTAAGACTTTCTCCACCTTTTTCCGTGCGTCCTCCGAGACCTTTCCCCGCTCATGTAAAATGCGGTCTACCGTACCGGTTGATACGCCGGATAATTCGGCGATATCTTTTATCCTGTAATTTTTATTCATGGTATAGATTGTAGTGTGTATTCGTCCTCTCTGTTTATTCGAGTATTTGAAGAGGAGTGTTCAATTTACGGAAAACGTAGCCATACATCATATAGATAAGAGGAACGGCGACGAAAATTCCGATACCGAACAAAATACATCCTAATATCAGGATCCCGATCATAACCAACGCCAGAATGAACAGAGGCAATACTTGTCCTTTCGTTATCTCCCAGCTTTTATGCAAAGACTCGATAATCCCGGCGTTTTCCTCGATAATAAAGGCTTGAAAGAACTGAAGGCGCAATGCCAGATAAATACCGGGGATGAATACTCGAAAAATGGGGGGAAAAAAAAAAAAAAAACCCCCCGCCAATACGACAAATCCCGTGATAAGACTCGCTAGAAAGTAGGTGATGATATTCTTTGTCTGTTGTCCATATGCGGAAAACTGAGGTTCTTCCCCATCCAACGCCTGAAATATATTTTTCATATATCCTAAGGAGAAAATAATGGAGAATAACGCGCTGATCACGTTTACGATGATTTTACCGATAATAGAACTTTGCATGGGCATCGCGAACGCTGTCAGCGTGAAAGACAAGATACAATATCCGATTAATAATCCGGCTAATATCCATAGCTGCGACTTCGTTCCCTTCCATGCGGTACTGAATACTTCTGATATTATAAATTTAGGCTCCATAATATATAATATTTGTTTATTGTGTGTGGACACAAATGTAAAATATATTGTTGAAAAAAACAATTTTATTTTCGTTTGAAACCAAAAGAGATGTATTTCAACAGGCGCTTCCTTTTAAGTGCTATTAATTTAGGTGAAAAAGATAAGTAGGAAACAGAAATCGTGTAAAAAGTTTCTACATTTGTAGGATGAAACGACGAGTAAAGACCCTATTGTGTGAATAGATGTGAAAGATCTCCACTTGGGTTAGAAAGAAAAGGTAACAGAAAAACAGCCTTGAATATATAATTATATACAAATATGGATAAACGAATGCTGAAAATTACGATTACTCAGTTAAGGCAGATCGCATTGTTTGCGGTTGGTATGTCTTTATTAACTGCCTGTGGAAACAGTCAGAGTGGTATGAAATTAGGGGATGCTGAGTTCGCTGTGATGGCGGTCAATTCAACGACTAGCGACCAAACAACATCCTATCCGGCTACTATCAAAGGTACGCAGGATATCGAAGTCCGTCCTCAAGTTTCTGGATTTATCGTGAAATTATGTGTGGATGAGGGAGCTACGGTTCGTAAAGGACAGGCGTTGTTCCAAATTGATCCTACGCAGTACGCTGCCGCGGTAGGTCAGGCTAAGGCCGCGGTAGAGATGGCGAAGGCAAACGTAAGCACTTTAACATTGACCGAGAAGAATAAGAAAACTTTGTTTGATCAGAAAATCATCAGTGATTTCGAGTATCAGACTGCCGTGAACCAGCTGATGTCGGCAAAAGCGAGCTTGGCGCAGGCGGAGGCTCAATTGGTTAGCGCTAACCAGAACTTGTCTTTCTGTACGGTTACAAGTCCCTCGAACGGTGTTGTCGGTACATTCCCGTATCGTGTAGGTAGCTTGGTAAGCGCTTCGATCGCTCAACCGCTGACTACCGTATCTGAGATCGGTGATATGTATGTGTATTTCTCTATGACGGAAAAGGAGCTATTGGCATTGACGAAAGCCGGTGGTACCTTGAAAGAGCAATTAGAGAAGATGCCGGCCGTAAGACTGCAATTGGCGGATGGCTCTACGTACCATCATGAGGGTAAGATTGATGCCGTGAGCGGTGTTATCGATCAATCTACCGGTTCTGTAAGCATGCGTGCTATTTTCTCTAACGAGGGAAATGTCTTACGAAGCGGTGGTACTGGTAATATTATCTTCCCATATACGATGAACGATATCATTACGATCCCTCAATCGGCTACCGTGGAGATCCAGGATAAGAAATTCGTATTTGTATTGCAGCCTGATAATACCGTGAAGAATACCGAGATCAAGGTTTCCAATTTGAATGATGGCAAAAATTATTTAGTGACGGGAGGTTTGAAGTCCGGTGATAAGATTGTCGTGGAAGGCGTACAGATCTTGAAAGACGGCCAGGAAATCCAGCCGATTACTCGTGAGCAGCAAAAGGCAAAGTACGATCAGGCCTTGAAAGACCAGCATGACGGTAATTTGCAGACTGCTTTTAATTAATAGGTATATAGAATAAGACAAATATTCGCTTTTGTCGAGTAAAAACGAAAGATATGAAATTAGATAGATTTATAAACCGCCCGGTGCTCTCCACGGTGATTTCCATCTTGATTGTCATCTTGGGTTTCCTAGGCTTGATTTCCTTGCCGGTTACCCAATATCCGGATATCGCCCCTCCAACCGTTTCGGTAAGGGCAACTTATACGGGTGCCAATGCGCAAACGGTATTGAATAGTGTGATCGCGCCTTTGGAAGACCAGATCAATGGTGTTGAGAACATGATGTATATGAGTTCCAATGCCTCTAATAATGGTTCTGCGGATATCTCCATTTATTTTAAGCAAGGAACGGATCCGGATATGGCGGCTGTCAATGTGCAGAACCGTGTATCTATGGCACAAGGTTTGTTGCCTGCCGAGGTAACGCAGATTGGTGTGACGACCCAGAAACGTCAGAACTCAATGTTGTTGGTTTTCTCCGTATATGCGGAAGATGATCGTTATGACTCAGAGTTTCTTGAGAATTACGCGAAGATTAACTTGATCCCGGAAGTCCAGCGTGTGCCGGGTGTCGGTGATGCCAACGTGTTGGGTACGGACTACTCCATGCGTATTTGGTTGAAGCCAGATGTGATGGCCCAATATAAATTAAGTCCGAGCGACGTAACCGTTGCCTTGTCTGAACAGAACGTAGAGGCCGCTCCGGGTTCGTTCGGCGAACAAGGAAATCAGTCTTTCCAATATACGATCCGCTATAAAGGACGTTTGCAAGAGGCTAATGAGTTTGAGCAGATTGTTGTAAAGGCTTTGCCGGATGGTGAGGTCTTGCGTTTGAAAGATATCGCTGATATCGAGTTGGGGCGTTTGACTTACAACTTTATCAACCGTGTAAATGGTCACGACGCCGTTACCTGTATCGTTTACCAGATGCCGGGAACCAACGCTACGGAAACAATTAGTAACATTGAAACCTTGCTGGAGGAAACTCAGTTGACAATGCCTCCCGGAATGAAGGTGAATATTTCCATGAATGCCAATGACTTCTTGTTCGCTTCTATTCATGAGGTAATCAAGACTTTGTTGGAGGCGTTCGTATTGGTGTTTATCGTGGTATATGTGTTCTTGCAGGATTTGCGTTCTACGTTGATTCCGGCTATCGCTATCCCGGTTGCCTTGATCGGTACCTTCTTTATGTTATCCTTGATCGGATTTAGTATCAACTTGTTGACTCTTTGTGCTATGGTGCTTGCCATCGCTATTGTGGTCGATGATGCGATCGTCGTCGTCGAGGGTGTCCATGCCAAGTTGGACCAAGGGTACAAGTCGGCGAAACTCGCTTCTATCGATGCCATGAGTGAGTTGGGTGGCGCTATCGTCTCCATTACGTTGGTCATGATGTCCGTGTTTATTCCCGTAAGTTTCATGGGAGGTACGGCCGGTACGTTCTATCGCCAGTTCGGTCTGACGATGGCGATCGCTATCGGTTTGTCCGCTTTGAACGCCTTGACATTGAGTCCCGCCTTGTGTGCGATATTCCTGAAACCACACGATACGGAACATAAGGAAAAGAAAACGACCTTCGTTTCCCGATTCCATACTTCGTTTAATGCGGCTTATGATTCTTTGTTGGCTAAATACAAGAAAAGTATCGTATTCTTCATTCAGAAAAAATGGCTTTCATTCGGTATTGTTGCCGCATGTATTGCGTTATTGGTGTTCTTGATGCAGGTTACTCCTACAGGCATGGTGCCGAACGAGGACACGGGTACGATTATGGGTGCTGTTACGTTACCCCCGGGAACTTCCCAGGAGCGTACCTTTGAGGTAATGAATAAGGTGGATAGCTTGATCGCTGCCGATCCGGCCGTTGAGTCTCGTACGGCGGTTGTCGGTTTTAGTTTCATCGGTGGTCAGGGACCTTCTTACGGTTCATTCATCATCAAGCTGAAAGATTGGGAGGAGCGTTCTATGATGCAAAATTCCGATATCGTATATGGTAGCTTGTTCATGCGTGCCCAAAAGATCGTAAAGGACGCTCAGGTATTGTTCTTTACGCCTCCTATGATCCCCGGTTACTCAGCGTCCAGTGATATTGAGTTGAATATGCAGGATAAGACCGGAGGTAATTTGGATCGTTTCTTTGATATCTCCAAGGAATATATGGCCGCTTTGACGGCACGTCCGGAGATCAAGTCCGCTCAAACTACGTTTAACCCGAACTTCCCGCAATACGAGATCGATATCGACGCTGCCGCTTGTAAGAAAGCCGGTATCAGTCCGAAGGACATCTTGTCTACCTTGCAGGGATATTATGGTGGTTTATATGCCTCTAACTTCAACCGTTTCGGTAAGATGTACCGTGTAATGGTGCAAGCGGATCCCGATTTGCGTAAGAATATGGAGTCCATGAAGAACATCAAGGTAAAGAGCGGTAACGATATGGCTCCGATTTCCCAGTTCATTACGATGAAGAAGGTATATGGCCCGGATATCATCAGCCGTTTCAATATGTATACCGCCATCAAGGTCATGGTTGCCCCGGCGGATGGTTATACCAGTGGTCAGGCGTTGAAAGCGATTGACGAGGTGGCTAAGACAACGCTTCCGGCAGGTTTCGACTATGAGTTAGGTGGTATGGCACGTGAGGAGGCAAGTACGAGTGGCAGTACGACGGCTTTGATCTTCTTGTTGTGTTTCGTATTCGTTTACTTGCTGTTGAGCGCGCAGTATGAGAGTTACATCCTTCCTTTGTCCGTATTGCTCTCCGTGCCGTTCGGTTTGATGGGTAGCTTCTTGTTCGTCCAAGGTTGGGCCGCTTTGGGAAATATCCCGGCGTTGAAGATGATCGTAGGAACCATGTCTAACAATATCTATATGCAGATCGCCTTGATCATGTTGGTAGGTTTGTTGGCGAAGAACGCTATCTTGATCGTAGAGTTCGCTTTGGAACGTCGTCGTATGGGTATGAGTATCACATGGGCTGCCGTATTAGGAGCCGCCGCCCGTTTGCGTCCGATCTTGATGACCTCATTGGCGATGGTGGTCGGATTGTTGCCTATGATGTTCGCGTTCGGAGTAGGAGCGCACGGTAACCGTACATTGGGTACAGCGGCTATCGGCGGTATGTTCATCGGTATGATCTTCCAGATCTTTATTGTTCCGGTTTTGTTCGTGGTATTCCAGTACTTAAAGGAGAAATAAAAGCCGATCGAATGGGAAGATTTGGATAACAGCGATATGAGTACGGAAATAGAACAGTACGCTAAAATAAAATAAGAGATGACAATGAAGAAACAAATTATATATATGGTATGTGCGACTGCTTTGTTAAGCAGTTGCCATATCTATAAGGCATACGAGCGTCCGGATTCCATCGATGCGACGGGAATTTATCGTGATCCGGTTTCCGAGACTGATACATTAGCCTCCGCGGATACGACCAATATGGGAAACCTTCCTTGGAAGGAAGTTTTTCGTGATCCGAAGTTACAGGCGTTAATTGAGGAGGGATTAGCCAATAATGTAGATATGCAGGCAGCCGTTCTTCGGGTAGAGGAAGCGAAAGTATTGTTGACTTCCGCCCGTCTGTCTTTCTTGCCTTCTATTAATTTCGCTCCCCAAGGGACGATTACATCGATTGGAAATAGCGAATACGTAAAGGCTTACTCAACGCCTTTGGCCGCTAGCTGGGAGGTTGACCTATTCGGAAAGCTTTTGAACGCGAGCCGTGGCCAAAAAGCTTCCTACTTACAGAGCCAGTATTCAAGACAGGCCGTGCGCTCTCAATTGATCGGTGGTATAGCGAATACTTATTATACCTTGTTGATGCTTGATCGGCAGGTGGAAATTACCGCTAAGACGGTTGATATCTATAAAGAGAATGTTCGTGTCATGGAGGCTATGAAGATAGCGGGTATGGCTACCGAGGCTGCCGTGACGCAAATGCGTGCCGCTTACCATCAGGTTTCCGGCTCGTTGATCGAGCTGGAGAGCCAGGTGCGTAGCGTGGAAAACTCATTGTCCGTGTTATTGGCTAAGGCCCCTCAACAGATCGATCGGGGTACTTTGGAGGAACAAGTAATGCCGGAGGATATCATGGTGGGTGTACCTTTGCAATTGTTGGAGAATCGTCCGGACGTGAAGATCGCGGAGATGACACTTGCTAGTGCCTATTATACGACGAACAAAGCCCGTGCCGCTTTTTATCCGGGATTGAATATCACGGCGACAGCAGGCTGGACGAATGGTTCAGGCATCTCTGTCGCCAATCCGGGCCAATTTATGTTTCAAGCTTTGGCTTCGTTGGCCCAACCGATCTTCAACAATGGTAAGTTGGTCGCTAACTTGAAGGTATCGAAGGCAGAAGAGAAGATCGCTCAAATGAATTATCAGCAGACAATTCTGGAAGCAGGTAAGGAGGTGAGTGATGCTTTACATCAGTATGATGCCACGAGCAAGAAGCTTGTCCAAGATAGAGCGCAGATCGAGCAGCTAGAGAAAGCGGTGGCTTATACCAGCGCCTTGTTCCAGTCGGCTCAATCTACTTATTTGGAAATCCTTTCCGCACAGCAGAGCCTCTTGAGCGCTCAGTTGACGGAAGTATCCGACAATGTGCAACGTATGCAAGCGGTTGTCAGTTTATACAGTGCCATCGGTGGTGGTAGAGAATAATAACCTTTAAATGTAGTAAAGTTATGATTAGTCCATTAGCATATGTAGATTCAAGCGCAAAGATCGGGAAGAACGTTACGATTCATCCTTTTGCGTACATTGATAAGAACGTGGAGATCGGGGATGATTGCGAGATCATGCCTCATGCCAGCTTGATGAGCGGTACACGCATGGGAAATCGCAACCGTGTATTTAACGGAGCTGTTATCGCTGCTGAGCCTCAGGATTTCTTTTATAAGGGAGGTGATACGATCGCCGTAATCGGAGATGACAACGTGATTCGTGAGAATGTGGTGATTAACCGTTCCTCGACAGCGGAAGGACGTACTAGTATCGGTAATGGTAATTTCTTGCATGAGGGGGTACATGTTTCTCATGATACGCGGATCGGAAATCGTAGTGTATTCGGCTATGGTAGTAAGATTTCCGGAAATTGCATCTTGGAAGATTACGTGATCTTCGGAGGCAATGTGTTGATGAGCCAAGGATCCCGGGTTGGGGCTTGGGCGATGATTCAAACCGGCTGTCGTTTCCGTAAGGATATCCCTCCTTTTATCGTAGCGGCAAAGGAGCCTACCACGTATTATGGCGTGAACTCTTTCATCATGTCTCATGAGGGATTCAGTGAAAAGGTTATCAAGCACATCAGTCATGCGTACCGGATCATCTTCCAAGGAAACAGCAGCCTTACGGATGCCTTGTTAATGATCAAGGATCAGGTTCCGATGAGTAAGGAGATCCAACATATTATAGATTTCGTTGGTGAGTCTAAATTAGGTATTGTCAAATAAATACCAATAACAAACGATAGGTAAAAGCCGAAGGAAATCATTTCCTCCGGCTTTTTTATATAATGGAAGGACGGTTTGGTTAATAATGTTTGTTAAATAATGGTAAACGTGCAGCATTTGTCTCTTTTTAAGTGTCTTACTAAAAGACAACACGCAATGAAATCCAATAAAGGAGGTTTAATATGAAAAAGTCATTTTTATTATATCTTATCATGTCTGTATTTCTCATCGGTTATTGCGCTTGCGATAATGATGAGGAAAATTTTGATACGGCTACTACCGGACAAGTGATCAAAGTCCCGGATGATATCAAATCTTTTAATTCAGTTACAAAAGAAATCGTTTTCGAGAAGAATATTTCTATCAAGCAAGACGTGCGAGGCAATGAGAAGGTTGAATTCCGGATAGCTGGAAACGGTCACTTCACGGTAGGCAGTATCTCTTCGATAAGTTCCGTTATCTATAATGCCCCAGTCTTATTAGGGGATTATCAGAGATATTATTTATATGATGGATATCCTGTTGTAGATGTTCTACAAAATGAGGTAAGGAACCAAGAGGAAAGGGACGAAAACATGCAAAAGATAGAGAAAGCTTGGAGCAACTTCCTGAAAGTATTGAATGAGGCTGGAAAGGATGAAACGAATAAACTTAGTGAAGCTCGTATTGAACTAGTGAAGGCTTTTCATATTCAAACAAAAACTGTACTTTTGTCATAAATGCTTTACCGTGATCTTTTGAAATAAATCAATGGAGATACGTATGTATCTTCAGAGATTGAAAAACACGAATATTATCTTCATTCCGTCGTAACTGTCCGTATCCACATAAAAAGAAAGAGGCCAACCCCGAAGGACCAGCCTCTTTTATCGCTTTAATAGAAATTCAAATTAAAGTGCACCCACTTCTTTCAAAGCCTCGTTAGTCTTATGAACAGCGGCAGCGCTCTTAGCGAACAACTCTTTCTCTTCAGCTGTCAATTCCAACTCAACGATCTTCTCGATACCGTTCTTGCCAAGGATAACAGGAACACCGATGCAAAGATCAGATTCACCGTACTCACCTTCCAAGTAAACAGAGCAAGGAACCATCTTACCTTGGTTGTGAATGATAGACTCAACAACAAATGCTCCAGCAGCACCCGGTGCATACCAAGCAGAAGTACCTAACAATTTAGTTAATGTAGCGCCACCAACCATTGTGGAAGCAACAACCTCTTGCAATTTCTCTGCGCTTAACAATTTGCTAACAGGGATACCTTTGTAAGTAGCCAAGCGAGCCAACGGAATCATTGTAGTGTCACCGTGACCACCGATTACCATACCCTCAACCTCGTTAGCGTTACAGCCTAGAGCCTGAGATAAGAAATATTTGAAACGAGAGCTATCCAAAGCACCACCCATACCGATGATACGGTTCTTCGGCAAGCCTAAAGACTTCAATGACAAATAAGTCATTGTATCCATCGGGTTAGAGATAACTACCAAGATTGCGTTCGGAGAGTATTTCAAGATGTTTTGAGCTACGCTCTTAACGATACCAGCGTTAACACCGATCAGTTCTTCGCGAGTCATACCCGGTTTACGAGGAATACCAGAAGTGATAACTACCACGTCAGAGTTAGCTGTCTTCTCATAATCGTTTGTGCAACCTACAACCTTAGTATCGAAACCTAGCAATTGAGCGGTCTGCATCATATCCATCGCTTTACCTTCGGATACGCCTTCCTTTACGTCTAGCATTACAACTTCGTCTGCCACTTCATTGAAGGCAAGAACATTTGCGCAAGTAGCGCCTACATTTCCGGCACCAACAACTGTTACTTTTGACATAATAAATAAGTTTTAGTATGTTATTACTTAATAATACGCTATGTTT
>OATK01000954.1_pt1 | contig 21514 bp, 23 predicted proteins | sample 1516611 | NCBI WGS metagenome assembly OATK01 (sample SAMEA2579947, study PRJEB22360) | human gut metagenome | biome: human gut; feature: human-associated habitat; material: faeces | place: Denmark | collected 2008/2010 | reverse complement strand
TCCGTCCCTTCAACCTTTCGGGGGGCGGCGGCCAGCAGCAGCGGCAGGCTGTCGCTGCTGCAGGAATCCAGCGTCTTGAGGGAAAGCGTTTCGTCGTCCAGCATCTGCTGGGCGGTCTCATTGATGTAGGTCGAAAGATCCGTCAGTTCCTGTGCCTGCCGGAGCTGGTCCTGAATGTAGCCTGCACGGTTCTCCACCTGCTTGTCCAGGATGTCCACCGCGTTCTCATCCAGTTGGAGGGTAACGCCGCTGATCGCAGTGGCCGAAGCCATCAGCATGACCACGACGGCCAGCATGACCATCAGCGCCGAGAAGATGGTAACGAAAATCGTATGCTCTCTTCCCTTCGCTTCATCCCGCATCAGCAGTTTCATGCTTTTCCCCTCCTTCCCCTCGTTTTTGTAAGATGCCTCAGCCCTCGTACTGGCTCAGTGCGTCACAGAGGCTCTGGTACCATGCCTCAAAATACGCATCGGTCAGGAATTCCGCCTCGGCCTCTTCCGCACTCTCGCCTGCTGCGAGACGCTCTTCCACCGTGGCGCGGTCTGCCGTGGCAAGGTCGCTCATGCTGTAGTTCAGCTTGCTGCGGGCGTCGGTGCCGCCCTCAAAGGCTTTGATCGTGTACAGTTCGTTGGTGTTCACTGCGTCCACGGCCTCCGTCAGGACGTTTTCCATGCTGCCGGTCAGGGCGAGGCCGCTGCTGTGGATAGCATCCATATCGTTGGCGGCATGGGTCACGGGCAGATAGCCGGAGCCCACTGCAAATGCGATGTTGTTCTCCGGCTGGGTGAACCACTTGAAGAAGACCACGCTGGCTTCCACCTCGGCATCGGTGGTCTTTGCCACGGCCATACCGGCACCCTGCTGGACAGCGACTTTTTTGCCGCCTTCAAAGTGCGGCGTGGGCAGGACTTTCAGCTCGATGTCGTGGCTCTCGGTGTCGCTCAGCATCACCTGCGTCGGGAAGTAGGTCGCGCTGGAGTTGGAGCCGATGTAGGCCAGAATGCTGCCGATTTTGATATCGTCGCTGCGGAAGCGGCCGCTGGCGGCGGCCCAGCCCTTGATGTAGGGAACATAGTAGTTATCCCACAGCTTGCGGGCCGCGTCCTCGCTCAGGCCCATGGTCATCTTGCCGTCCTTGACGTCAAAGATGGTATCGCCCAGCTCTTTTGCACCGATGAGCATATAGTTTGCCATCGCGTCGCGTCCAAACAGGGCTTTGCCGTCGTTGGGCGTATCGGTCTGGGCATCCGTCCAGTTGTAGTAGGCTTCGGCGGTCTTGACCAGACCCTCCACCGTCTCAAGGTCGGAATCCTGTGCGCCGGTGGCGGCAGCGAAGGGCTTCCAGTCGGTATCGTTCAGGAACAGAAGCTCCGTGGACTTTGCCACCGGGAAGATCTTGATGCTGCCGCTGTCGTCGAAGTCGCCCTCGGTCAGGTAGCTGTCCACATAGGCGGCGCGCTCCTCGTCGGTGAAATAGGGAGCAAGGTCAGCCAGCTCGCCCATCTGGTCCATGGCATAGGCGGTGTCTGCATAGGCCATAAAGATGTTGGGCATGGCAGAAGCGCCCACCTTGCCCTGTGCCGCAGCCATCACCTGCGCCTCGAGGTCGTTGACGCTGCCCTGGCTGTAGCTCTCCACGGTGATGTTCTTTTCCTTGCCGACGGTGTCGTTGAAGGTCTCCACCAGCTTATTGAAGCTCTCCAGCTGGTCGCCGTTGTAATATGTCCAGACGCTCAGATCCACCGGCTCGATGTTACCCTGTGCGGTGCTCTGAGCACCTCCGCAGCCCACGAGGCCCAGCACCAGAGCTGCAGCCGCCGCAAACGCGGCCAGACGGCGCATTCCGCTTCGTTTCACCATTAACTTTCTCCCCATTATGAAGATCCATTGATTCCCAAAGATATTTTTATCATACCACCACGCGGCCAGAGCTGTAAACACGTTCTGGCAAAATCAGCAATATCACAACAACTCTTTTCGGATTTTGTCGATTTTTATGTTCCCCCTTTTTCACAAAAAAGCAGGGCAGGCCCGCGCCGTCCAAAGCCTCCAGCTTTTGGCAAAGCGCAGGTCTGCCCTGCATCGGATATTCAGCTTACAGCTTGCTCAGCTGGGGACCCTGAGCGGTATCCTTCACGGCCCAGCCCATCTCGGTGAGCTGTGCGCGGATGGCGTCGGCGGCAGCCCAGTCCTTGGCCTTCTTGGCGGCGGCACGCTTCTCCACCAGTTCAGTCACCTCGGCGGGAACTTCGTCCTTCTTGCGGTTGTACATCAGACCCAGCACACCGGTGATCTCGTCGAAGGCGGCAGCGCCGGCTTCGAGAGCAGCCTTACTGGAAGCGGCGGACAGGGTGTTGATGTCCTTCACGAGGTCGAAGACAGCAGCCAGGGCATCGGGGGTGTTCAGATCGTCGTCCATGGCGGTGCAGAATTTCTTCTTTGCTTCCTCGGCCTTCTCCTTCAGCGTCTCGTCGGTGCCGAACCCGGTCTTGCTCAGGGCAAAGTCGAGGTTCTCGCGGCAGGTGTAGAGGCGCTCGAGGCTGTTCTTGCAGCTCTCGATGAGGTCTACGGTGTAGTTCAGCGGCATCCGGTAGCCGGCGGTCAGCATGAAGTAGCGGATGGGCTCGTAGCCGTAGAGGTTGGCCACGTCGCGGACGGTGAAGAAGTTGTGCAGGCTCTTGGACATCTTCTGATTGTCCACGTTGATGAAGCCGTTGTGCATCCAGTAGCGGGCGAACTCGCAACCGTTGGCACACTCGCTCTGGGCGATCTCGTTCTCATGGTGGGGGAAGATGAGGTCCTGACCGCCGCAGTGGAGGTCGATGGTCTTGCCCAGATGGGTGCGGCTCATGGCGCTGCACTCGATGTGCCAGCCCGGACGGCCCATGCCGTAGGGGCTCTCCCATGCGGGCTCGCCGGGCTTTGCGGCCTTCCAGACGGCAAAGTCGGCGGGGTCTTCCTTCAGGTCATCCTCCATCTGGCTGCGCAGCTCGCGGTTGCCGCTCTCGAGGTCGTCCAGCTTGAGGTGGCTCAGCTTGCCGTACTCGGGGTCGCTCTTGACGCGGAAGTAGACGTCGCCGTTCTTTGCGACGTAGGCGTGGCCGCTCTCGATGAGGTCTTTCACGATGTCGAGGATCTGCTGGATGTGCTCGGTAGCGCGGGGCTGGACGGTGGGCTTTTTGCAGTTCAGACCGGCGGCATCCTTGAGGTACTCGGCCTCGAAGCGCTGGGCGACTTCCTTCATGGAAGTACCCTCCTCCTGGCCCTTCTTGATGAGCTTGTCATCGATGTCGGTGATGTTGGAGACATAGATGACCTTGTTGCCGCGGTACTCAAGGTAACGGCGCAGGGTATCGAAGACGATGAGCGGGCGGGCGTTGCCGATGTGGATATAGTTGTAGACGGTGGGGCCGCAGACGTAGATGCGGTACTCGCCCGGCACCTGCGGCACGAACTCTTCCTTCTGGCGGGTCAGGGTGTTGAAGATCTGCATAGTTGAATACTCCTTTTTGTGGGACAGACCGGAGCCGTGATTATAAACCTCTCAGTCTCGCTTTCGCTCGACAGCTCCCCTATCGAGGGGAGCCCTTGGCAGGCCGGGACACTTTTCTCTGACTGCTGGGACACAGTTTTCAGAAAGCTTCTCTGCCCTGCGAGCGCCTCAAGATAGCAAAACGCCTCCGACAATATGCTATGCACATTGTCGGAGGCGGTCTTTTCTCAAAATCGCGGTTCCACTCCGGTTTGTCGCTCAAAGCCGATAACGGCGGCCATCCGCACTGCGATACTCAGCTTCCCGCAGCGTGCTGTCCGGGCGCACTTCACGCGGCGGTCTGCAAACAGGCTTCCAGCCAACGGCCCGTTCTCTCTGCCCAGACGATGCAGCACTACTCTGCCCGGATAAACGCATTTATCCTTTTACAAACTTATTATAATAGCCGCCGGGGCGTAAGTCAAGCGTTTGACTCCCCTGCCCGGCTTGTGCTGCACTGGGCAAAAATGCAGCCCGGAGGTTTTATCATGCAGCTTATCACCGAACGTCTTTTTCTCATCCCCCTGCAGCCTGACGGGATGCGCGCCCTTCTGGCCCGCACCACCGACCCGGAGCTCATCCAGCCCTACACCGATATGCTGGACCTTTCCCTCGCCCACCCCGAGCAGTGGGTCTGGTACACCGCATGGGGGCTTTACCAGAACGATTCCGGCGACTGGGTAGGCGACCTCTGCTTCAAGGGCCTGCCCGAAAACGGCCAGCCGGAAATTGGCTGCGGCCTTCTGCCGGAATATGAACATCAGGGCTACGCCACCGAGGCTGTCCGCGCCGCCTGCCGCTGGGCCTTCGAACAGCCCGGCGTCACCGCCGTCGAGGCCGAGACCGCCCCCGATCATGCCGCCTCGCAGGCGGTGCTGCACCGGGTGGGCTTTGTTCCGACCGGGACAGTGGGCAAGGAAGGGCCGAGGTTTATTCTGCGCCAAAAGCCCTGACTCCATCGCCAAATCAGCGCTTTCCCCCTTTACATCGTCCGCAACTTGTGCCATAATTTACTTTAATATAGCAGTTTGCGTTTTCAATGGTCTGGCAGCATCCGCAAACTGCATATCGCAAATATGCTGTTACCCATAGGCATATCTGTGAAACTTGCGATTAAGGGAAGCTGCCCTCGGCGCGGCGATTCGGCGGCGCGGGGCAGCAAGAGAGGGGTAATCTGCTATGAGCAAGATCATCATTCCGGAAAACTACACGCCCGCACTGAACCTGTACGACACCCAGCGCGCCATCGGCACCGTGAAGCGGCTGTTCGCCGACACCCTGTGCGCCACGTTGAACCTCTACCGCGTGTCGGCGCCGCTCTTCGTCGAGGCTTCTACCGGCCTGAACGACGATTTGAACGGCGTCGAGCGGAAGGTCACCTTCGACACCAAGGACAGCGGCATCGAGGTGCAGGTCGTCCAGTCGCTGGCCAAGTGGAAGCGCAAGGCCCTGAAGGACTACGGCTTCCGGGTGGGCAAGGGCCTCTACTGCGACATGAACGCCATCCGCCGCGACGAGGATATGGACAACCTCCACTCCATCTATGTGGACCAGTGGGACTGGGAGAAGGTCATCCGCGAGGAAGACCGGAACGAGACGTATCTGAAGAACGTCGTGCGCTCCATCGTGTCGGCGGTCTGTGCCACTGAGATGAACCTCCACGCCATGTTCCCCCAGCTGCAGGAGCTGCCGCTCCACACCCCCAACGTCACCTTCATCACCACCCAGGAGCTGGAGGATAAGTACCCTGACCTGACCCCGAGGGAGCGGGAGAATGCCATCGTCAAGGAGAACGGCACCACCTTCCTGATGAAGATCGGCGCTCCCCTCAAGAGCGGCAAGCCCCACGACGGCCGCGCACCGGACTACGACGACTGGGCTCTGAACGGCGATCTGCTGTTCTGGAACGAGCCGCTGCAGTGCAGCTACGAGCTGAGCAGCATGGGCATCCGTGTCAGCCCCGAGAGCATGGACCGTCAGCTCACCGCCGCCGGCTGCGACGACCGCCGCGAGCTGCCCTTCCACAAGGCTGTGCTGAACGGCGAACTGCCCTACACCATCGGCGGCGGCATCGGCCAGAGCCGCCTGTGCATGCTGCTGCTGGGCAGCGCCCACATCGGTGAGGTGCAGGCAAGCGTCTGGGACAACGCCACCCGCGAAGCCTGCGAGAAGGCAGGCATCCCGCTGCTGTAACTCCTTTTTATGGCTCTCCCTTTGGGAGAGCTGGCGCGTCAGCGCCTGAGAGGGCAAGGATGCTGACAGAGAATTTCGAACACTGCGATAACACTGCTCTGTTAAAGAGTCTGCTTGTCGCTGTGCAGCGGCTCCGACACACTGGGGTTTTCGGCCCCGTTCGGCCCCCCCGCGCCCCAGATTTGCACTGGGTTTGCCCTCTCCGTCATCGCAAGCGATGCCACCTCTCCCAAAGGGAGAGGCTAAAAAGGCCACTGTACCCACAAGGTCCAGCGGCCTTTTTCTTATGTCCTGAATTTCAGACCCACCTTGCTTTTTCTCCCGTTTCCGCCCAGCCACCAGAGCAGGAAGGCGTACAGCAGGTTCGTGACAAGGATGATGGCAAACCACATCAGCGTCTCCTGAATGGTCTGGTCGTATACCCGCATGAAGGGGTAGGGGCCGTCGATGGCTCCTGTAATATTGCCGTGCAAATCATACAGACCGTAGTACAGTGGCGGTCCCACCCCCCCCCGGCCCTGCCCCAGCGGCAGGCGGGGCAGACGCTCGAAGAGCACCAGCGACAGAATCGCCAGCACCGGGTCGAGGAAATGGTGGTAGAGCATCGAGTCCGTGAAAAGCATGATGTACCAGCCGTTGCCGTCCTCGTACATGGGGGCGAGGATGATGACCACCGTTAAAAAGGTCATGGCGAGGCAGCTGGTGGAGATGAACTTGAGCCGCTTGAGCCAGAGGGGCAGCTCCCGCCCGGTGAAGATGCAGCCCAGCTGCCACAGACCCACCAGCAGGCAGACCGCGCCGTTGAAGATGTTGGACAGCTCGGTGTACATCGTGAACATGATGGTCCCGCCCATGGCCCAGCTCATGGGGACGGCGATGGTCTCGAAGTACACGATCAGGAAGTTCATTGCCACCGAGGCCAGCTTCCGCAGGACAGTCAGGATGTTTTTCAGCACCGTTTTACTCTCCCATCTGTAATTTTTTGTCGGAATATCAAAGAAACGAGCGGTTTTTTCCGCTCGTTTCTTTTTTACACCCGGACGGGCGCTTATTTTGCCGTATTGATGAAGCTGCGGTTATCCCACAGGTACTTGATGCCGGAGATGGCGGTGACAGCGGCCACGACCCAGCACAGCACGGAGGCGATGTCTGCACACTGCTGGCCCAGCACATTGCCGGTCAGGGAGACCGTGAAGTAGTAGAAGAGGATGGTCAGCATCTGGAGCACGGTCTTCACCTTGCCCCACATGTTGGCGGCGATGACCTTGCCGTCCTTTGCACCGGCGGCCACCATGCGGAGGCCGGAGACGGCGAACTCGCGGGCCAGAATGATGCAGAGCACCACAGGGCTGCACACGCCGTCCCGCATCATGTAGATGAAGGCTACCGTCGTCAGCAGCTTGTCGGCCAGCGGGTCGGCGAACTTGCCGAAGTCGGTGACCATGTTCCACTTGCGGGCCAGATGGCCGTCGAGGAAGTCGGTGAAGCTGGCCGCGGCGAAGATGAGGCCGGCGATGAGGTAGTACCGCGGGTTGTAGCTCGGCGTGATATACTGGCCGAGCGAGACGAAGATCATGAACACCGGCACCAGCAGGATGCGGGTCAGAGTGAGTTTATTGGGCAGATTCATACAAAATTATCCTCCAATCTGTTATTTTGCAACAGTGCCATACAAATCGTAAAGGTCACTGTCGTCCACCAACACATCATAGAACTCGCCGGGGTAGAGCGGCTCTTCGCTGGACACGCAGACGCTGCCGTCCACCTCAGGGGCGTCGGCAGCGGTGCGGCAGAGGTAGAGGCCGCTCTCGTCGTCCACGCCGTCGCAGAGGACGCGGACAGTCTGGCCCACCTTTGCGGCCTGCTTCTGGGCCATGATGCCGGTCTGGATCTGCATCACCAGCTCAGCGCGCTTGTCCTTGACTTCCTGCTCGATCTGGCCGTCCATCCTGGCGGCAACGGTGTTCTCCTCGGCGGAGTAGGCAAAGCAGCCCAGACGGTCGAACTGCACTTCCTTCACGAAGCTGCACAGGTCCTCGAACTGCTCTTCCGTCTCACCCGGGAAGCCCGCGATGAGGGTAGTGCGGAGGGTGATGTTCGGGATCTCACGGCGCAGCTTGCCGATGACGTCCAGCAGCTCGGCGCGGTTGGAGCGGCGGTTCATGTTCTTGAGGATCGTGTCGTTGCAGTGCTGGATGGGCAGATCGAGATAAGGCAGGACCTTCTCGTTCCGCTTCATGGCGGCGATGAAGTCGTCGGTGATGCGCTCCGGGTAAGCGTACATGATGCGGATCCACTCGAGGCCCGGGATCTTGTTCAGCTTGTCCAGCAGCTCGCAGATGCTGCCCGGCTTGCCCCAGTCCTCACCATAGGCGGTAGGGTCCTGGGCCACGATGATGAGCTCCTTGACGCCCTCACCGGCCAGCCAGCGGGCCTCGGCCACACAGTCGGCCATCTCGCGGCTGCGCAGCGGGCCGCGGATGCCGGGGATCGCGCAGTAGTGGCAGCGGTTGTTGCAGCCCTCGGCGATTTTTAAGTACGCATAGTGGGCAGGCGTACCGATGACGCGCTTGCCGCCCAGAGGAAAGTCCTTCTTGAGTCCGTAGCTCTCCAGATGTGCTTCACCGTTGAACAGGCGGGCCACGATGGAGTCGATGGCCTTGTTGGATGCACAGCCGACCACGGCGTCCACCTCGGGGATCTCTTCTTCGATCTGGCTGCGGTAGCGCTCGGCCAGACAGCCGGTGACGACCACCTTCAGGCTGGGGTTTGCCTGCTTGTAGGAGCAGGCCTCAAGGATGTTCTCGATGGCCTCGGTCTTGGCGCTCTCGATGAAGCCGCAGGTGTTGACGAGGATGACGTCCGCATCTGCGAGGTCAGCCACCGTCTCGTGGCCCGCCGACAGCAGGATGTGGACCATCACGTCCAAATCGACCTGATTCTTCGGGCAGCCAAGGGAAATACACGCAATTTTCATTCGGATGATACTCTCTTTCTCTCTTGAGGGTCTGTTATAACGATTTGATGTGGTGTTGCGGAAGGGTTGGTTTTTTCTTTAAGATGGCTTGCGCGCCGATAGCGCGGGGCAGTTTTTTCTTTTGGTCAAGCGGCTTGCGCTCCGCGCGGGCCAGAGGCAGAGCTGGTTTTTTCTTTGAGTTGGTTCTCGCGCTGGTGGCGCGGGGCGGATTTTATTCTTTCGGTCAAATGGCTTTGCGCTCCGCGCGGGCCAGAGGTAGGGAGGGGTGTTTCGAATCCCCCCTCCCTACCTCTGGACTCCACTCTCCCCGCAACGAGTTAAGGGCTGCTCGCCCTTAACAATTCCGAAGAAGTGGGCTCCAAGCAAAAATGCTGGAGATTCGTGCATTCGCACGAAGATCTCTTAACCGCATTTTCGCTCTCCGCCGTTTTACGGCTTCGCCGAAGATTTCAGGCTTTAGCAGAACTTTACCGTCAGCAGAGAGGTAACACCAGCTGCGGAGCAGCAAATCGGAGAAACGAGAAAAAAGCGTTAAGCGCAGCGACTAGCTTTTTTCCGTTTCGACTTCCCCTTCGGGGTCTGAAAGGGGCGAGCAGCCCCTTTCTCGTGGATCCAGCGCGTCGAAATCGCTGGTGGTTTTCTGGTTCTCTTTTGACATCAAAAGAGAACATTAGCCTTAGTGAAAAAGCGCTCTGCCCCGCGCACAGGCGCGCGACGCTGGTGCTTTTCTGGTTCTCTTTTGGCACGCAAAAGAGAACAATCAGCCTTAATGAAAAAGCGCTCTTCCCCGCGCCACAAGCGCAAGAACCATTTCTGGTCCTCTTTTGGCGCACAAAAGAGAACTACCCCTCCTCTTCCACTCGCCGAATCGCTTCTTTAATAACCGGATACGCAAACCCCCGCCGGGCCAGCGCAGCCACCACAAGGTCTTTCCGCCCTGCGGCCAGCTTGCCGCGGTACCGCCCTTCCACGAGGGCGGCGGCGGCTTCCAGCTCCGGGTCTCCGCCCGCTTCGTCCGGGGCGTAGACCTCTTCCAGCGCAGCCGAAATTTGCTGGGCGTCCAGCCCCTTCTGCCGCAGATTTTGCGCGGCAGCGCGGCGGCTCTTGCGGGCGGCCAGCAGGCCGTGCGCCCGGGTCCGGGCGTAGCGCTCGTCGTCCACATACTGCCGCTCCACCATCTCCGCCACCACAGCGGCGGCGGTGGGCTGGGTGAACTTCCGCCCCAAGCGCTCATAGAGCTGCCCGGAGGAAAGCTCCTGCCCGGCCAGAAGCTCCATGGCCCGGGCGCGGGCCTTGGCGGCGTCGGTGGACTTTTCTTCTTCGGCCAGCGGACGGCCTCTTCTCGAAAAGGACATTTAGTCCTCCACCATGATGTCCAGCTCGCTCTCGCTGCTGCGGGCCGGGGCCTTGACGACAGGCTCCCTGGAGGCAGAAGCGGTCTCGCCGCCCTCTTCCTTCTCTGCCGCAGCGGCAGCAGCTTTGCCCGCCGGGCGGCGGGTGGCGTAGAGCTTGTCCGCGTTGGCGCGGATCTGGCCCTCGATGTCGTTGGCGATCTCGGGATTGTCCTTGAGGAACTGCTTGGCGTTGTCACGGCCCTGACCCAGACGGATGTCGCCGTAGTTGAACCATGCGCCGCTCTTCTGGACGATGCCCAGCTTGACGCCCACGTCGATGAGCTCGCTCATCTTGGAGATGCCCTCACCGAACATGATGTCAAATTCAGCCTCACGGAACGGAGGAGCCACCTTGTTCTTGACGATCTTGGCGCGGGTGTGGTTGCCGATGAACTGGCCGGAAGAGTCCTTCAGGCCCTCGACGCGGCGGATGTCGATGCGGACAGAGGAATAATACTTCAGGGCGCGGCCGCCGGTGGTAACTTCGGGGTTGCCGTAGACGATGCCCACCTTCTCGCGCAGCTGGTTGATGAAGACACAGACCGTGTTGGTCTTGCCGATGACGCTGGTCAGCTTGCGCATAGCCTGACTCATCAGACGGGCCTGCAGGCCGACGTGGCTGTCACCCATCTCGCCCTCGATCTCGGCACGAGGCACCATTGCGGCGACGGAGTCCACGACGATGGCGTCGATGGCACCGGAGCGCACCAGCGCCTCGCAGATCTCCATAGCCTGCTCGCCGGTATCCGGCTGGCTGACCAGCAGCTCGTCGATGTTCACGCCCAGTGCGGAGGCATAGGCCGGGTCAAGGGCGTGCTCGACGTCGATGAAGGCCACCTCGCCGCCCTTTTTCTGCGCCTCGGCGAGGATGTGGAGGGCCAGCGTGGTCTTACCGCTGGATTCCGGTCCGAACACCTCGATGATACGGCCGCGCGGCACACCGCCCACGCCCAGCGCCAGGTCGAGACCGAGGCTGCCGGTAGAGATGGCGTCCACCTGCATGGCGGTGTTATCGCCCAGCTTCATGATGGCGCCCTTGCCGAACTGCTTTTCGATTTGGGCCAGCGCAGTTGCCAGCGCGTCCTTCTTTGCGCCCGGCTCCGTCTTCTGGGTGGCGGGGGCGACGTTGTTGTTCTGATTCTTTGCCATAGCGTGCTGCTCCTTTATCACATGGCCTGCGGGGTGCAGGCGGTACTATACCGATTCTTTCCTCTACAGTATATCACAGATTTCAAACATTACAACAGATAGTTGTAGATATTTTCACTTTTTCTCCCGCTTATTTGGGTCTCCGGGCCGTCACACAGCGGTCATTGCCGCCGAAGTCCTTCCGGCAGGCAATGTCTGCCCAGCCGTTTGCTTCCAGCAGGGCGGTCACGGCCTCCCGCTGCTGCCAGCCGATCTCCAGCGCCAGCGCGCCGCCGGGGCGCAGAGCTTTCTGGTAGTGTTCCGCGATGACCTTATAAAATACGAGGCCGTCTTCCCCGGCTTCCAGCGCCATGGCCGGCTCTTTGGCCACTTCGGGCTGCAATTCGCCCATCTCCTGCGCTGTCAGGTAGGGCGGGTTCGAGACGATGAGGTCGAGCTGACCCTCCGGCAGGCTCTCCCAGTAGGTGAAGAGGTCACCCTCCACCGGCTCTGCGGCGCGGGTGGGCTTCATGCCCCAGTCGAAGGCCGGCTCTTCAAAAGGCGAGGCATCCAGCACGTTTTCGGTGCTGCCGCCCCGGCCTTTCAGGGCCAGACGGGTATTTTTCTCGAGATAGACGTAGGCTTCCGGGCTCTTTTCCACGCAGACGACCTGCGCCGCCGGGCAGAGCCGCTTGACGCCAAGGCCCAGACAGCCGGTACCGGCGCAGAGGTCCAGCGCCCGGGGCGCTTCCACGCCCGCCAGCATCTCGGCAGCCGTCTCAGCCACCACCTCGGTATCAGCACGGGGGCAGAGCACGCCCGGCCCCACGGCCAGTTCAAAGTCGAGGAAAGGCCAGCTGCCGCAGAGGTATTGCAGCGGCTCTCGGGCCGCACGGCGGACGGTCAGTTCTTCGAGCTTTGCCGCTTCGGCGGCGTCCAATGGACGGTCAGAAAGGCGGACGTCCCGGCCTGTCGCCAGCCGGAACAGCTCCCGGGCGTCGAAATCTGCGTCCGGACAGCCCGCCGCCGTCAGCCGCGCTTCCACCTCTTTGACTGCTGCACGGGGCAGCATCCCTTCGCTCACCATCTGCCGTCCTCCGGGTCTTCGGGCAGCACCGGCGTCACGGCGGCGATGGCCACCTCGATCATGCTGTCGTCGGGTTCAAAGACCGTCAGCCGCTGCACCCAGAGGCCGGGTTGGCGGATGATGCGGGTGGCGATGTTGTCCGAGCGGCCGCACCACTTGAGCAGCTCGTAGCTGATGCCCATGACCGCCGGCAGGAGCAGCAGCTTGAACAGGACGCGGAGGCTGGTGCTGCTCCAGGGCAGCACGCTGTAGAGGAAAACGCTGACGATGACCACCAGAATGAGGAAGCTGGTGCCGCAGCGGGGGTGGAAGCGGGTGTACTTGCGGACATTCTCCACGGTCAGCTCGTCGCCGGCCTCGTAGCAGGCGATGGTCTTGTGCTCTGCGCCGTGATACTCGAAAACGCGGTGGATCTCCTTCATCTTGGAGATGGCCACCATGTAGCCGAGGAAGATGGCAACTTTCAGCAGCGCCTCGAGGATGACTCTCGGCCAGCGGGTCAGGGTGACCACCTCGCCGAGGCCGCCCACCAGCACCGTCGGCAGGACGGTGAACAGCAGGATGGCGAACAGGCCGCCCACGAGGGCCGCACCGGCCATCAGGATGCCCTCGGCCTTCTTGCCCAGATGGTCGCCCACCCATTTTTCAAAGGCGGACTCTTCCTCTTCGGCGTCGTATTCGTCGCCCATGCTCACCTGGGCAGAGTACATCATGTAGCGGTAGCCAGTGATGAGGCTCTCTATCATCGAGAGGGCTCCCCGCACGAGAGGGATCTTGGCCCAGATGCCGTGTTTCGGGGTATCTTCTATCTTCGTTTCGATGGTGCCGTCGGGCTTGCGCACAGCGCAGCAGATGTGCTCCGGGCCGCGCATCATGATGCCCTCCATCAGAGCCTGACCGCCCACACTGGTCTTGAAGCATTCCTTCTTGGGTTCGTGATTCATAAAATGGATTTCTCCTGTCCGTTTTTTGACCTTTATTCTATCATATAAATGTGACAAAATCTTGGAAGTTGTTTTCGTAAGCAGGGTGCGCCGAATGGCGAGGATTTTTGTCAGCAGACAAGGCGATTTTCCGCAGCAATCCTGACGGATTGCAAGGGAAAGCAACACGGTATGCTGGCAAAAAGACCGCTCAGGCGGCGTGCCATGCTTATGAAAACGGCTTCTTATTTTTGTAGAGCGGCAGGCCCAGTGTCACCACCGTACCCCGGCCCAGAGTGCTCTTGATGTCCATCGTGCCGTCGAGGGCGGTCATGATGGAGTCCACCAGCGCCAGACCGATGCCGCTGCCGCGCACCGAGTTGCTGCCCTTGTAGAACTTGGTCTTGACGTTCTCGAGGTCTTCGGGCGGGATGCCGCGGCCCTGGTCGATCAATTCGATAAAGGCTTTGTACTCGCCTGCCCAGAGCTTGACTGTGATGCGCCCGCCGGGGGCGGAATACTTGATGGCGTTGTCCAGGATGTTGATGAACACCTGCCGCAGACGGTCGGGGTCGGCGTAGACCGGGATCATCTCATCCGGCTCATTGTACACCAGCACAAGCCCCTCCCGCTGGATGCGGGCCTCGCAGAAAAGCACCGCATCGGTCAGCTCGGCCACAAGGTCGAGGGGGCGGCAGGTCATCTTGAGTCGGCCATTCTGCAGGCGGCTGAAATCCAGCAGCTCCTCCACCATGTTGTAGAGGCGGGCCGTCTCGTTGTTGATGATCTCGAGGCCCTTGCGGTAGTTCTCGTCGGAGGGGTCGTCCAGCGTGCGCAGCGTCTCCACCCAGCCCCGGATGGAGGTGAGGGGGGTGCGCAGCTCGTGGGAGACGGAGCTGATGAACTCGTTTTTCATCTTTTCCGTCTCTTCGAGGCCCTCGGCCATCCGGTTGATGGTGCCGCGCAGGCGGTCCACCTCATCCCGCTCGTCGCCGGTGACGGGCAGACGGACGTCCAGCTCACCCCGGGCGATGCCGGCGGCGGTGCGCTCCACCTGTCCCAGCGGCACCACGATGCTCCGCACGAAGTACAGGCCCGACATGATGGTAAAGGCCAGCACCGCCGCACCCATGATGAGGGCCACCACCACGGTGCGTTTGAGCTGTTCTTCCACCAGCGTCAGACTGGTGACGAGACGCATGGCGGCCACATCTTCGGCTGCATAGGGTACGAGACAGCAGGCCGCCATGACCATCTCTCCGCTCTGGGTGCGGTAGATGGCGATGCCCTGCCCGTCCACGGCGTCCTGCGCCTGCTCAAAGTCGGTGCGGGTGACGATGCCCTCGGCATCGGTGCCGCTGGACGAGGCGATGACACCGCCGTAGCTGTCCAGCAGCATAAATTCGTATTTGTCCTTATCGGAGAACTGCTCCACCATCCGGCGCAGGGCCACGCTGCGGCTGGCGGCGGTCTTCTGGCTCGTTTCGCCGGTGTACATTTTGAGCTGACCGGTGATGGACGAAAAGCGGCGGTACATGGTCTGCTGGACGCCGTTGTAGTAGCTGCGGGTGGCGCTGTAGAGGAACATGACCTCCACCAGCAGCACCAGCAGTACCGTAATGAGCAGACTGCCCCGCAGCCATCGCCGAGTAATGCCGCTCCGCATAGCGTTTTCTCCTTTCCTGTCAATTTTACTTTGCCCTCACCGCGTCCCCGTCGCATAGCGACTCCAAATCGGAGAAACGAGAAAAAAGCGTTAAGCGAAGCGGCTAGCTTTTTTCCGTTTCGACAACTCCTTCGGGGTCTGAAAGGGGCGAGCAGCCCCTTTCTCGTGGATCCAGCGCGTCGAAATCGCTGGTGCTTTTCTGGTTCTCTTTTGGCACGCAAAAGAGAACATATTCTTCGTTATTCCTCCCACCGATAACCATATCCCCACACGGTGAGGATATGTGCCGGATGGCTGGGCTCATCCTCCACCTTCATCCGCAGACGGCGGATGTTCACGTCCACGATCTTGACGTCGCCGAAGTAGTTTTCGCCCCAGACACCTTTGAGGATGCGCTCGCGCACCAGCGCCACACCGGGGTTGCGGAAGAACAGCTCCATGATCTGGAACTCCACCTGAGTCAGCTCGATGGGCTTGCCCGCCTTGAGCAGGACGCGGCGGTTCTCGTCCAGCACGAAGCTGCCGCTCACCAGTGAGGCCGGAGCCTGCTCCCCTGCCTCGGCGCCGGCCGAACGGCCCACGCGGCGGCAGAGCGCCTCCACACGGGCCAGCAACTCACTGACGCTGAAGGGCTTGGTCATATAGTCGTCGGCACCGATGGACAGGCCGCGGATCTTATCCTGCTCCTGCCCCTTGGCACTCAGGATGATGATGCCGATCTTCTGATCGGTGCGGCGGATGGTCTCGCAGAGCGAGAAGCCATTCATGCCCGGCAGCATCACGTCCAGGATGGCCGCGTCACAGCCCGGCCGCTGCTCCAGAAGAGGCAGGGCCGCTTCGGCGCTGTCCGCCTCCACAGCCTCCATCCCGGCCAGACGCAGGTTCAGCGCTATCATCTCACGAATGCTGGCCTCATCTTCCACTACCAGAACCTTGACCATTTATCGTTCCTCCGTTTCTATCCGGTTTGCCTTATGCGCAAGGCCCGGCATGTTACGAAAAATCATTTTTATTCAGTCCGCTCAGACTTCCCCGGCCTGAGAGGGCTAATTCAGCCGGTACAGCGACCGGGAGAGCCGGTAATCCGGGTCCTCTATGGTCACATCCGGGCCGAGCTTTGCCTGCATCTGGCGGGACGCCACCACACCAAGGCGGGTCCATCCCACAGCGTTCTCGCTGGACGAAGCCAGCCGCAGGGTAAGCACCAGCTTGTTCTCGTCTACCGTCCGCAGCTCCACGGCGTCTTCCTCGTCCGTGCTGTCCGTCAGCATCAGGTTGCCCTCCCACTCGACGGGCAGGGCGATATAGCAGCCGGTCTCCTCATCCAGCAGGCCGAAGCTCTTTTCCGGCGCTGACGCCGTGTAGTCCATCCAGACGATGAAATCCATCCGTCGGCTCTGGCTCATGTTCAGCAGACCCGCTTCGTCGGGCTGGGTCGGTATCTCCACGGTGCCGTCGCCGTCCAGATCGCGGCTCACGAGGCTTGGGACATTGCGCAGCGAGGCATTGTACAGCTCCTCGCTGGTGATTTGAGAGGCCGGCACCATCTGCTGGCTCTCATCGTCGAACCGCAGCAGCACCGAGGCCAGATTATTGCCCGAGATGCCCGTCCAGCCGTCCAGCACCAGATAGTGCTTTCCGTCCGCGCCGAGGCCCGCCGCCACCGAGGCGCAGCCCGAGAACTTATCGCCCGACAGTGCCATAACGGCCACCTGCTGGAAGCTTCCGTCCTTATCGACGGTCAGCAGCTCGATCTGGACGCCGCTGTCTTCCAGCGTGGACATCAGGATAAGGTCTTCGCTGCCTCCGCCGGTGATGTCCTCCACGAGGTACTGCTCATAGGCCTGCTCGAGGATGGCCGACACCTCGCCGTTCTCGTAGGAGTAAACGGCCACGTAGTGGTCATCCTGCGAAGCCGCATAGCCCACGACGAGCTGGGCCGTGCCGCCCGCCTGAAGCTGCGCCAGCCGGACATTGTCCACCGAATCGGCCAGGCCCTCTACGGTCTGGCTCACCTGCCAGGCACCCCCGCTGTTCTTGCGTAAGAAAGCAACGCATACATTGGAGGTGAGGGCCGTGGTGTAGAACACCGCTGCGTCCTGTTCGCCGTCGCCGTCGAAATCCTGCAGCACAAAGGGCGACAGCAGGTCGCCCCGCAGCGGATATTTCAGCTGGGCGCTCTCCCCCAGCCAGTCGTTCAGGGCGGTCTGCAATGCGCCGTAATCGCCCGCAAGGCGGGGCGCACGCAGCAGTTCCTCCACCTGCACCGTCTCTTCCTGCATGGGGATGCTGCACCCGGTCAGCAGCAGGCAGAACGCCGCGCACAGCGCAGCCGCCCGCAGCCATCCTTTGATTTTCAACATATTCCCTCCTGCTCGTGGAAATCTGCATACCATAACAGTATCAGTATATCACGCAAGGAGGGCTCTGCCAAGCGGCGAAAACAGAAAAAGCCCTCTCCCGGACGGGAAAGGGCTTTTTGATACTGATTTATTCAGTCAGAGTCGATCAGACGAGCTCCAGAACTGCCATCTCAGCAGCGTCGCCGCGGCGAGCGCCGATCTTGATGATGCGGGTGTAGCCGCCGTTGCGGTCAGCGTACTTGGGGCTGATCTCATCAAACAGCTTCTTTGCAACATCTTCCTTGGTGATGTAGGCGTAGACCTGACGCTTGGTGTGCAGGTCGCTGGCCTTACCCAGGGTGATCATCTTCTCGGCCATGGAACGAACGTCCTTGGCGCGAGTGACAGTGGTCTCAATCTTGCCATTCTCTAACAGGTAGGTAACCATGGCGCGCATCATAGCGTTGCGGCTGTCGCTGGTTCTACCGAGCTTTCTGGTACCGGGCATCCCGTTTCACTCCTTAACTTTAATATTACTCATCGTCTGTGTTCAGCTTGAAGCCGAGAGAATCCAGCTTCGCCATGACTTCCTCGAGGCTCTTGCGGCCGAGGTTACGAACCTTCATCATTTCGTCCTCGCTCTTGCTGACCAGATCCTCCACCGTGTTGATGCCGGCGCGCTTGAGGCAGTTGAAGGAACGGACGCTCAGATCCAGCTCTTCGATGGTCATCTCCAGAGCCTTCTCCTTATCGTCGTTGGTCTTCTCCACCATGATCTCAGCGCCAGCGGCCTCGTCGGACAGGTTGACGAACAGGTTCAGGTGCTCGGTCAGCACACGGGCAGCCAGAGAAACGGCCTCCTGTGCATTGATCGTGCCATCCGTCCAAACCTCGATGGTCAGCTTGTCGTAGTCGATGGCCTGGCCAACACGGGTGCTCTCGACATTATAATTCACCTTGAGCACGGGGGTGTAAATGCTATCAACGGGAAGAGTGTTGATGTCATTCTTCTCGATGATGGCCTGCTTGTTGCGCTCAGCGGGCACATAGCCGCGACCCTTATCGAAAGTCAGCTCCATGACGAGCTTGCCGCCCTCGCCCAGGGTTGCGATGTGCCACTCAGGGTTCAGGATCTCAATATCATCGCCCTGCTTGATGTTGTCGGCGGTGACCTCACAGGGGCCAACTGCCTCAACACGCACTGTCTTCGGACCGTCGGTGTACAGCTTTGCAGCGATACCCTTCAGGTTCAGGACAATCTCGGTAACGTCTTCCTTGACGCCCTCAATGGTGGAGAACTCGTGAACCACGCCGTCGATCTTGACGCTGGTCACGGCGACACCGGGCAGAGAGGAAAGAAGCACACGACGCAGGCTGTTGCCCAGTGTGATGCCAAAGCCACGCTCCAGAGGCTCTGCCACGAACTTGCCGTAGCGGCCGTCGGGAGACAGGCTTGCCGTTTCGATTTTGGGACGTTCAATCTCCATCATATCTATGCCCTCCTTGTCAAACCGATGTTGCCATCGGCCCATTATTAAATTCTTTCAAAGAAAAGAATGCGAAAACCGGCCATCCACACGGAAGGCCAGGCCTTCTTAATGGATTACTTGGAGTACAGCTCGACGATGAGGTGCTCTGCAACTTCGTAGTCGATGTCGCTGCGCTCGGGGAGCTTGTTGACGACGCCCTTCAGGGTGCCGGCCTCGCGGTCCAGCCAGGAGGGCAGAGCCACGACGGGGGCCTCGGGACCAGTCAGCTTAGCGAACTTCGCAGAGCTGCGGCTGGACTCACGGACCTCGATGACATCACCGGCCTTGATGAGGTAAGAGGGGATGTTGACCTTCTTGCCGTTGACAGTGAAGTGAGCGTGAGAGACCAGCTGACGAGCGTCGCGGCGGGTCTGAGCAAAGCCCAGACGGAACACGACGTTGTCCAGACGGCGCTCCATGAGCTGGAGCAGGTTCTCACCGGTCTTGCCGGGCATAGCCTCAGCCTTCAGGTAAGCGTTGTGGAACTGCTTCTCCAGAACGCCGTAGATGAACTTGACCTTCTGCTTCTCCTTCAGCTGAGTAGCGTACTCAGACTGCTTCTTGCGCATGTTGCCATTGGAGTTGCGGGTAGTATTCTTCTTTGCATAGCCCATGACCGCAGGAGAAATGCCCAGGGCCTTGCAACGCTTTGCGATAGGCTGCGTATTCTTTGCCATAATTCAGTTTCCTCCTTCGATCAGACACGACGGCGCTTCGGGGGACGGCAGCCGTTGTGGGGGATGGGAGTCACGTCCTTGATGAGGGTGACTTCCAGACCGGTGGCCTGAAGCGCACGAATAGCGGACTCACGGCCAGCGCCGGGGCCCTTGACGTAGACCTCAACGGTCTTCATGCCATGCTCGATAGCGACCTTGGCAGCGGTCTCTGCTGCAGACTGAGCTGCAAACGGAGTGCTCTTGCGGCTGCCGCGGAAGTTCAGGGAGCCAGAGGAGCACCAAGACACTGCATTACCCTGCAGGTCGGTGATGGTGACGACAGTATTGTTGAACGTAGACTGGATGTGAGCCTGACCGGCTGCAATGTTCTTACGCTCTTTCCGCTTCATGCGGACGTTTGCGCCCTTCTTGGCGTTATTTGCACTTGCCATTTCTCAGAACCTCCTTACTTCTTCTTGTTAGCGACCGTGCGCTTGGGACCCTTGCAGGTACGTGCATTGGTCTTGGTACGCTGGCCACGGCAGGGCAGGTTCTTGCGATGGCGGGTGCCACGGAAGGACTGGATCTCGACCAGGCGCTTGATGTCCAGAGCGACATTACGACGCAGGTCGCCCTCGACGATGATGTTAGCCTGATCGATGTAGTCACGGATCTTAGCCTCTTCTTCCAGAGTCAGGTCCTTGACGCGGGTATCGGGGTTGATGCCAGTAGCTGCCAGGATCTTGTTGGCAGTGGTCTGACCGATACCGTAAACGTAGGTGAGACCCACCTGAACGCGCTTCTCGCGGGGCAGGTCAACGCCGGCAATACGTGCCATAGTAGTTTTCCTCCAAAAATCATCCCATGTCCGTGTCGGGGTCTGCGCCGGGACTCTACGCACTTGACCCCCAGGCGCCCGAATTAGCCCTGGCGCTGCTTATGCTTGGGGTTCTGGCAGATGACCATCACGCGGCCTTTGCGGCGGATGACCTTGCACTTTTCGCAGATGGGTTTCACGGAAGGCTTGACCTTCATGATGTTGAACCTCCTTTTGGTTGATACCCTGGTGCTTATTTGGAGCGCCAGGTGATGCGGCCCTTCGACAAGTCGTAGGGCGACATTTCCACGGTTACCTTGTCCCCGGGCAGGATACGGATGAAATTGGTCCGCAGCTTGCCGGAGATGTGCGCTAAGAGGATGTGACCGCTGGGAGTGAGCTTCCCGGTGTTCTTGTCCTCGCTCAACATTTCCACCTTAAAGATGGCGTTGGGCATGGCTTCACGCACGATGCCTTCAATTTCGATGACGTCTTCTTTAGACAAGCTAATTGCCTCCTCATTGGATCTGCTCAGTTTGTCGTGTTGGGACGGACAGGCGGCGATGAAAGCCACATACTTCTTCTCCTGCGGCACAAAATCCGCAAAGTGGGCAGAAAATCCCTGTCCACCGAGAAAGCATCTGGCTGTCACGGCCATTTATAAATTATACACCTTTTGTATTCATTTTGCAAGTGGTTTTTTCCGTATTTCCGATAAAAAATTCTTGCTTTTCCAAAACGGTCTTTTTCCGCCCTCTGCATTGCCATTTCCACCGTGAAGATGAATCTTTTTCACCAAAACTTGTCAGAATTGCATAAATAACGTCTTTCAAAACCAAAAAGACCTCCCCGGAAAGGGAGGTCTCGGTCTCAAGCCTTACTTGAGGCGGAAGGTATCGGGGTCAAAGCTGGGGTCGTCCCAGCTCCGGGTCATGATCTCGGTGCGGTCCTTGAGGATGGCTATGGAATGCTCGAAGTGAGCAGCCAGACCGCCGTCCCTGGTCTTGACCGTCCAGCCGTCCTTGGCCTGGGTGATCTTGCAGTCGTACTGGCAGATCATGGGCTCGATGGCGATGGTCATGCCGGGGACGAGACGGGGGCCGCGGCCCTGATGGCCGTAGTTCGGCACTTCGGGGTCTTCGTGCAGCTCCCTGCCGGTGCCGTGGCCCACGAACTCGCGGACGACGGAGAAGCCGGCGTCCTCGCAGTAGCTCTGGACGGCATAGCCGATGTCGCCGATGCGGCTGCGCGGCCCAATCAAGGGTCT
>OATK01000951.1_pt1 | contig 21626 bp, 17 predicted proteins | sample 1516611 | NCBI WGS metagenome assembly OATK01 (sample SAMEA2579947, study PRJEB22360) | human gut metagenome | biome: human gut; feature: human-associated habitat; material: faeces | place: Denmark | collected 2008/2010 | reverse complement strand
CAATCGGGAAATACACCAATATATCTAAAATTATATAATATTTCCAAAGGGATGTACATCGTTTTTTTCCGGGGGGAGGGGTTCAAGAGAGTTGTGTCAGGGGGCGGCCTGGGGGTGAGGGGGAGGGGAGTGTTGAGGAAGGATGATGGGGGAATGTTGGTTTCAGATCGGAAAGGTCAGCGTATTTCGTGTGTTGATTTCAGGGAAGTGATTTAGGTGTGCCGGAATCCATCCTGTAAAGCGATTGGGGATGGATTCTGGCAGTAACTGTGAAGGGAAAGTAGAGTTATAAATTTTATGAGATTTATAATCGGAGGGATGTCAGCATTGGTAGATGGCGGCGCCTTTGGGGGGGAGTTGGAGGGTGGTTCCGGCTTTGCAGGGGCGGTTTTCCAGGAGGCTTTTGCCATCGGTTTCCAGGGGGAGGGAGACGGGAAAGTCGTTGTGGTTGAGGAAGAAGAGGAATCTTTTTCCGTCTTTGTCCCTTTCTGTGATTTCCACGCCTTCACAGGGTGGGTATACGGGGGTGATATTCTGTTCGTCCAGTATGTGCTGCAGGAAATCTGCGTAAAAGTCTTTGTCGGATCGGGTGGCTACGTAGTAGGCGTGTCCTTTTCCGTAGGCGTTGGCGGAGAGCACGGGGGTCCCTGCGTAGAAGTCGCTGTCGTAAACAGCGAGGGACTGCGCTGTTTCCATGTGCATGATGTCGCAGATAATTCCGGCTTCGTGGGTTTTTCCGTTCCAGGTGAAGCTGTTCTTCATATAGGAGGGGAGGGCGTCTGTCTCTTCTACCCAAATACCCAGGATGTCGCGCAGTTTTCCGGGATAGCCGCCGGTGATGACCAGATCGTGTTCGTCTACGATGCCGCTGAAGAAGGTGGTGACAAAGGTGCCGCCTTCCCTGACAAAGCTACGGATTTTTTCATCTGTGCCGGGTTTCGTCATGTAGAGGACGGGGGCGATAACTACGCTGTATTGTGACAGGTCGTCTTCTGTGGAAATGATGTCGGCGGGCACGTTTTTTTCGTAGAGGGCTGTATAGTAGAGGAGAATTTCGTCCATGTATTTCAGTTCGCAGCTGGGGCCGGCGGAGTATTCCAGAGCCCACCAGTTATCCCAGTCCACCATGATCGCAGCCCGGGAGGGTGTCCTGGAGTCAAGGGTAAGGTCGCCCAGGGCTTCCAGTTCATGGCCAAGCTGGCTGATCTCACGGAAGACGCGGGTATTTTCGTTGCCTACATGGTCAATGACTGCGCCGTGGAATTTTTCGCAGGCGCCAATACTTCTTCTCATCTGGAAAAACATGACCGCATCCGCACCGTGCGCTACTGCCTGGTAGCTTAAAAGGCGCATGACGCCGGGGCGTTTGAGGAGGTTATAGGGGTGCCAGTTGGTTACGCTGGGCGTCTGTTCCATGAGAACAAAGGGGGCTCCCTGCTTCAGGCCGCGGATGAGGTCATGGCGCATGGCCACAGCCGCATTGGTATCCACAGTGTCGGGATAGTTGTCCCAGGAGGCAAAGTCCAGATATTTCGCCCATTTCTGGTAATCCAGGGGTTTGTAAAAGCCCATGAGGTTGGTGGTGACCGGGATGTTGGGGGTTACGGCTTTTACAGCCTCATATTCCGCGCGGTAATTATTCAGCATGGAATCGGAGTTAAAACGGCGGTAGTCCAGGGAAAGCCCCTGGAAGGTGGTGCGGTTTTCCGCAAAATGTTCGCTTTGCAGGTTGGGCGCCACGATTTCATCCCAGTCGTAGAAGGTATGGCCCCAGAAGCTGGTGTTCCAGGCGCGGTTGACTTCTTCTATGGTGCCGTATTTTTCCTTCAGCCATACGCGGAAGGCTTTTTCACAGTTTTCGCAGTAGCATTCTCCGCCGTATTCGTTGGAGATGTGCCAGGCTACGATATTGTCATATTTTCCGTATCTTTCAGCCAGCTTTTCGGCCAGCGCCCTTGAATATTTCTGATAGACGGGGCTGTTGGGGCAGGAATTGTGGCGGCTGCCGAATTTACGTTTCATGCCGTTGAATTCCGTGCGCAGCACCTCCGGGTATTTTTTTGCCATCCAGGCGGGGTGGGCGGCTGTGGAGGTGGCAAGGACTACCTTCAGGTGATTCCTGCGCACCAGGTCCATAATTTTGTCCAGGCGCTCAAAACGGTAGGTTACCTCGTCAGGCTGCAGGGCCGCCCAGCTGAATACGTTCAGTGTTACGCAGTCTATCCCTGCCAGATGGAACATGCGCATGTCTTCTTCCCATACGGATTCCTCCCATTGCTCGGGATTATAGTCTCCGCCGTATAACATTTTTTTTGCCATATTTTCTCCCTTCTGCACACGGAATCGTGCACAGGCAATTTATTGTGAAAAATTGTTACAGTCCGGATAACCGTACTGTTACAGAGCCGGGGGATCTTTCCTGCTTTTCTTTCCGGTTCTGTATTTTTTAGGGGTTCCAGTGAAAACGGGTGTTCAGCCATTCGCAGCTCATTTCGAACCAGTGGGCCACGTGGGGGTAATCGTCTCCCACCTCTTCAGTGCACATGGACAGGCCGTGGTGGCCATGTTCAAACAGGTGGCATTCCGCAGGGATGCCGTGTTCGTAGAGGCTTTTAACAAAGCGCATGGTGTTGGCTACGCAGACACAGTCGTCATCCATGGTATGCCAGCAGAAGGCCGGCACCGTTTCTTCATTGACCTGTTCTTCCAGGGAGAAAAAGGCTTCCTCCTCCGGAGTGCGGTCCGGTCCCAGCAGGGCGCTGAAGCTGTCATGCCATTCGGGATGTGCTTCCGGCCGGGCGGAAATCACGGGATAGCTGAGGACCATGGCGTCGGGGCGGTTTTTCCCAGGCTCTGAAGGATAAAATTCCCGCAGTTTTTCACTGTTCCAGTGGACGCCCAGGCTCCCCGCCAGATGGGCCCCTGCGGAAAAGCCGATGACTGCGATTTTTTCCGGATCCACGCCGTAAAGGGCGCTGTTTTCACGGATATGTACCACACTTTCGGACAGCTCGCCCAGAGGACGCAGGCCGGTGGCCGGGCGTTCCAGTTCCCTGCCTGTTGTGCTGTAGTAGAGGATAAATACCTGGAAGCCTTTGGCGAAATAGGCTTCAGCAATGGGATCGGCCTCTCTGTCGGAGCAGTATTTATAAGCTCCGCCGGGGCAGATTACGGCGCAGGGGCGTTTTTTCCTGTGCGCCATTTCTTCATAATAAGGATGCAGCCAGCCCACAAGAAGGGCCTGGGAATCCTGAATGGGATGAGTTTCTACTGTTTTCATGTGTGCTCCTGTCTGGTGTATTTTTCAGAATAATAATCGGACCCACGCTAAGCGCGGGTCCATTTTCGTTATACAATATCCTGTGATTACAGTCAACCTTTGAATACGGTCCGCCGGAGGGATCATTGTGTGAGCCGGTTCCTGATTTCCGGGGAAACCGTAACGGCCCAGGAGGTCCGTCGTCCTGAGCTGTTACATGAAATCAGCCTTTTACTCCGGCAAAGGCAACGCCTTCCACGATATACTTCTGGCCGATGCAGTAGACGATGATAAGCGGGATGACGGAGCATACCGTACCCGCCATGATGGCACCATAGTCTGCGGAGAACTGCTGCTGGAAGCTTGCCAGTCCCAGCTGGATGGTTTTCAGCCTGTCGCTGTCCAGATAGATCATGGGGCCCATGTAGTCGTTCCATACGCTGTTGAAGGTGAGTACCGTCAGGGTAGCCAGGCCGTTCTGGGACAGGGGAAGAATGATTTTACGGTAGATGCCGAAGGTGGAGCAGCCGTCAATTTTGGCCGCCTCATGGAGGCTGTCTGGAATGCTCAGCATGTTCTGGCGCAGAAGGAATACGCCAAAGGCGCTGAAGGCCTGCAGGACGATGAGGGAAAGGTGGGTATTGTACATGCCGAAAGCCTTTACCACGATGAACTGCGGAATCATGATTGCATGCCAGGGAACCATCATGGTTGCCAGGTAAGCCACGAATATCTTGTCTCTGCCGGGGAAATGCAGTTTGGTGAATGCAAATGCCGCCAGGGAGCAGGTGAACAGCTGGAGCAGTGTGATAATGACCGCCAGCTTCAGCGTGTTCAGGAAATATTGCAGGAACGGAATGCTCTGCCATACCTTTTCATAATTGAGGGTACGGAATACCTCGGGAATCCATTTTACGGGATAGGAGAAAATCTCCGAATTCAGCTTAAAGGAAGCGCTGACCATCCACACAAAGGGAACTAACATTGTAAATGCGACAATAGAACAGAAGAAAAAAATCAGGACGGTGCTGATTTTCATTTTCTTTTTGTTCTGTCCGTCTTTTGATTTTGCCATGCCAACCCTCCTTTAATCCTCGTTTCCCCAGTTTTTCTGACCCTGCCACTGAATCAGTGTTATGATCAGAATGATTACAAACAGGAAATATGCAATCGCCGATGCATAGCCCATTTTCCATTCTCCGAAGGCTTCTTTATAAATACGGAATACCAGCACGCTGGTGGAGCGTCCGGGTCCTCCCTGCGTGGTAACATTGATGATGTCGAATACCTGGAAGGACGCGATAAAGCAGAGGATGGTTACCATGAAGGTTGTGGGGGAAAGCATGGGCCAGGTCACATGCCAGAACAGTTTCCAGGAGTTGGCGCCGTCGATTTGGGCCGCTTCATATAAATGGTTGGGAATGCTCTTAAGCCCGCCCATGAACATGATCATGTAATAACCGGCCTGCTTCCACACAACGACGATGATAACCGTTAAAAGCGCTGTTTTTGTGGACATGAACCATTTGGGAAGATGCTCCTGGGCAATGCCGATGCCGCGCAGTACCTGGTTGACGGGGCCGTCTACCGGCTGGAACAGCAGCATGGCGATACAGCCAATGGCTACCATGGAGGTCAGGTTGGGGAAGAAAAACACGGTCTTGAAAAATCCGCCGCCAAACAGCTTCCGGTTCAGGGCCAGGGCCAGAATCAATGAAAAAGCAATGGTAAGCGGCACGCTCACCAGGGAGTAGATCAGGTTATTTACCAGGGCCGCCTTGAACTGGGAGTCCCCGAACATTTTGATGTAGTTGTGCAGTCCCACAAAATTCCATTTGAAACCGTTGTAGTCAGTGAAGCTGATTAAGAGCCCCAGGATGATCGGGATTGCTGTAAAAATGAAAAATCCGATAAAATTGGGGAGCAGATACAGGTAACCTGAGATAGCTTCTCTTCTTGCCGCCCTGCTCATCCTTTTTTTAGGTTGTTTTTTTACGGAAGATGCCATATTCCCTCCTTTGTTGCATGCTGTGCCATGCAAATTAGCTGTGCATGTGTGCCGCCCTCCATCCGGGAGAGCGGATGTTTACCCGGCAAAATCCGGCGCCCCTGTAATAGAGGTGCCGGATTGCGCGGGTACTCTGCTGTCTTAATTCATAATCTCGTCACGTAACTCGGCGTAATTTTCAAACGTTGCATCCAGTGACTGCTCATCCAGCAGGTAAAGCTGTAATTCCTGATTGTAAGCTTCAATCAGGGATGCATAGCCTTCCTGGCCCTTCTGCTCGTCCTTGATTTTGGCGGAGAAGCGGTATTCCACACCGGGAACGTTTACTTCGGATTTGAATACTTCCAGAGCTTCATCGGTTGCATAGGAAGGAACATCATGGTTCTGGGCAATGATGGTGGTTCCTTCAGGAGTGGTGCAGTAGTATTCGATGAATTTGTATGCTTCTTCCGGATGCTTGGAGTTGGAGGAGATTACCAGGTAGGAGCTCTGTCCAACGCTGGAGCCTTCCGGTTCGCCGTCGAAAATCGGCAGCGGCGCCGCGCCCCATTCAAAATCAGCTTCCATCAGCCGGAACATCCAGTCGCCGTTGATCATGGTGTAAATATTTCCTGCTTCAAAGTAAGCCTTGATGTCAAAGGTTCCGGAGGTCATTTCTGCAATTCCGGGAGCGCTTGCGTCATCCACGTACATACGGTGCTGAATCTGTGCAAATTCTTTGGTTCTTGTCAGGCTTTCGTCATCCAGGTATTCGCCTGCTGCGACAGCGCCCAGGTTGGGAGTCCAGATAGGCATCAGGCCACCCCAGTATTTGGTTCCGTCTTCTTCACCGGTGAGCTCCTTAATCAGGTCAAGGTATTCGTTCCATGTGAGGTTTTCAGGATAATCGATTCCTTTGGCGTCAAACAGTTCCTTATTGTAGAAAAGCATCCAGCAGGAACCGCTTGTGGGGTATCCGTAAAAGGCGCCGTCAGCGTCGGTAACGCCTGCAAGGGAGGTTTCCTTGATGGGGGAAAGATCCACGCCGGATTTCTCAGCATAGGGGGCAAGGTTTACAAAAGCGCCGTTGGCGGTATACTGTGCCATCTGCGCAGGGGTACGTACCCAGTAAATATCGGCGTCTGTGGAACCGCCTGCTGTCATTACCTTAACCTTATCGTCATAATCGCCTTCTGCGATGCTGTGTCCCACCACTTCAATGTCGCTGTTGGCAGTGTTAAATGCTTCGATTTCTTTCTGTGCCACTTTTTCCAGGTCGGTGGAGTAGTAGAAATTTACTACTGTTTTATCAGAACCTGCGGCAGCTTCTGAGCCTGCGGCGCTTTCTGCGGTTGTGTCTCCTGATGCTGCGGTGCTTCCTGCATTGTCGGAAGAGCTTCCGCATCCTGCCAGCAGGGTTACTGCCATGGCAGCCGTAAGAAGAATGCTTAATGCTTTCTTTTTCATAATGTCCTCCTTTGAACTTTTGTTTCCAGTCACTTGATGTTTTCATTATAGCTTTTACATTCATTCTGAAAAGTCACAAAAAATCTACACCTTACAGGTATAAAAAAAACGCCTGATTTCTTCGGTTTTTACCGTAAATCAGGCGTTTGGCATAAATTTTAAAGTTGGGGTGCAACAGCAGAACTGCAAAAAGAGGATGAATTTTTCTACACCCTCCCTCTGAAACTGATGTACGCAATAACAGTAATCAGGCGTATTTTCTTTGAAATATATGCGCTTGACGTGAAGCGTTAAAATGGGGGAGTTGAAATTTCAGCCCTTCTTTAATTTCGGTTCAGGTTGTTTCGTTCCTTCAGGTAATCCTTCATGGTCTGATCCAGAGTCTTTTCCCCTTTCAGGTATGAGACGGCTTCTTTATCAAAAATATCCCTCAGATCCTGATACAGAACGTGCTTGCCTTCTTCATTCTGCAGGATGGCGTCAAAGAAAAAGTTCACATGGATGGCGCCTGCGTTCTGCTTATAGCTTTCCCTGCCTTCTTCCGTAAAATAGGAGGGGAAGCAGTAGTGAGAGGCCAGGATGGAGGCCCCTTCTTCTCCGCAGGCAAACTCCAGGAATTCAAAGGCATTTTCCGGATAGCTGCTGCCGGAATAAACCGCCAGGTAGGAGTTGCTCCCCACGGAGGTCCCCGGTTCCACGCCCTCCGACAGGGGAAGCGGCGCCGCGTCCCAGCGGCAGCTAACGGTCCCGGAGGCTTCCAGGTTCTGAAGGATCTGTATGGTCCAGTCACCATTAATCATCATGCCGATTCCACCGTCCAGGAAGGCTTCATAGCCAGGGGTGTAGATTTCTTCCATTTCCACGGGGTTGGGATGGCTGTGATCCTGGTTGTAGAGTCTGTCCATCAGCTGCAGGAACTCTTTTGTGGTGGGAAGCTCGTCATCATAAAGATATTCTCCCAGCTCCAGCGCCCCCAGGTTGGGAACCCATATGGGAAGGTAGCCGCCCCACCTCTTCTGTCCGTCTGGCGCCGTGCCGTCAATGCGTGCCGCCAGGTCCGCATATTCCTCCCAGGTCATCTGTCCGGGATAGTCCATGTGCAGGCCGTCAAAAATGTCACGGTTGTAAAACAGGAGCCAGATATTCTGGATGAAGGGCAGGGAATATATACTTTCATCTAGCTTTACGATATCCAGGGACTGGCCGTATTTGGAAATATCCAGTGCGCTGCCGCCCACCAGCTGGGACAGATCAAAGAGCTGTCCCGCCTCCGCCATGCGGTTGGATTTGGAGGGCTGGCGAAGCCAGATTACATCCGCCTGGCCGCCTTCTTCCAGAAGCTTATTCAGCCGGTCTTCGTATTCAGAATCCTCCAGGTAGCGCATTTCCACTTCGGTCGTACTGCTTTGTGCATTAAAAACTTTGACCAGATCTTCCATGTAGGGAGCGCTGACCGTTACATCATAGCAAATAATTTTCTGCTTTCCCGCCGGCTGGCTGTCGCTGTATTGCGTATCCTGCTCCTTCTGCACTTTTTGGCAGGAAGCAAGGAAGGACAGGGAAAGCAGGAAAATCGTAAGTATCAGGAAATGTTTTATTTTCTGCTTCATTTTGCGTCCTTCAGATCCATATTTTTTACATTATGAAGGTAATCATAAATTTTAAGATCATTGACCCTTTTTACCACTTCCGCCATGGAATCAAGATCGAATTTTTTAAGGATATTGTGGATATGTCTTTTCAGGGTTGTCATTTCCACACAGCGCATGGCGCAGATTTCCGGACGTTCATAGCCCTGGCGGAGCAGATCAAGGATATCAATTTCCGTCTGGGTCAGCTGGGTTACCAGCATGAGATTATACAGGAAGCTGTCTTCGCTCTGCTTTACCCGCTGGAATTCGCGGCGGATTTTCTCCGCGATCACAGGCCGTATAGGGGAACGGCCGTAATAGGCATCCTTCACGCAGGTGATCAGCTCCTCCTGGCCGGAATTTTTCAGCACATAATCGGATACTCCCAGCTTGAAGGCCTGGAATACGTTATCATCATCCTCGTAGGAGGTGAGGATGATGATTTTTACCTGGGGATACTGGGACAGGATCTGGCTGGCCGCATCCAGGCCTGCGGTCCTGGTTTCCATTTCAATATCCATCAGAATGACATCGGGCTGGCAGAGCACGGTTTTCATTACCGCCTCATAGCCGTTCTGAACGGCGGCAACCACTTCAAGCTCGCCGTCTTTTTCCAGCAGCCGCTGGTATTTTTTCAAAAGCGCGGGCATATCCTCCGCAATTAATACTTTAATCATTTTACTCCTATCTGCGTGCAAAGCACGCACTTAAATCAGGAAGGCTGAAGGCAGGGCTTCAGCTTTACTCCTATCTGCATGCATGCTATATCCGGGTAACCGGGAGGTATACGTGGAATACGGTTCCCTGGCCCACTTCGCTTTCCACATCGATTTTACCGCCGGAGTCGGTAATGATTTTATGTGTCAGTGTCAGGCCCATGCCCCAGCTCTTTGTCATTGGCTTCGAGGTAAAAAAGGGGGTGAAGATATTCACCAGGTCTTCCTCGGGTATTCCACAGCCGTTGTCCTTTACATCGATAATTCCCCACCGGCTGTCAGCCAGCAGCATTACCTGAATTTTCCTGGTTCTCCCTTCCACCTGCCTGAGGGCATCGCAGGCATTGTTGAGAAGGTTAATGAGCGCCTGGCCGATAAATTCCCTGTCTGCAAATACCTCCGGGTCCTCACCGGGAATGCTCACCGACCACTCTATATCCGTTTCCGGCCTGGAAGACTTCGTATCCTCCACGGTCTGCCGTACCAGCTCTCCCAGCTGCAGCCTGCGGAAATTCATGGTGTTGTCCTTGATATGCCTGTGGATATCGTCCAGCCGCCCGTAAAGCGCTTCACAATGCTCCACCAGAAGCTCCTTGTCCCTGCTGTCTTCCTCTCTCACCTCCAGATTTTCCACCTCGGCCTGCAGGTTGAGCAGTTCATTTTTCATAAAATGGCAGAAAACCCGGGTGGACATGTTTACCGCATTGATGCTCTGGGATACCTCCAGGCTATAATTTTCCATCTTAGTCCGAAGCGCATTCAATCGGTAGCTCCAGGCAAGCATCAGGATGATAAAAAGTAAAATGAGGTAGGGCAGCGCGCGGTATAACGGGATGTAGCTGTTCATAAACAGCATTTTATAGGTAACAACATCCATTGCCTTCGAGTACTTTATCATCTGCATCGGGAGGCGCCCCATGAACATCAGATAGCATAGGATCAGCATAAAATACGATATCAGAATGATGATCAGGGACATCCGGTACACCTTAATATGAGGCACTCGGAGCAGGCTCACCAGTATACTTCCCAGACAAAGAAAAAGGAGCAGCAGGTTCATGACAGAGGTAGCCGTTCCCATACCGTTCCACAGCCTTTCCACGCCGGAAACCGTCATGTGGGCCGGATAGAGGAACGAATAGGCGCGGATATAAATTCCAGGGCTGCAAATGATGTATTCCAGAAGGAAAAAGGCTGCCGCCGCGGGGCAGAGCCTTCTGCATTTTTTCCTCTCCTCCTGCTTCATGAAGGAGGCTGCAAACACCAGATTGCTTGCCGTAAACAGAATACTGCTGATATTCAGGCAGTTTATTACGGCTTCCCTGGAAATCTTCAGGGAATAGAGCCTGGCCGCCATCCCCCTGGGCACCAGGAAATAACGCAGGAATATACTCAGGTTAAATGAGGATTTACAAAAATATAAAATAAAAAAGCACAGTGATGTCAGGAAGAAAAACAAAACCAGAAACATGGATATCAGCTGCATGGTCCGGTATTCGGATCGGGTAAAAAGGAGCAGCATAATCACCACTGCGCACACAAGTATCAAATATACCATTCAAAGCCTCCACAGCCTGTAAAACAGGCATTTTTTCGGATCCGCTTGTATCTTACAATAATTGGTCGGGAGTGTCAACGAAATGGACTTCCTTGGGCCGCACTTTTCCTTCCACGGCTCCGGCCACGGAGTATTCATTATAAATACGCATGATGTTCTGCAGCAGATCCGTATGTTCAAAATCCTTATGGTATACCATATTTATCTCTCTTGTCATGCTCAGGTTCTCAATGGGCAGTCCCGCCATCTTCCCTTTTTTCAGTTCGTTTGCGCAGGCGCTCCTTGCCAGTATGGAAACGCCGAAATCCCGGCGCACCAAATCCTTGATGGTTGCCACGTTGTCTACTTCCAGTATGACATTAAATTCATCCAGTGATACATTATTGCTCTCCAGATGGGAAATAAAAAGATTTCGGGTTCCTGAATCCGGAAGGCGCAGAATCAGGTTCTCTTTCTTCAGCTCATTCAGGGTCACCATGCTCTTTTTAGAAAGCGGGTTCTTATTGGATACGGCCAGAATCAGGGAATCTGTATCCAGCATGACCGAATTGAAATTGGGATCCGTAATCCTGCCTTCCACAATGGCCAGATCGATCTCATAGGTTTTCAGTTTCATATAAAGATTATTTATGGCATCAGAAATAATTGTTATGCGTGTACCTTCGCTGAAGCTGCTGTATTTCGCCAGTACCTCCACCATGATATTACTTTCGGAGGTATGTGTGATGCCCACTGTTATTTTCCGGGCATGCCTCCTTTCATCCTTCAGGCTCTGCTGCAGGTTCTGATACAGGCTTACTATTCTTTTAGCGTACTTGATAACGATTTCTCCTTCGCTCGTCAGCTTGAGATTTCCCTCCCCGCGGACAAAAATGGTAACCCCAAGCTCCTTCTCCAGCTGCCTGACATGCTGGCTGGCAGCCGGCTGGGTAAGCGAAAGCTTCTGCGCCGCTTTGGTGAAACTGTTCAGTTCATTAACCGTAAGAAGAGTGACGAGCTTGGGATCTATCATGGAATGCCTCCTCATAAATTTTCATAATGAGATAGTTATAAATCATAATTTGCCTTTATGGTTTTCGTTGATATAATTGTACCATAGAAGGGGAATATAGCAATACAAGGGGGTCTTTTTTCATGAAAGAATTTTATAATAATCTGGACGAGGCGACTCTCGTCTTATGTTCTTTATCTATCATACTTTTTGCGGGGTTTCTTCTCACCCGCCTGACCAAACGGCTGCATCTTCCGAATGTGAGCGGCTACATCCTTGCGGGCGTGCTGATCGGGCCGCAGGTCGCGGCGCTGGTGCCCTCCCACATCCTGGATCATATGGGGTTTGTCAGCGATATTGCGCTGGCCTTCATCGCTTTCGGCGTGGGAAAGTTTTTTAAAAAGGATGTTTTAATGAAAACGGGCTGGAAGGTGGTAACCGTTACGCTTTGGGAATCTCTGCTGGCCGGCCTGCTTGTTACGGTAAGCATGCGGCTGATTTTTCACCTGTCCTGGGATTTCTGCCTGATTCTGGGCGCAATCGCCACGGCTACCGCACCGGCGAGCACGATGATGACCATCAGGCAGTATCATGCCAAGGGCGATTACGTAAATGTGCTGCTGCAGGTGGTGGCGCTCGACGATGTGGTCTGCCTGCTTACCTTCAGTGTGGTGGTGGCTGTCATCAATGCCGGAAGCAGCGGCCATATCCGGATAATGGATGTGCTTCTTCCTGTTGTTTATAATGTGGCGGCGCTGGGAATAGGTTTCCTTTGCGGCTATCTGCTTTCCAGGCTGCTGACGCCCGCCCGGAGCAAGGATAACCGTCTGATTCTGGCCATCGCCATGCTCACGGGGATATCCGGGCTGTGCTCCGCTTTCGGGCTGTCGCCGCTGCTTTCCTGTATGGTCTTCGGCGCTTCCTATATTAATCTTACCGAGGATAAGAAGCTGTTCCGTCAGGTGGATCGTTTTACGCCTCCTGTGCTTTCCATGTTTTTCATTGTTTCCGGCATGAGCCTTGATCTTACTGCGCTGAAAACAGCCGGGGTTATTGGAATGACCTATTTCCTGATCCGCATCCTCGGGAAGTACGGCGGAATGTATCTGGGCTGCGTCCTGACTAAAATGCCGGCTTCCCACCGAAATTATATGGGGCTGGCGCTGATTCCCCAGGCAGGGGTGGCAATTGGCCTTGCTTTCCTGGGACAGCGGCTGCTTCCTGCGGAAATCGGCAATCTTCTGCTGACCATTATTTTATCCTCCTCTGTTCTCTATGAGCTGGTGGGGCCGGCCAGCGCAAAGCTTTCCTTCTTCCTTTCCGGAACAATCAAGAGGGAAACAAAGCCGGAAGCCGACAGGAATACGGGGAAGGAAAAGGTAAAAAAGTATCCCGGAAAAAAACCGGTTAAGAATGCGGGGTAAACTGTGACGTAAAAATGGTAACTCTGAAGGGACTGAACAGCTGCCAAAAGAGCAAATCCGACCGCAGAATTGAAATTTACCACTTGCAGAATACGGAAAATTACTATAGAATATAAGTGCTGCCGGTTACGGCAGCACTCAGTATGTCCGGAGATGTATCGAAGCGGCCATAACGAGAACGACTCGAAATCGTTTAGTCCTTAACTGGGCACGTGGGTTCGAATCCCACCATCTCCGCTGAATAAGCTGTCGGTAGATACCGGCGGCTTTTTTTATTATCTGGTTTTTATTTTACCTAAAACTGTTCAAACATACCGATCACATTTAAAGTAGTCCGCAGTCTTTCAGGATTTTCTCCATCACCTCCCATATGGAAAGTGATGGATTTTCTTTATAATAACTGTAACCTTTATATTTCTGTTCTACACAACCATTTGTACGGTTACGCTGCATAATTACTTTTGACCTTTGAATAGCAGAACGAACATCTTCCAGGGTCAGTTTACTGAGAATCCTTTTAAATTTCTCCTCTTGCTTATACTGAAAAAGGTTCTCAAAATCCTCCCCATATGCACGATTAAGCGGAGCAAGGTATTGGCGCCGATTGGTCAGGCTTCCATTACAATCCGCTTTATGGAGAATAATCCATAGTTCAAAAGTAAAATTGCTGTACCCTAACTGATATTTGATATTTTTTCCCATGTTCTGCGCCGCTTTCATTCTGTCCAAAACTGTTTGAAATTGCTGTACATGTACTTCGTCTTCACTTTCACGGTCGAATATATGGGTAATTTCAGTTTTTCCCAAGATTGTCAGTTTTTTAATACGAACAAGCGGATCTTTCTGGACTTGACTGTCCAACTTGACGCGGAATTTTGCATCCGATTCTGCATTAATTGTATTTTGCAACCAGTTCAAATACCAGTGTTCGGTCTCTCCCTCAACGGAAAAGTAGTATTTTCGTGTTTCCTTCCTCATAACTTTACACCTCATTTCCACGATGAAGCAGTTCTTCAAAAATAGGTGTAAAATCAATATCCCGGATAGCCCCATACCGATCTACAAAATAATTTTTCATGTAATCCTCGTTGTTTCGGACACCTTTTTTCCCTGCAGTTCCAAAGTCTGAGAGTGCATAATGTATACTACAGTGATTCGCCTCATCACGCTCTACAAACTTAATCTCATCACGCCGGAAAAGATTAGCATTCAGGAAAATAGGGTTATGTGTATTAAAAATCAGCTGTGCATGGTGAATGTTAATTTCGTCATTATGGAAGATATTTATTATATTCATCAGAGCCATCGGATGGAGGGACGCATCGAATTCATCAACCACCAACGTCCCGCCGTTTAGAAGCGCATTAACTACCAGTGGAAACATATTTACAAATCGGATAGTCCCATAAGACTCAAACAACTCTGCAGGAATTGCAGTTCCTTTTTCCATATTTTTAAAAACAGAACATAATTTGGCTTCGTTACTTTCCCCATCAACTATATAGCCCAGCGCATTGGAATTAATTCCAAAACAAGCGGCTGCTTCGTTTATGGTTTTCTCCACATATACGGATTTCTTCCCGGCATCACTGAATTTCCGAATCAGATGCAGGGCATCAGCCCTGTATATGACCATAAATTTATTATCCAGCCATTCACTTATCAGTGATACCAGCTTGGAACTGAACATAGTCTTAAAGCCATTCATCAAAAATAATTCTTCTTCATTCAGATTACTGACAGCCAGTGCTATTGCACCTTCGGCGTTCTGCTCAAAAGCATTGACCAGCATATTCCTGATTACCGTCAGGTCCTCAATCTTAAGCCCCCCATTCCGGGAAAAAATAACAGAACCATCGACAGACAATGTTTCAGTCAGGATCCGCCGTTTATAATGGCTTTCCAAAAAGCCACCCAAATCAACAGTAAAGGAATATTCAATCAGCCGTTCTTCTGAGATAAATTTAACCGCAAAGCTTACTGGTAAATTATTTTGACTGGAACTATTCGGAATCAGCTCCAACGTACCGGCCGCCGCATTAGGATCACTTTTATCGTTATCATTTCGGATATTGCCCCGAAGCACAATAGATTTAAAAGTATCCATTGCACCTATAATATTGGTTTTTCCCGATGCATTAGGACCATAAATAATAGCGGAACACAGTCCCTTGTATGTTTTTTTACCAATTGTTTCTTCCAATATACTGTAATCCAGTCCTTTTTGTTTAGGTGCTGGTGTTAGTGAAAAGACAAGTTCATCCTTAAATGACTTGTAATTGGATGTGCGAAATTCCAATAACATACTTCCCCCTCCATTCTGCAAAAATTTTACAAAAATATAGCTTTATTATATTGTATAGTATGGCATTAAGTCAATTTTTTATATTAATTTTGCGTAATCTTTGCAAAATGTTTTTTAATAATACAGTAGACTTCCTTTCATATTTTGTAAAACTATTATACCTAATTATCGTTGTTTTCACCAATTGTCAGTTTTTATTAAGAATTATGAAGATCATTTTTTAAGAAACAGCTACTATACTCTTAAGTATACCAAAAGCAAGTAGTACTCCTTCAGAAACAGAAAGAACAGAAAGGAATTTATCCATGCGAATTAATTTAAACCACTTAAGCATGATCTATCCTAACGGCAGGCAGGCTTTAAAGGATATCAGCCTGACGCTGGAAAGTCCCAGCCTTATAGGCCTGGTGGGCCCTAACGGCGCCGGGAAATCGACCCTGATGAAGCTGCTTGTGGCCGGGCTTCTTCCCACAGGCGGCACCATCAGCGTTGATGATGTCCCCCTGTCCAGATGTGAAAAAAAGCTGAAGGAAAAGCTGGGCTATCTCCCCCAGGATTTCGGCCTGTATGATGAGCTGACGGTCCGGGAATTTCTGGATTATATGGCGGCGCTGAAGGGTATCCGTGACAGTAAGGCCGCCATCGAATCCGCTATCCTGGCTACCGGCCTGGAGGAAAAGAGGAAGGCGCGTATCAAAACCCTGTCAGGAGGACAGCGCCAGAGAGTGGGAATTGCACAGGCGCTGCTGGGCACGCCGGAGTTTCTTATTTTAGATGAGCCTACGGTCGGCCTGGATCCGGAGGAGCGTATCCGTTTCCGTAATTTTTTCTCCCAGACAGCGCAGGATAAGCTGGTATTGCTTTCCACACATATCATCGAGGATGTACAGTCCGTATGCGACCGGCTCATTGTGATTGACCGGGGGCAGATTCTGTTTATCGGAAGGCCTGAGGAATTGGTTCTGCAGGCCAGGGGACATGTAGGGGTATTCCTGGAACAGGGCGGGGGTGAAAAAACTTCCGCACTCCGTATCATTTCACGGGTCAATACAGCGGAGGGCGTGCTGTGCCGGGGCGTGGCGGAGGTTCTGCCCCAGGAAGCCCGCAGCGTGGAACCCACTTTGGAGGACGCTTATTTATATCTCATCACACAGGAGGGAAAAACACAATGAAATTCCATTCTCTCTTCCGGGTGGAGCTGGGACGGCTTTTCAGAAGCAGGCTGACCTGGGCGGCTCTCGGTATTACCATAGCCGCGCCGGTGCTTGGCCTTACGCTCTACAGCCCCCTCTCCGGTTCGCTGAACTGTACCTTTCTTGCCAATCCCGCCCTGGCAGGTGCGCTGGCCGGCGCGTTGATTTTTGCGCTGCTCACCGTTCTGGAGCTGGACCGTGTCCACCGCAGCCGCACCGATGTCCTGACGGATTCCATGGTTTCCCCTCTCGCTGCGGAGGCCTCCCGGACGCTGGCCCTGCTGACGGCCGCCGCCGCTGCCGTTATAGCTGCTGTGTTAATATGGCTCCCTATTACGGCTGCGTTAACCGGCGCCATATTCCGGCCGGGCCTGTGTGCGGCAATCTATCTGCTGGTAATTCTGCCCGCGCTCTGGTTTGCCATCCTTTTTACCGCTTCAGCCTATCAGCTCGTGCGAAGGCTGGACATCACACTGGTTGCCTTCACAGGCTTTTTCCTCTTAAGCCTGACCGCCTGGTCCGAAAACTGGCTTCTGCGGTGGGTGAATCCTGCCCTGGCTTATCTTTCCGACGATTTTGGCAACCTGCGGAGGCTTATGTCCCTGGCTTTTCTGGCTGCTGGCACTGGGCGGGCTCTGGTGTCTGTGCCTGCTGTGTACCAGGCGATATGGCAAAGGCGCCTTCGGTTCCCTGATCCGGAATGCAAGAAAGTTTTATCTTCCCGTACTGTCCGTTGTACTGGCGGCGGCGAGCTTTCTGGCCTACACGAAACAGCCCTTTATCGATCATAGTGAAAAAGAAATTGATTACGATGCACACTACGACTTTGACTATAACGAGCACGTGACCTATTCCGCCATTACCGTGGACGCGCAGCCTTCTCTCTCCCGCGGGCTCTTCCGGGGGACGGCGGACTTTACCCTGCACAATGATTCTGGACAGCCCCAGACGATCTCCTTCTGGATTAATCCGGGCTACACCTTCCGGTCCGTTACGGCGAACGGCAGGGCAGTTCCCTTCCGTGACCTGAACGATGACTCTATCAATCAAAAAACAATAGAGCTGGATATACCTGCCGATGAGAACATAGAATTGATAGTTGAATACGGCGGATTCCCAAAGGAATGGAATATTATGTCCCTGTATCAGGGAGAAACTGAAATCAGCGATGACTATATCTATCTTGCCCATCAGGATTTTTCGCCTATGCCGCGGGATTTTGCGGAGGGCACCAGGGAACAGGCGCCCCTTACGGCCAGGATCACCCTGCCTGACGGGCTGCGGCCGGTTCTTTTTGGCACAGGCGAAGTGGAAGCAAAAAAAACTGAAAACGGTTCCACGCAATGGGTTCTGCACGATGCGGGCTGGAGCCTGATACTCTATGCCGGGGATTATATTTCCGAGCAGATTGACGCCGCAGGGCTGAACGTGGAATTTTTCTACAGTGCCAGGCACCAGCGGGTAATGGAGGAGTGCCGTGTAAATGATACGCTGAAACAGGTATTTGAATACTGTACCGATCATTATGGTCCTTTGTCTTTTTATGGGGATGAGGGTATGCGGCTTATCGAAATCGGCGCCGTGGGAGGCGGATATGCGGCCGGAGGCGCCAGCGTCATGGGCGAAGACAGCTTCAGTGAAGCAGGCCTTAAGGATCCCCTGAAAGGGGCCGGCGGCAGTGAAGTCATGGCCCACGAAATCATTCATCAGTGGTGGGGGCTGGGCAATATGGTCGAACCTGTCTCCGAAGCAGATCCCTGGTCCGCCGAAGGTCTGACGGTTTACACCACCTACCGGCTGATGAAGGAGCTTCACGGCGCGGACTATGCGCAAAAGTATTATGTAGATGTGTGGCAGTCCCGGGTGGCGGATTATTATCAGGATTTCTACGTACGCAATCCTGAGTTCCTGTCAGCGCTGCCGGAGCAGTACAGGGCCGATATCGCCAACAGCCAGTCCACCGTCCGGCGTTACTGCGAAATGCCGCTGAAAATACTGAAAGCGGAAAAGCTGGTGGGCGGTGAGGAAGCTATGGATCAGATTTTGTCCGGGCTGTTCACCGGAGAAACCAATCCGTCCTATCCCTATCTCACCTGGCAGGATTTTCTTGATGCCTGTAATCTATCGGAGGAGGATTTGAATCTTGGGTAAAATTTATTTATACGAACTGCGCAGAACCGTGCGGAGCAAATTCTTCTGGGGCCTGCTGGCGGTATGTCTGTTTTTCGGCTGGAATACGCTTAAGACCGCTACCATACGGGGCGCGGCCCATACGGCTCCGGTTTCCCCCCGGAGCTTCGGCGCCTATCTGAGCATTCCCAAAATCTGATGGGGCTTGGGCGTTTAGCTCCCCCCCCCCCTGCCGCTTCTGGGCGTGGCGCTGCTGTTTTTCCAATGGAACCAGTGCAATGAAAAATCCAGACGCTTCTGGATCCTCACGGATTCCACTCCCGTGCCTCCCGGACGGTATCTTCTGGTAAAATGCGCCGCCGCGGTCACGGCCTGGCTCCTGCTGGCGCTAAGCGCCACAGCCCTGGGAATCGTCTTTCTGACGGCGTTGTTTGGCGGCAGCGTGCCGGTGGGAATGCTGCTGCTGACGGCCGCCTTAGCACTGCTGCCATCACTTGTGTTCCTGACAGGCCTAGGGCTGCTGGCCGGACATATACACTCCCTCCTGCTGTTTGTGCTGATGGCGTTCGCCCTCGCAGCGGGATTTGTCCCTCTTCCCATGAAGCTTGATCTTTACGGATATTCCTTCTTTACGGAATATCCGCTCACCCTGGGGCTGCCTGATCCGGCATTTTCCTTGCCGGCAGGCATGCTTGTATCGAAGATCATTTTTCTTCTCGCCGGAGCTGCTTTTCTCCTTCTGGCCATATGGAGGCGGAAAAAGGCTTCCTGAGCTTTCTGCCCAGGCTGCATCGCGGGGAATCTGCCGTAACGGCTGCACTTTGTCAAGCGTTACGCTTTTTCCCGCCCTTTGGCGTACTTCAGGAACCTGGCAATCTTTCCACGCACCTGTTTTCTTTCATTGTCACGGTTTCTTTCCGCAAAGGCAATCATTTTCTCCTGATAGCCGGGCAGACATAAGAGGACGGAAAAGCAGTCGATCACATGGCCGACAGCCACGTTTCTGCATTCCGGGGAAAGCTCCTGTTTCCTGTAAAAATTATGGCTGTCTGTTTCCAGGAGGCGTGGAAGCACCGTATCCGCCGCTTCCGGATAGGCCTTCAGAATCCTGGGAACGCTTTGTACGACATTTCCGAACACCGCAATATCATCCGTATCCAGCAGACGCAGGTAGCGCCCGGCGCAATTTTCCCATTTTCTTTCCGTCTGCGAATCCAGCTCCAGCAGATTGGGGACGGACAGGATGACCCCCAGGCGGATAAATGCATTATCGCTGTCCAGGAGGGCAAAAAGCCGGTCAAAACAAGGGTACAATAGCTGCGGCCTGTCTTCGCTTATGTAACGCACAATCTTCTCCGCCATATATTTAGCGGCTGTCTTTTCCGTTTCCAGGATGTCCAGCAGATCCGTAAGCAAAATATGTTCTTCATATACCTGTGCGGCATAGCTCTCCGCCGGGTCTTTTTTTCTCAGCTTTTCCAGCAGTTCTTCTCTTTCCATGGCATTTTCCTCCTGCTTTGAGGATACACCCTCCCCCGCAGGGGAGGGTCAAGACGGTTATCGCTTCCCTTTCATAGTACCATGCGCCCCGTATAAGTCAATGCTTCCAGATTTTACTGGGCTGTGCGCGGAAGGTAGGATATCGGAACAGCAGCGTTTTCAGCGCCGCCCAGTTAAAGGGATAAAGCGGCCATAAATAGCTTGTGCCCGCAAAGGTGGGGGTCGTGACGGCGGAGAGGATTACCAGTATCAGACCTCCCACAAACCCCCAAAGTCTAAAGACCGCAGTCATCAGTATCAAAAAGATGCGGTACACCCGGACGGCGTCGCTGAATTCCATGCTGGAAAGGGAAAGGCTGGTAAGAAGGGTCACCGCGGCATAGAAAAGGACCTCCACCGTAGCCCAGTTCAGGCTGACAGCAATGTCCCCGATAATCAGCCCTCCCACAATGGACAGGGAGCCGGCAAACCGGCTGGAGCTGAGCGAGGCGGAATACTTGAACAGGTCCAGGCCGAATTCCACTACCAGCACATAAAAAATCAGGGTCGGCGCCGGAAGCGTGCCGTCTGCCAGCAGCTGCCACTTTTCTGTAATATCCGGGTAATAAGCGGTTATCAGCAGGAAAATGGGCATCAGGAGCAGACTGATAAAAATGCAGACAAAGCGCACAAGCCTGAAATAACTGCCCACAATCGGGCTTTTATAATAATCCTCCGGGCTTTGGGTAAACTGGAAAAGTGTGCAGGGCAGAATCAGCGCCTCCGGGGAATTGTCCACAATCAAAAGCAGATAACCTTCCATCAGATAACTGCAGGCCACATCGGGACGCTCCGTGCTGTGTATGCATGGAAGCGGGTTATACCATCTTTTATGCACAAGCAGCTCCTCCAGGCTCTTGGAGCCCATGGTAAGGGAGGTTACCTGCAGGCTTTGAAGCTTTTTCCTCAGGGTATCAAGAAGCTCCTCGTTTACATAGCCCTTTATATAGGCGATTGCCACATCGGTTTTGCTTTCCGTGCCGACATTCTGTATTTCAAAGGTAAGCTGGGGAGAACGGATTCTCCGGCGTATCAGGTTGGTATTAAACAGCATGGTTTCCACAAAACCGTCGCGGGATCCTCTCGTCACCTTCTCCGTATCCGGTTCGTCGATGCCGCGGGTCGGATAGGAACGCACATCCAGGATGATCGCCTGGGCAAAACCGTCTATCAGCAGAACGGAAGGGCCGCTGAGAACGTTTCTAACGATTGTATCCCAGTCATCCGTAAGGCTTGCCTGTGCGTACCCGATTCTGGCATTCATATAATTCTGTATGTTTTCCACGACGGAATCCTTCATATAGAGAGGGTTCTGCAGATCGGAAAAAATCTGCTGCAGGATTTCTGTTTTGCAGAATCCATTGATTCCTATCCAGTAGCCCCTGGTATCGCCCAGATACAGATCCCTTGTGATGAGATCGAAGCT
>OATK01000947.1_pt1 | contig 21683 bp, 10 predicted proteins | sample 1516611 | NCBI WGS metagenome assembly OATK01 (sample SAMEA2579947, study PRJEB22360) | human gut metagenome | biome: human gut; feature: human-associated habitat; material: faeces | place: Denmark | collected 2008/2010 | reverse complement strand
CACCAGCGTAGCCGGCCCCCCGCCGGCCCCCCCGCCCCAACCACTTCATACACGCCATCCGCCGCAATGTCGACCTGAACGTCATACTCTTCAACAACGAGATCTACGGCCTCACCAAGGGGCAGTACTCCCCCACCTCGAAGCTGGGCAAGATCACCAAGACCTCGCCCTACGGCACGGTCGAAAAGCCGTTCAACCCCGGCGAACTGGTGATCGGCGCCAAAGGCACGTTCTTCGCCCGCTCGGTCGACATGGAGGTGCAGCTTTCGAAGGAGTGCATGGTGGCCGCTGCGATGCACAAAGGCATGTCGGTGATCGAAGTACTGCAAAACTGCGTGATTTTCAACGACAAGACCCACGCTGCATTCGCCGCCGACAAGGCTACGCGCGCCGAACGTACGATCACGCTGCGCCACGGCGGGAAAATGCTGTTCGGGGCCAACATGGAGAAGGGAATCGTCTTCGAGGACATGAAGCTCAAGGTCGTGACCGTCGGCCAGGACGGCTACACGCTGGACGATGTGCTGACGCACGACGCCCACGAGCGCGACACGACGCTGCACTCGATGCTGGCGGCGATGAAATATCCCGAATACCCCGTTGCCCTGGGCGTGATCCGCGCCGTCGAGGACGCCACGGTTTACGACCGCGAGGTGGCCCGGCAGGTCGAGAAGGTCAAGGCACAGAGCAAGATCCGCTCGGTGGACGAGCTGCTGCATTCGGGCGCCACGTGGGAAATCGAATAACTTAACAGGCACGACACTGATCCGGGAGGCATCCCGGCATACGGGAAAGCCGGCGCTCGAAGCGCCGGCTTTTTCCTTGGGGCGGGACAAACAAACGGCACCCCGGAGGAAGGATTGCCCGGCGGCCTCCAGTATGCCCCCGCCTGCCGGTACGAAAGCCCCCCGGACAGCGGAGATGCTTGCGAAAATGCGGAAACAGCCTTATAATCCGCATGGCGGACAAAAAAACGATACCGGACGCCCCGCCCTCCCCCCCCCTCCGAACGGCAGCAATGGTAATCCTGCGGTCGATTTTTTCCGGCCGCTATTTGGAAATAAAAAAATTTCCGTTATCTTTGCACCCACAACGGGGGATTAGCTCAGTTGGCTAGAGCGCTTGCATGGCATGCAAGAGGTCACCAGTTCGACCCTGGTATTCTCCACAACCCCGGTAAGGATGGACACAAGTCCATCCTTATTTTTTTATCGGAATCCGTCCCCTGCATCCACAAATATCCCCCTCTATCATCCTGCAGCGACCGGGCGCAGACTGGGCGCGGCACCATCCGGATACGGACAAAACCGCGAGCAGGCTCGGCCCGGGCAAAAAAAACGGCAATCGGCCGCAAAAAAAACGCAATCACCAGTAATACAGGACAATGACAGGCAACGAACGAGGCTTTTGAAAAAAATATCCGCCCTGTACCGACATTATCGGGAACATAGATTTTGACAATTCGGATATTTTACGTTTATTTGCATGAACATATTGACAAATATAAGAACATATACAAGACACAAAAGTGAACATAGCGGGTCGAACAGGGTAAAGATTCCCCTCAGGAACGACTCAGGGGAAAGCCCCCCGGGAAAGGCCTGCGCCGATGCCCGCAGCAAATCGCCCTACGCGCCATGCTATACGCCGATCCCGGCACGGCTATAATCCGGGGATAACACAAAAGCCCGAACGACATGAAATTACAACTCGACCCGAACTCTTCCAAACCGCTGCACCAGCAGGCCGAGGATCTGCTGCGCCGGATGATCCAGCAGGAAGAGTACCGCAAAGGCAAACTGCTTCCCAACGAGGTGGAGCTATCCAAAGAACTGAACATCTCGCGCAACACCCTGCGGCAGGCCATCAACCGGCTGGTGTTCGAAGGGCTGCTCATCCGCAAGAAAGGATACGGGACGACCGTGGCGCCCCAGAACGTGATGAGCAACGCCCGCAACTGGATGAGTTTTTCGCAGGAGATGCACGCACAGGGCATGGTCGTGCAGAATTTCGAACTGCACATCAGCCGCAAGACGCCGCCCGCCGAGGCTTCCGAGTTTCTCAATGCCCCGGAAGGAGCCAGGCTGCTGTGCCTGGAGCGCCTGCGCGGACGCCCGAACCTGCCGTTCGTCTATTTCATCTCCTATTTCAACCCCGCGATCCCGATGACCGGAGAAGAGGACATGGCGCTCCCGCTCTACGAAAACCTCCGGAAGAATTACGGCATCGTCGTCAAGACCTCGCGCGAGATGGTATATGCCCGCAGCGCAAACGCGGAGCTGGCCGAAAAGCTCGACATCAACGAAGGGGAGCCGATCCTCGTCCGCAAACGCTTCGTGCTCGACGTAAACGACACCCCGGTGGAATATAACATCGGCTATTACCGCGCCGACAGTTTCACCTACTCGATCGAATTCATCAACGGCTGACAAATACTACAACCCAAATGAACAAGTCACTCCACAAATTACTGCCCGTCCTGTTCGGTTTCTTCGTCATGGGCTTCTGCGACGTGGTCGGTATCTCGACCAGCTATGTCCAGCAAGATTTCGGGCTCAGCGAAACCCTCGCCGGATTCATCCCCTCGATGGTCTTCATCTGGTTCCTGCTGCTTTCGATTCCGGCGGCCCTCGCCATGAACCGCCTCGGCCGCAAGAACATGGTACAGATCAGCAACGGCATCACGGCCGTCGGTATGCTGATCCCGTTCGTACACTACAACCTTGCCACGTGCATGACGGCATTCGTGCTGCTGGGCATCGGCAATACGATCCTCCAGGTATCGCTCAACCCGCTGCTCACCAACGTGGTCAAGGGGGACGCGCTGACCAGTTCGCTGACCGCAGGCCAGGTCGTCAAGGCCGTCTCGTCGTTCTGCGGCCCCTTCATCGCCGCATTCGCCGCCGGCACGCTGGGCAACTGGCAATACCTCTTCCCGATCTTCGCGCTCATCACGCTGCTCTCGGCCGCATGGCTCATGTGCACCCCCATCCGCGAAGAGGCCGAAGCGCCGCAGGCCTCGCCCGTCGGTGCGACGTTCGCCCTGCTGAAAGACCGCACGGTACTCCTCCTCTTCCTCGGGATCGTCTTCGTCGTCGGCGTCGACGTGGGGATGAATACCGTGGCGCCCAAGCTGCTGATCGAACGCGGCGGTTACCCCGTCGAGCAGGCCGGACTCGGGTCGAGCGTTTACTTCGTCTGCCGCACGGTCGGTGCGCTGATCGGTTCGATCCTGCTGGTGCGCATGAACGACGTGCGTTATTTCCGCATCCACATCTTCGCGGCCATCGCCGCCATGGCCGTCCTCTACTTCGTACAGGGTACCGTGGGAATGCTGGCGCTGGTCGGACTGATCGGCTTCGCCTGCTCGAGCATCTTCTCGGTGATCTACTCGACGGCGCTGAAATGCCATCCGGAAAAAGCCAACGAGATTTCGGGGCTGATGATCACGGGGGTCTGCGGCGGCGCCGTCATCCCGCCCCTGATGGGCTTCACGACCGACCTCCTGGGCAGCCAGACCGGTTCGCTGCTGGTCATTTCTGCCTGTATGCTCTACCTGGCAGGCTGCGCCCTCGCCCTGCGCAGGTTCGCCGCGAAATAGACGGACGCCACGCACCTCATGTATATACATTAAACAGAAAACCATATAACCCAAAGGCGGCCGCAACGGCCGCCGGCAAACATCAACGATGAAAAAACACCTGCACAAACTGATCCTCTTCTCCGCGACGGCCTGTCTGTCGGCATGTACGGCCCAGGAGCCGCTGACGGACTACGTCGACCCGCGCATCGGCACCGCACATTCGCGGTGGTTCTTCTTCACCCCGGCGGCCGTACCGTTCGGCATGGCCAAACTGGCTCCGACGACCGACGGCCACCTGGGGAATCCCAACGGCTGGGAAGCCGTGGGCTACGACTCACGCCACACCTCGATCGAGGGCTTCGCCAACTTCCACGAGTTCCAGGTCGGCGGCGTGGTGGTGGCTCCGACGGTCGGCGAACTTCAGACCGTACCCGGGCCGCTCGACAACCCCGACGCGGGCTACCGTTCACGCTTCGACAAGAAGGACGAGGTGGCGCGCCCCGGCTACTACTCCGTGCTGCTGAAGGATTACGGCGTCAAGGCCGAACTGACGGCCACCGAACGGGTCGGGTTCCACCGCTATACCTTCCCGGCAACGGAGGAGGCGAACCTGATCTTCAACATCGGGACGCGCATGGGCGAAAGCGGCCCGGTGCGCGACGCGTCGGTGACCTACACCGACGACGGACGTATCGAGGGCTGGGTGGTGACCGAGCCCGCCTATGTCGACATTTACCAGAAAGGTGCCACGGTGACAATGTATTTCAGCGCCGTACTCGATGCCGAGCCTGCGGCCTGGGGCGCGTTCAGCGGCGAGCAAACCTTCGTGGGGGAGCGCAGCCGCACAGGCGCCGGAGCAGGGCTCTACCTGCGTTTCGACACCCGCGAGCGTCAGCAGGTGGGGCTGAAGATCGGCCTGTCGTACACGTCGGTGGAGAACGCGCGGCTGAACCTCGAAAAGGAGGCTGCCGGCAAAGATTTCGACCGGGTGCGCCGCGAGGCGAACGACACGTGGGAAGAGGCGCTGGGCCGGCTTCGCGTCGAGGGCGGCCTGCACGATGACCGCGTGAAGTTCTACACGGGGCTGTTCCACGCCCTGCTGGGACGCGGCCTGGCCAACGACGTGAACGGGGCCTATCCGGCCAACGACGGCACGGTCGGACAAATTGCCCTCGACGGTGCGGGCAGGCCGGTGCACGACTATTACAATACCGATGCGATCTGGGGCGCCTACTGGAACCTCACGCAGCTGTGGAGCATCGCCTATCCCGAATACTATGCCGACTGGGTGGCAAGCCAGCTGCTGGTCTACAAGGACGCCGGATGGCTCGGCGACGGCATCGCATGCAGCAAGTACGTCTCGGGCGTAGGCACCAACTTCACGGGGCTCGCCATTGCCGCGGCCTACAACTGCGGCATCCGCAACTTCGACGTGGCGCTGGGCTACCAGGCCGCCCGCAAGAACGAGCTGGGCAGCGAAGGCCGCCCGGCCGGCGCGGGCAAACTGGACGTGGGAAAATTCGTCAGTCAGGGCTATTCGCCCTACCTGCCCGAACTGGGCATGCAGACCACGCCCGACGGCTCGGGATTCGCGGCATCGCATACGCTCGAATACTCGTTCAGCGCCTATGCCGTCGCACAGATGGCCCGCCAGTTGGGCCATGAGGCCGATTACGAGCAGCTCAAGAAGCTCTCGGGCGGGTGGGAGCTGCTTTTCGACCCCGAAACCAAGTACATCCGGCCGCGGGATCGCAGCGGTGAATTCATCGCCGACTTCGACCCCTATGCGGCATGGGCCGGATTCCAGGAGGGCAATGCCGTGCAGTACACCTACTACGTGCCCCACGACATCGACCGGCTGGTCGAGATGGTCGGCCGCGAGGAGTTCAACAACCGCCTCGACAGCACGTTCCTCATCTCGCGCGAGAGCGTCTTCGGCGGCGGCAAGACGATCAATGCCTTTGCGGGAGTCCATGCCTATTACAACCACGGCAACCAACCGAACCTCCACATCTCGGCGCTGTTCAACTTCTCGGGCAAACCGTGGCTCTCGCAGAAATGGATGCGCACGATCTGCAACGAATTCTACGGCACGGAGGAGATCCACGGCTACGGCTACGGGCAGGACGAAGACCAGGGACAGCTGGGGGCATGGTACGTCATGGCCTCGATGGGGCTCTTCGACGCGAAGGGGCTCACCGCCCCCGACCCGACGTTCCAGATCGGCAGCCCCCTGTTCGACAAGGTGACGATCCGCCTCAACCCCGATTACTACACGGGCAAGGAGTTCGTGATCGAAACGACGGGCAACACGCCGGAGAATTACTATATCGGTTCGCTGGAACTGGACGGCAAACCCTTGCAGAGCGTACAGCTTCCCTTCGCCGAAGTGGTCGGCGGCGGCACGCTGCGGGTGAACCTCGCCGCGGAGCCCAACACCCAGCTGAACAAATAACTACGAAAAATATACCGTCATGGCACAATCGGCACATAATCGCTACGCCCTGGGCGTGGACATCGGCGGCAGCCATGTCTGCTCGGCGGTGGTAGACCTCGCCACGGGGCAACTGTGCGGGGAACCGCACACGGACAAAGTCGACGCGGCGGCCGGGGCCCGCACGATCGCCGGGGCCTGGGCCGCGAACATCCGGCGCACGGCCGCGGCATCGGGCATCGGATGCATCCGGTGCGCAGGCTTCGCCTTCCCCGGGCCGTTCGACTACGAGCGGGGCATTTCGCTGATCCGGGGCGTGCGGAAGTTCGAGCGCATCTACGGGCTCGACGTCGCGGCGACGCTCTACCCGCTGCTGCGGGAGTGCGGCACGGAGGAGTTCCGCTACGTCAACGACGCGGCGGCCTTCGCGCTGGGCGAATGCCTCGGCGGGGTCGCGGACGACGCCGAACGCGTAGTGGCGCTGACGCTCGGCACGGGCGTCGGGTCGGGCTTCGTGGCCGGCCGCAGGCTGGTGACCTCGGGCGACGAGGTGCCCGCCAACGGCTGGGTATACTGCCTGCCTTTCGAAGGGGGCATCGTCGACGAGGCCTTCTCGACCCGCTGGGTATGCGGCCGCTACCGGGAGCTGACCGGGCAGGAGATAAGCGGCGCACGCGAAGCTGCCGAACGCCATGCGGAAGACCCCGCGGCACGGCGCCTGTTCGACGAATACGGGGAGCGGCTGGCGGCATTCGCAGCCCCCGTGGCGGAACGCTTCCGCGCCGACATGCTGGTGCTCGGCGGGAATATCTCGCGGGCCTACCCGCTGTTCGGGCCCGCCATGGAACGCCGGCTCGAAGCCGACGGCCACCGGATCAGGATAGGGCTCCCGGCCCGGCCCGACCATGCCGCCCTGATCGGCGCAGCATCGTTATTCATATAACCAAACAATAGTCATGTCTCTTTTAAGGAAAACAACACAGAACCCACTTCCGGTATGCAAACCGGAAACCGGAAAAAACCAATACGACATCTACCCGACACATGACCTCGGGCCGGATAAGATTTTCTGCGACTACACGTCGCTGGCACGGCGGCTGGCCGGACAGAAGCAGGTTGTCGTCGACGGCTATGTCGGCGTACGCTTCGACCTCTTCCGGCAGGAGCTGAACCGTGCGCTCACGCAGCTGGGCATCCGCCCCGTGTGGTGGAGCGTCGACGCGGCCCTGCGGCCGCAGGAGGAGATCGAACGCCTGGTCGCCCCCTATCTGGGCGGCGACGACCCGATCTTCGGCTTCCGCACCCCGCTGCGGCTGGAGGAGTTCTTCGACGGGGAAAAACTGCGGGCGATCGCACCCGACCCCGAGGCGGAGATGAACATACTCATCGGAACGGGCGCCGCGCTGGCCGGCTGGCAGGGCGAGTTGGTCTATATCGACATCCCGAAAAACGAGATCCAGTTCCGCTCGCGTGCGGGCAGCATCGCCAACCTGGGGGCCACGCAGCCCGAGCCCCCGAAAAAGATGTACAAGCGGTTCTATTTCGTCGACTGGGTCGTACTGAACCGCCACAAGAAGGAGCTGCTGCCCCGCATCGGCATCATCGTCGACGGGCAGCGCGAAGGGGAGATCACCTGGGCCGAGGGCGCCGACCTGCGCCGCGGCCTGGAGCACCTCGCCGCAAACGGATTCCGCGTCCGGCCGTGGTTCGAACCCGGGGCGTGGGGAGGCCAATGGATCCGCGAACACATCGGCGCACTGCCCCACGACGTGCCCAACTACGCATGGTCGTTCGAGCTGATCGTACCGGAAAACGGGCTGATCTTCGGCAGCGGCGGCAAGATGCTCGAAGTGTCGTTCGACATGGTGATGTTCCAGGGCGGCGAACAGGTCGTCGGCAGCGCGTGCTACGACGCATACGGCGACGAATTCCCGATCCGCATGGACTACCTCGACAACTTCGACGGCGGCAACCTTTCGATCCAGTGCCACCCGCAGCGGGAATATATCCGCAAGAATTTCGGCGAGGTACTGACTCAGGAGGAGACCTACTATATCCTCGACACGGCACCCGGGTCGGTCGTATACCTCGGGTTCAAAGAGGATATCGACCCTGCGAAGTTCGAACGGGCGCTGACCGAAAGCTTCGAAAAAGGCACGGAACTCGACGTGCCGCGCTACATCAACGCCGAACAGTCGGCGCGGCACGACCTGTTCCTCATACCGCCGGGCACGCTCCACAGCTCGGGACGCAACAACCTCGTGCTGGAGATCAGCACCACGCCTTACATCTTCACATTCAAGATGTACGACTGGCTGGCGCTCGACCTCGACGGGAAACCGCGCCCGCTGAACATCCGCCGCGCAATGGAGAACCTCTGTTTCGACCGCAAGGGCGAGGCCGTAAAACGGGAACTGGTGTCGCACCCCGCGCTGCTCGACAAGGGAGCGGACTGGGAACTGTGGCACCTGCCCACGCACCGCAACCACTCCTACGACGTGCACCGTTACAAGCTCAACACCTCGGTGGAGGTCGCAACGCAGGGAAAATGCCATGTCCTGAACCTGGTCGAAGGCGAAAGCGCCGAGGTCGAAACCGCGGGCGGCAGCCGCTTCCGCCTGAGCTATGCCGAAACGCTGGTAATTTCGGCGGCGGCAGGCTCCTACCGGATCGTCAACACCTCGGGGCGCGAGATCATGGTCGTGAAGGCTTTTATGAAATAACGGGTATATTCCCGGGCTGCGGGCCGGAAAAGGAACCGGCGAGACGATATTATTCGTATATTCATGCAATACGAACCTTAACGTAAGCACATCGCGATGAAAAAAGAGCTGTTAACCCTGTTTTGCGTGGCGGGAATCTCGTTCCCGGCACTCGGCGGCACCTACAATATCGCCCCGAAAGCCCGCGCCACGGCATCGTCGTCGCTCAATGCCGACGGCGATGCCTCGAAAGTCAACGACGGCTACATCCGCCTCGACAATGCGGGCGAATGGGTATCGGCAGCGCAGATGCCCTACTGGCAGCAATTACCCTACCCTTGGATCCGGCTCGACTGGGACGAGGAGGTCACCCTCTCGCGCATCGTCCTCTACGACCGGCCGACGGGCGATGCGCATACGGCAGGCGGCGACCTCTTTTTCAGCGACGGTACACGTATCGGAGTAGTCGGGATCCCGGACAACGGGGAGCCCAAGGTCGTGGAATTCGCGCCCAAACGGGTCAGATGGGTGAAATTCGAGGTCAACGACGCCGTGGGTTCCCATGTCGGGCTCTCCGAGATCGAGGCATTCCCGCCCGCCGGGGCCGGAGGCGACTTCGTCTCGCAGGTCAACCCGTTCATCGAAACGACCAAGGGGCGCTATTTCTTCTTCATCACGGGCAACCAGCCGTTCGGCATGATCGGCGCCGCACCGCTGACCCGCAACCGCAACCAGTACGGCGGGGGCTACAACTACAATTCGACCGAGGTGCTCGGCTTCCCGCAGATACACAACTGGGTGCTGGCCGGGCTTACGCTCATGCCGACGACCGGCAACGTCGATCCCACCCTCGGCGAAGGGCACTGGAAATCGCACTTCCGGCACGAGGGCGAAATCGCCCAGCCGGGTTACCACCGCCTCTTCCTGGAGGATTACGGCATCTGGGTCGAGCAGACGGCCACCGACCGCACGGGGTTCTACCGCCTGACCTTCACCCGCGACGCCGAAGCCGGCATACTCCTGAACCTGGGCGGTTACCTGGCGTCGACGACCATGTGCAACGCCCGCGTGCGGCGGGTCGGGGAGCACGAAATCGAGGGCAGCTTCGACACCTACGGCCGCCACTGGGGCGGCCCCGAGAACGTCAGGGTTTACTTCGTCGTCCGTTTCGACCGGCCGTTCGACCGGCTCGACGGATGGGCAGGCACACGCCGTTATTCCGGGATCGACTCGCTCGAAGGCTCCTCCGAAATCACCAGGCGCCACCCGCGCGAAGCGCTGAGTTACCTGGACTCCCCCACATCGGGCGTCGCGGCACATTACGGCGTCCGTACGGGCGATCGCATCCATGTCCGCACGGCCGTATCGTACGTCAGTACGGAAAATGCACGGGAGAACCTCACGCATGACGCCACGACCTGGGACTTCGACGCCGTGCGCCGCGCGGCACAGGACGAATGGAACGAATGGCTGGGACGCATCGAGGTAAAAGGCGGCACGCAGCAACAACGGACAAAATTCTACACCGACCTGTGGCATGTCCTGCTGGGCCGCCACAAGATCGACGACGTGAACGGCGAATACCCCGACCTGACGGACGGCCAGCGCGCAGGTTCGTTCACGCGCGACATCCGGGTCAAGACCCGCACGCTCCCGCGCGATGCGGCAGGCCGCGTCGTGCATCACATGTATAATTCCGACGCCTTCTGGCTCACGCAGTGGAACCTCAACGTCCTGTGGGGGCTGGGATGGCCCGAAATGCCCGACGAAATGTCGGCCTCGCTCATCCGCTATGCCGACAACGGCGGGCTGATTCCCCGGGGGCCCTGCGCCGGAGGGTATACCTACATCATGTCCGGATGTCCGGCCACGCCACTCATCGTCTCGGCCTATAACAAAGGGCTGATGCGCAAATGCGACCCGATGCACGCTTTCCGGACGATGCAACGCAACCATATGCCGGGCGGCATGCAGGGAATCGGGGAATTTTACCTCGAACACGGCTACCAGCCGAAAAACGCCGGGATGACGATCGAGTCGAACTTCCAGGATTGGGCGCTCGCACAAATGGCCGTGCGTCTGGGGCTGGAGGATGAAGCCGCCTACTTCGGCAACCGATCCCACGGATGGCGCAAGCTATACCGCCCCGACCAGCAGTTGCTCTTCCCCAAGGACGAACAGGGCCAATGGCTGCACGACGATCCGCTCAGGGGCACCGGCTGGATCGAGGCCAATGCCTGGCAGGCCACCTGGGGCGTTTCGCACGAACTACCGGCCCTCGCAACGCTCATGGGCGGTTATGACAAATTCTGCGAGAAGCTCAATTATGCATTCGAGCAGGCCGCACCGCAGGATTTCGTGTTCGGCTACGGACAAGGCTACGTCAGCTACGCCAACCAGCCCGGATGCTCCAATGCACACGTATTCAGCTGGGGCGGGAAACCCTGGCTCACGCAATACTGGGTTCGCCGGGTGAACGAACAGGCTTACGGGGCCATCACGCCCGACCGGGGGTATGGCGGGCACGACGAAGACCAAGGGCAAATGGGCGGCGTGAGCGCACTGATGTCGATCGGGTTGTTCAGTACGCGGGGCACGGCCGCTGCCCGCCCCGTATACGAGATCACCTCGCCGGTCTTCGACGAGGTGTCGATCCAGCTCGACAAGCGTTATTACCCGGCCGACCGTTCCGACCGGTTCGTCATCCGCACCTACGGCAATTCGGACAAGAACTGTTATATCCAACGCGCACGCCTCAACGGCCGGGTGCTCAACAACTTCTGGTTCCCGCACGAAGAATTCGCACGCGGCGGCCTGCTCGAGCTATGGCTGGGGCCCGAGCCCAACACCCGCTGGGGAACCGGGAAACTCCCCGAATAGCGGCAGGCATATCCCCCATCGGCGGCGCATCCGGACAACGGCTGCGCCGTTACTTTTTCGGGGCGTCCCCGCCCGGGGAGGGAGGGGCCGGGAACAACGCGAAAAAGCCGGGAGCAACGGAAGGAGCCGGGAACAATGCGGGTACCGCAATGCCAGAAATGCCAGACAACGCCGCACGCCACGCAATCCGGCAAGTGGCGTCAACCTGCCGGACAGGCGGCAGAAAGCAGGCGGCGGTAACCTGCCGGGCAGGCAGCACACGGCAGAAAGCGGGCGGGCAGCAATCCGTCGGGCAGGCGGCAGCATCGCGCATCGAGAAGATTTCATGTACATACAAACAGCCCGCAACGGCCGCACGATGCACACACCGGCACGGCGGCAGTCCCGGGCACAGGGAATCGGGGATCGCTTCGGAACCGTGCAGACTCGGCTCCGGCAAAAATCATGCAGGCAAACAGGTACTATCCACAGAGATACCGGAAATCCTCCGAATATGGGAAATACAGCGGATGTTCACAAATTATCATAAAAAAAGAGCTGAAAAAAGTTGTATTTTAAAAATCTATGTATAAATTTGCAGTAGGCGTTAATGTTCATACATTATTAAAAATGTTCAACTATTAATCAACCAACCCAAACTACACTAACCTAAACTACTGAACCATGCAACATTTCTATCCAATCATCCATGCCGGCCGGCGACCCCGGCACAGGCTATCGGGCATTATGAGAGGCGGTTTTGTCCTGGTGCTGTCGGCCCTGATGTTGCCGGCGGCGGCAAATGCGGCCGCGGAAAGTTCCGCAACAGCAACTGTCAACCCCCAAAATACAGGGGGGGGGGAAAATCCGGCGTACGGTATCGGGCATCGTCGAGGACACGCACGGGGCAGCCGTTGCGGGCGCTTCTGTCGTAATAAAAGGATCGTCACGCGGCACGCTGACCGACAACGCGGGACACTACGCACTCGAGGGGGTGGAAGACGGCGACTTGCTGGAAATATCGTTCCTCGGCATGCTGCCGCAGACCGTCAAGGTGGGAGCCGGACGCACTTCGGTGGACGTAGTCCTGTCGGAGGACATGATTGGTCTGGAAGATGTCGTCGTGACGGGCTACACCACGATGAAACGCAAGGACATCACAGGTTCCGTCAGCTCGATCTCGGCAGACCGTATCGAGCGTATCCCGGCCTACAACATCACCACGGCGTTGACCGGCATCGCCGGGATTAGGATGGACGGGGGTTCGATCCGCATACGCGGCACCCGCTCGCGCAATGCCAGCAACGACCCGCTGATCGTCCTCGACGGCATTCCCTACGACGAAACGCTGTCCTCGATCAACCCCGGGGACATCGAGTCGATCGACGTGCTGAAAGACGCGTCCTCGACGGCCATCTACGGCGCCCGCGGCGCCAACGGCGTTATCCTGATTACGACCAAACAGGCCAGACAGGGCAAGACGACGGTAACCTACGACGGGTTCGTGGGTGCAGGCGTCAACAACCGGGGTTCGCTCGACGTAATGGACGCCGACGAATACATCGCATTCCAGCGCGAGGCGAGCCGCGCGGCAGGCACCTGGCACAGCGAAGCCGACGACGCAAAGGCGTTTTTCGGGATCGAACTGGCCAACATGGGCAAGGTCGACAATGACTGGATGGGAAAGTATTTCAACAAGAAACGCCTGTGGACAAGCCACTCGCTGACCATTTCGGCGGCAACGGACAAAAGCGCCTACAAAATCGCATTCAACTACAAGAACGAAGACAGCCGCTACAAAAACGCGGGGCACGACCACTTTTACCTGACCGCAGACCTCTCGCACAAGGTGCTGCCGTTCCTCAAGGTAGGACTTTCGAGCCGCGCATACTACATCGTCAAGAACGACAAGCCGGATATGTTCAACCAGTTCCTGCACATGTCCCCGCTCACACAGACCCGCAACGAGGACGGCAGCTACAACGTCTACCCCTTCGGCGACCCGTTCGTGAAGAACCCCTACATGAACGAGAGCGACGACGTATATAAGGACAAGACCGAGGAGTGGAAACTCTTCCTGCGCTTCTTCGCCCAGATCGACCTGGCGAAGGGGCTTACGTTCAACACCAACTTTGCATACAGCCCCGCCTTCTCGTCGCGCGGCTATTACTACGACAACCGCTCGGTATCGTATACCGACGAGCGCAACGTGGCCTTCATGCACAACAACCGCAAGGCCGACTGGGTCTGGAACAACGTGCTCAGCTACAAACGCCAGTTCGGCAGGCACAATATCGACCTGACGGCCGTCTATGAAATGCAAAACCGCCAGACGGTCAACGCATCCATGTCGGGCAAAGACCAGGAATCGCCCGCCTACCTGTGGTACAACATGGGACGCCTGACCGATTCGAAAAGCCTGTCCTCGGGCTTCGTCCGCAGCCAGATGGTTTCGGTCGTCGGGCGCGTGCAATACTCCTACGACGACCGGTACATCGTCACCGCGTCGTTCCGCGAGGACGGTGCGTCGCAGCTCTCGCCGGGGCATAAATGGGCATTCTTCCCTTCGGGGGCCATCGCGTGGCGCATTTCCGAAGAGCCCTTCCTCAAGGACGTGGAGTGGATTTCGAACCTCAAGCTGCGCGCCTCGTACGGCATGACGGGCAACTACTCGATCGCGGCCTATGCCACGGCAGGTACGCTGCACGGCAAATACGCCAATTTCAACGGCGGTGAGCTGCACCGCCCGGGGCTGGAGCCCGAAACCCGCCCGACGCCCGACCTGGAGTGGGAGCGCAACAAGATGCTCGACATCGGCCTCGACTTCGGGTTCCTCAAGGGACGTATCCACGGTACGATCGACTATTACGATTCGAAGAGCTACGACCTGCTCTACCTCAAGGTGCTGCCCTATACTTCGGGCTTCAACCGGGCGTGGACGAACATCGGCGACACCCGCAACCGCGGCTGGGAAGTAAGCCTCTCGACCGTCCCCGTGGAAACGAAGGACTTCCACCTGGGGGTGAACCTCTCGTATTACCGCAACAAGGAGGAGCTCATACGCCTGCAGGATCCCAAGATGAAGGAAGACATCAACAACGGCTTGTTCGTAGGCTATCCGGTCAACGGCGTACACTATAATTACAAACAGGTAGGCATCTGGCAGGAAAACGAAGCCGACCTGGCCGCGATCTACGGACAGAAACCCGGCGAGGTCAAGGTCGCCGACCTGGACGGCAACGGCAAGATCGACGGCAACGACCGCATGATCCTCGGCACGACACGCCCCGACTGGGTCGGCGGGCTGCAGATCAATGCGGAGTGGAAGAACATCGACTTCTCGGTCGACGTATACGGCGAGTTCGGCTCGCTGGCCCACGACGGCCGCAGCACGAGCGAATGGGCGAACCAGCTCGGGCGCTGGAACACCTACAAGATCGACTACTGGACACCCGAAAAACCCTCCGACCGACATCCACGCCCGGTCGAAGGACAGTCGATCAAATACCTCGACGCCACGGGCTACTACAAGAACAGCTACGTGAACATCCGCAACATCACGCTCGGCTACACCCTGCCCCGGGCATGGATGGGGCGCGTGGTGAAGAAGACGCGCTTCTATGTGACCATGAACACCCCGTGGCGTTACAGCCAGTTCCAGAACACGGGCGGCATCTCGTGGTGGGAGTCGTTCTATATCTTCGGCGCGAATGTCCAGTTCTAACTTAAAATCCGAAAACCAGACCATGAAAAAGATATTCATCCTGTTTGCGGCGGCACTTACGATAGGGCTGACCGGATGCCAGAGCTTCCTCGAAGAAGAAACCTACGGGTCGACGACCGAGATATTCAAGGAGGAAAACGGCATCAAGGCGCTGGTATACCAGAGCTACACCAAGATCAACAACCTCTACGGCGGCGACGGACAGTGGCCGCTGATGACCGAGCTGGGGACGGACATCTACCTGCGCGGCAAGAACCAGGGCGATGTGGGCCTGTGCGACTACTACGGGCTCGACGCCACCAACGGCAATGTGGCATGGCTGTGGAACCACTGCTACAAGGCGCTGTTCAACATCAACCTGTTCTTCGAAACGATCGACCAGACGCCCTTTGCCGACGAAGACGAAAAGAGCCAGTTCAAAGCGGAGATGTATGTCATGCGGGCCCTGTTCCTGTGGATCGTCACCGAGACGTGGGGCGACAGCTACCTGCCGATGACAACCGACGAGACCGAGGGCACCGAAGCCCGCCGTTCGCCCCGCGCGAAGTTCTACGAAGAGATCATCGGCGCACTCGAGACGGCCATCGGGCTATTCCCCGACACGCGCACCACGGAATCGGGGCGCATCGACATGCCCGCAGCCAAGGCGCTGCTCGCACGCATGTACCTCTACAACGAACAGTGGGACGAGGCCGCCGACATGGCATCGCAGGTGATCGGCCACTACGGGCTGGAGCTCTGCCCCTCGCTCAAAGACCTGTGGGCCGACGACAAAACCAACAACGAATTCATCTGGACGACGGAATTCACCGAGGACGACGCCTTCCGCCAGGCCAACGGCTACTGGTCGTGGTATGCCATGTATATCGACCGTTTCCCGGGCGTGCAGACCATGCTCAAATGGACGGGCTACGGCGGCTGCCAGGCGATCCCCTCGACCTACTTCATGGATCTGTTCGACCGCGACGCCGACAAACGCTGGAGCGACCTGCACCAATGGGTATGGTACTACAACGACCCGGCCGACGACCGCTCGGCCTTCCCGCTCAACCAGTGGCGCGAATACATCGACACGGCGCTCTACCTCTGCCCCGACGTGCTGCCGCTGGCCGAGCATAAACGCATGGAGAAGACCTTCACGGTCTTCGACCGCAACGACATGTTCGACGCCGACGGCATCCCGCAGGATCGCTGGACGTTCATCGGCATGACCAAGTTCTACGACCACACCCGGCCGGGCAACATGTCGAAGCTGTCGGATCGCAGCTACCCCGTGATCCGGCTGGGCGAACTCTACCTGATCCGTGCCGAGGCGCGTATCCGGAGCACGACGAACCAGGATCTGAAGGGCGCCGCCGAGGATATTACCGAGCTGCGCAAACGCGCCGTCAACCACGAAAAGCCCGAATACGAAGAGGCCATGAAGGTCACCGAGGAGGACATGACGCTCGATTTCATCCTCGAGGAACGCGCCCGCGAGCTCTTCGGCGAGTGGCAGCGACGGCTCGACCTGAAACGCTTCGGCAGGCTCATCGACCAGGTGAGGATCTACAACCCCGACGCAAAGGACAACATCAAGGAGTACCACGTCGTACGCCCCATCCCGCAGACGCAGTTCGACGGTATGCCCGACTGGACAACCCTGGGACAAAACGAAGGATATTAAACACCTAACGCAGTAAAACGACCATGAAAACCATACTGAAAAAATTCGCGACCTTCCTCTGCGCGGCACTGGTATTGTGCGCATGCAGCGACGATGACTATTCCGAAGCGCACCAGTCACTCATGGCGCTGATCCGCCAGGCGGAATCGCTCGTCGAAGAGTCGACGGAAGGGATCGAAGAGGGCGACACGGCCCCCGGATCGAAGAAGGCATTGCAGGCCCGCATCGACCAAGCCTATTACATCATGAACAACACCTCGCGGGACGAAGGCTACCGGAACGCCTGCAAACAGCTCGAAGAAGCGATAAAAGCCTTCCGGGAGAACATCGTCAAGGCCGGAATCCCCTATTTCAACGCCGGGTCGAAGATGAACCTCGGGCCCGCAGGCGACTGGGATCTCACGGAAGAGCTGACGTGGGAGATGAAAATACGCTTCGACGAATTCGCAACGGGCGACCAGAACGTCATCTCGTGCGAGCAGGGCAAGGGTGCCATCATGATCCGCAACAACGGCGCGAACCTGCAGTTCTACGTCAACGACGGAGGCTGGAAAGGCGGCACCTGCTGCACGATCGAACTGAACAAGTGGTACCACATCACAGCCACGTACAAGGCCAACGACAAGATGCACTTCTATCTGGACGGACGGCTGGTAAAGAGCTTCGCGTGCGGCAAGGCCATCGTGGAGCCGACCTGCAACCTGCAGCTGGGCACCGCCCCCTCCTACTCGAACCGCTACATGCGCGGCAACATCCAGCACGTTTCGATCTGGGCGGACGTCCGCACCGAGGCCGAGGCCGCAGCCGATGTGGCATGCGACTTCTCCGGGACTGAGGAAGGGCTGAAAGCCTACTGGCCGCTGACGCTCAACGTCGGCTCGGAGATCACCGACATGACCGGCAGGCATGTGGCAAAAATGACCGACGTAAAATGGACTGACCCCGAATAACCCAAAAATTCCGATATGAAAAGACACAAGCATTCCATCCTCGCCGTATTGGCGGCCCTGCTATGGGGCAGCCTGTCGGCAACACCCTACAGGCCCGTATGGGAAATCGGCCGCAAAGACGGTTCGGCCGCCGAGTTCGCGTTGTACGACGGCGCGTATTCCGACCTTCTGGGCCGGTTCCCCGGCGCGGCGGCCGCGTACGACGTAGGGCGCAGCACACCGGGAGAAATCCCCTACATCCTGCCCGGGCCCCAGGACGGCTGGGCCGGCAACGGCAACGGATCGCTGCTGATCCGCTTCGGAGCCGATGCGCAAGCCTCCCGGGCGGAGATGCGGCTGACACTCTACCTGGTCGAATCGCAGGCCTCGTCACCCCCGACGATCGAAATCTCCGCAGGCGGGTTCCGCACCTCGGTGCAGGCGCCTGCCGGGGACGACATCAACTACCCGGATACCAAACGCACCTCGGCACGCGGCCTTGCGATCGAGGCCCTATTGCCGGCCGGGACATTCGGCGCCGGGGAAAACCTCCTCACGATCCGCAATGCCGGCGGCAGCTGGCTCGTCTGGGACGCCATCGTCCTCGAAGCCGACCGCAGCGTGAAATGCACACGCCCCGGCGACGGCATCGCGCTCATCAGAAGCCACTCGCAGCCGGGGCTGATTTACGGCCGCGCCGAAGGGGAGCTGCTGCACCCGGTGACGCTGACCCTCGTCAACTGGGGCAAGCCCCAGCGTGCCGGATGGAACTACGACGGCAAACCGGGCGGGACGGTCACACTGTCTCGCGGGATAAACACCGTCGAGGTCAACATTCCCGAAGGGTACGAAGGCCGCACGGTGGATTTCGAAGTGCATCCCAACCGCGGGAAAGCCCTGTCGGCAGCGGTGGAAATCGCCCCGGCGGACAAATACACCGTCTACCTGGTGCAGCACACGCACACGGACATCGGCTATACCAAACCGCAGACCGAAATACTCACCGAGCACCTGCGCTATATCGACTATGCCGTGGAATACTGCGACCTGACGGCCGACTACCCGGACGACGCGAAGTTCCGCTGGACATGCGAAGCCTCGTGGCCCGTACACGAGTGGTTGCGCATACGTCCCAAGGCACAGGTGGACAAATTCATCAGGTACGTCAAGGCAGGGCAGATCGAGGTGACGGCCATGTTCTTCAACATGTCCGAGCTGTCGGGCGAGAACAATTACAAGACGTTCCTCGAGCCCGTGGCCCGGTTCCGCGAATTGGGGCTGCCGGTCGAAACAGCCATGCAGAACGACGTGAACGGCATCGCATGGTGCCTGGCGGACTATCTGCCCGACCTGGGCGTGAAATATTTTTCGATCGGATCGAACAACCACCGCGCCCTCATCCCGTTCGACCGCCCGACACTCTACCGCTGGGAATCCCCGTCGGGCAAGGGGCTGCTGATGTTCCGCAGCGACCACTACCATACCGGGAACTCGTGGGGCATCCACACGGGCGACATGGCCCGCCTGGAAGACGGCGTATTCGGGTACATCCGCAACCTCAAACGCACGGGTTACCCGTTCCCGGTCATCGCCGTGCAATACTCGGGATACCTGACCGACAACTCGCCCCCGTCGATGCGCGAGTGCGACCTGATCCGCGCATGGAACGAACGCTACGCATGGCCGAAGCTACGCAGCGCCACGGCACACGAATTCCTCGGGCGCATCGACTCCCAGTACGGCGACAAGCTGCCCGTATACCGGGCCGCCTACCCCGACTGGTGGACGGACGGGTTCGGGTCGGCGGCACGCGAGACGGCAGCCTCACGCAAAACGCAATCCGACCTGGTCGCCATCGAAGCGATGCTCTCGATGGCCCAAATGGAGGGGACAGGCCAGAGCGGCGGGACACACGAAGAACTGCGCCGCATCCACGAAAACCTGCTCTTCTACGACGAGCACACCTTCGGGGCCGCGGAAAGCATCTGGAACCCCGGATGCGAGAATTCTCAGGTACAGTGGGCCGAAAAGGGCTCCTACGTATGGGAGGCACTCAAAAGCACCCAACTGCTCTATGAAGATGCCATAGGCCGCCTACAAGGCGCCCTCTACCGCTCGACGCACCCGACGCTCACGTTCTTCAACCCGCTCGGCTGGGAACGCTCGGAACTGGCGACAGTCTACATAGACTTCGAACTGATCCCGGCAGACCGCGAGTTCCGGATCGTCGATGCAGCCGGGAAAGCCCTGCGCGTACAGCCCATCCGCTCGCGCCGCGAAGGACGCTATTACGCCATCTGGGCGGAAGGAATCCCCGCCATGGGTTACAAGACCTTCGAAATCGTACTCGGCGACGGCAAGGCCGCGGCACCCCGCCGCACGGAACTCCGGGACAACAGCCTCGAAAACGATTTCTACCGGATCGTCTTCGACCCGGCTTCGGGGACGATCGCCTCGCTCTACGACAAGGAGCTGGGACGGGAGATGGTCGACCCGGACTCGGAATGGAAGCTGGGGGCTTTCGTCTATGAATCGCTCAACGGCGACCGCCACCAGATGGAACGCAAAGTATTCGACAATTACCGGCGCTCTTCGCTCTCCGACGTACACTGCCCGGGCGTTACGTCGGGCGATATTTACCAGAGCGTCCGCTTCACGGGCAAAGCCGAGGGATGCGACGAAAAATTCAGCGTGCAGGTCGAAGTACGCCTGTATAACGACGTGAAACGCGTGGAGCTCGGCTACGATTTCATCCGCAACCCCGAAACCGATCCTTCGGCGATCTACGTCGCCATGCCGTGGCTGCTGGAAAATGCGAAACTCACGTTCGACGTACCGGGCGGCGTAGTCCGTTCCGGCGAAGACCAGATCCCCGGCACGAGCGCCTCGTGGAACACCGTACAGAATTTCGTCGCGGCACGCAACGACGACGCCCAGATTCTCGTAAGCGGCAGCGAGGTGCCGCTCTACCTGCTCGGGAAACTGCTCGACGACCCTTATCGCCAGCCCCGCACCTATGAAAAGCCGCATGTCTTCCCGTGGCTGATGAACAATTACTGGACAACGAATTTCCGCGCTTCGCAGGAAGGGGAATTCAAGTGCGGATTCGTCATCAGCTCAACCCAGGACACCTCCAACACGGCCGCATCGCAGTTCGGCTGGAGTGCACGCATCCCGCTCTGCACCCGCGTAATGCCGGCCGCCACTGCGGCCAACGGCAACGCCCGCGACCGCTCATTCCTGCGCAGCGGATGCAGCCATGTGCTGATCACGTCATGCACCCCCGCGGCCAGCGGAGAGGGCATCCTGATCAACCTGCGGGAAACCGACGGGCAGGCAGGCACCCTTACCCTGCTCGACGCCTCGGGACGCGAACTGCCCTTTACGGCGGCCGATGCGACAGGGCGTCCGCTGGACGGCCGAAGCGTCACTTCGCTGGCGCTGAAACCCTATGAAAACAGGTTCGTCATCCTGAAATAGGCGGGAAAAGACTACGGCGGGGAATTTCACCCGAACCGCCCTCCGCAAAGACAGGCTGCACCCGATTCCGGTGCAGCCTGTCCTGTATCCAAGGCTTTTACAGGCAGGTATCCGGCGGCTCACGTCCCGGCAACGGCAATGCCACTGTCTATCACCCGCCTAAAAATCAATGTGGTTTTCGATGTACGATTTTCAGGTTCACAAATACAGCGATCGGAGCTATAAAAACAATATCCATTGCATAGGGTGTTAAAAGTACCTGAATTATTTGTATACGAATAAAAAATTGCTAAATTTGTGTAGAAA
>OATK01000942.1_pt1 | contig 21741 bp, 17 predicted proteins | sample 1516611 | NCBI WGS metagenome assembly OATK01 (sample SAMEA2579947, study PRJEB22360) | human gut metagenome | biome: human gut; feature: human-associated habitat; material: faeces | place: Denmark | collected 2008/2010 | reverse complement strand
AACGAACAGGGATTTTCCCTCAAAGAACGGAGGATTACAATGACAAACAGTGAAAAAGCGCTTGCTTTACACAAAGAATGGAATGGAAAAATCGAAACAACCCCAAAATGCGAAGTAAAATCCAGAGAAGATCTGGCACTTGCTTACACTCCGGGTGTCGCTGAGCCATGCAAAGTGATTGCCGAAGATAAGGAAGCTGCTTATCAATATACGATCAAATCAAACACTGTCGCTGTCGTTTCTGACGGAAGTGCCGTACTCGGTCTCGGAAACATCGGCGCCGCTGCCGCTATGCCTGTTATGGAAGGAAAAGCGGTATTATTTAAAGAGTTCGGAAATGTCAATGCGTTTCCGATCTGCTTAGACACACAGGATACCGAAGAAATCATCAAAACGGTAGTAAATATCGCACCGGCGTTCGGAGGCATTAATTTGGAAGATATTTCTGCTCCTCGATGCTTTGAGATTGAAAGCCGTTTGAAAGAGCTTCTTGATATCCCGGTATTTCATGATGACCAGCACGGAACTGCCATCGTCGTACTTGCCGGCATTATCAACGCGTTAAAAGTTACCGGAAAGAAAAAAGAGGATTGCAAAATCGTGGTAAATGGTGCCGGTTCTGCCGGTATCGCGATCAGCAAACTTCTTCTCCGTTACGGTTTCCCAAATCTCACTCTTTGCGACAAATCGGGTATCTTAAATAAAGATTCGAAAGATTTGAACTGGATGCAGAAAGAGATGATGGAGGTAACAAATCTGGAAGGTAAGTCTGGTACACTGGCGGATGCATTTGTCGGTGCTGACATTTTCGTCGGGGTATCCGCTCCAAATATTGTCAGCGAAGAAATGGTAGCTTCCATGAATAAAGATGCCATTCTGTTTGCCATGGCAAATCCAACCCCTGAGATCATGCCTGACCTTGCAAAAAAAGCCGGTGCAAAAGTAGTTGGTACCGGTCGTTCGGATTTTCCAAATCAGGTCAACAATGTAGTCGCTTTCCCTGGTATCTTTAAAGGTGCTTTGGAAGGACGTGCAACCCAGATCACAGAAGAAATGAAACTGGCTGCTTCTCTGGCACTTGCTTCTCTTGTACCAGACGACGAGTTAAACGAAGACAATATCCTGCCGGAAGCTTTCGACCCACGTGTCGCAGATGTCGTAAGCGCAGCCGTAAAAGAACATATCCATGAATAATCGGAAAATGTGGGGCGAAAAGCCCTACCATTCTTTAGATTACGAAATGAAACACCGCTTTGGGGAGAAAGTGTACAAAATCTCCCTGGATGGCGGTTTAACCTGTCCCAACCGCGATGGTACTTTGGATACGCGGGGCTGTATTTTTTGCAGCGGAAATGGTTCCGGTGATTTTGCTGCTCCCCGCTGTTCTTCTGTCACGGCGCAGATTACACAGGGAATCGAGGGCATAAAAAAGAGAAAACAGGTCGGCCGTAAATTCATTGCCTATTTCCAATCTTTTACAAACACATACGCACCGGTCGCCTATCTGGAGCCACTTTACAAAGAAGCTCTCGCCCATCCGGATGTGGTAATGCTTTCCATCGCCACCAGACCGGACTGCCTGCCGCCGGACGTACTGCATCTGCTCGCCGAATGTAACCGGATCAAACCTGTCATCGTAGAACTTGGACTTCAGACAAGCAGCGAAGCCACCGCGCAGTTTATTCGCCGCGGGTATCCGCTTTCTGTATATGATGATGCCGCAACAAAGTTAAAAGGACTTGGTATCGAAGTTGTAACCCATGTGATCGCCGGACTTCCCGGTGAGACAAAACAGGATTTTTACAATACACTCAGCCATGTGGCAGCCTGTCATAGTGATGGCATAAAAATTCAACTGCTGCATATTCTAAAAGGAACCGACCTGGCAGCCCTTTATGAATCCGGTCAGTGCACGGTGCTTACACAGGAAGAATATATTGATCTCGTTTTGCAGTCAATTGCTCTTCTGCCACCGGAGATAACGATTCACCGTCTTACCGGAGACGGACCAAAAGAATTGCTGCTCGCCCCTTTATGGAGCAGCCGCAAACGCGAGGTGCTTAATGAGATCCACAAGCAGCTAAAACAACAGAACATCTGGCAAGGAAAGGAGTATAAGAATCATGAATGAAGCATTTACTATTTACAAACTGATCATTTTATACACACTCAATGAAATCGAATCCCCTTTAACCTTCGGACTGATCTCGGATTATCTTACCGGGCATGAATACACGAATTATTTCAATGTCCAGAACGCATTCGCCGAGTTACTGGATGCGGACCTGATTCATTGTTCCAACACCTACAACACCGCTTATTACGAAATTACGCCTGCCGGCAGAGAGACTTTGGAATTATTTGGAAACACCTTGTCTCGAGAGATTCGTCAAGAAATTGACGAATATTTACAAGCAAACAATCACGAGATCATACAGCGTGTTACTCTGATCAGTGATTATAGTAAAAATACAAACGGGGAATATACTGCCACCTGCAGTCTGATGGAAAAAAATATTCCAATCTTTGAACTTAAATTATCCGTTCCGGATGAAGAAGATGCCATTCGCATCTGCAATAACTGGCGGGCAAGCAGTGACGATCTGTATGCCATGGCTGTTAAAAATTTACTCCGTCCCACAGAGGAGACGGAGTAATCCGTTTCTTTTTATCGATTTGTAAGATATTTCATTGGATTAAACTGTCTATACGTATACTTATCCAGGAACTCATAACTGTTATAATTTCCGGAGAACGCCGGTCCTTTACGAAGTTCCAGATGAAGATGCGTTCCGTAAGCAGCTCCTGTCGCTCCCATCGTAGAAATGACCTCTCCTTTCTCTACCTTATCTCCGGCTTTACAACGTATCGTATTGCAATGTGCATAATACGAATAAATTCCATTTCCATGATATACTATTACCAATTTTCCAAAAGAAGATCGTTTTGCCGCACTATGATATTTTGCATAAACTACAGTACCATCGGCGATTGCTTTAATCGATGTTCCTTTTGATACCCCTTTTACATCAATTCCAAGATGACGCCCACCGTGTACAGAACATCCGCAATGGAACCCGTCACCTTTTACACCACCGTCTACCGGCCACGTCCAGGTAGTCTCCTTGACTTTAAAGTCTTTCTGTAACGCCACACGCTCATTTCCATAAGTATCGGAAACTTTTACCTCGTAGGTATATCTTCCGGCATCCAGTTTGGAAAAATGAATGTCATTGTCGATCTTACTCAGGTCAAATTTTTTGCTGTTTGCCTTTTTCTTAATCGCAACGGTATCTTTTCCCTTTGCATCAATAATACTTGCTTCCACCTTTTGCATTTTATGATTTGCCTTCAAGGTACCTTTTAAGGTAAACTGCTGACCTTCATAAATTTTCTTTGGGTACGAACATTTTTTCTTTTTTACCACCAATGTGTTCTGTGGTGCAGCAGTCGGTTCTGCCGTTGGCTCCGCTGTTACTTCCGGCTGTGGTTCTGCCGTCGGTGCCGGCACCTCCTCATTAATCCCCGCCGGGGATACCGGCTGTTCTTCGGCATATACCACTGTTTTTGGCGTTCCGGCTGACACAGCCATCGCAAAAATCATCATTACGGCAAGCACACGTTTTCCACACTTGCCAAAGCCACTTACTTTTCTCACGTTTTCCTCCATTTTACTTAATATCGTTGTAATATTCTTACACAATAACTTTATAATTCTGTAACATCTTCTACAGTATACACTATTATTTTTCATTCTACAAGTGTAATTTTAAACATTTTCACTAAAAAAAGTAAAAAAAAATTGATTTTTACGAAAAAATTCGATACAATATAAACAAAGTTGTATCTATTTAGAATCACTGTTTGGAAGGGCAACCTGAATAGTTACACACAATTTTGAAAGGCGGGATACTATGAAAAATCAAACTTTTTTAACTCTTCCGGATGACGACGGTCATCAAATATGTCCGAACTGCAATTCCCATATGCGTTATAAATATGGTGGCATTTTCGTATGCGACAAGTGCGGCACCGAAACGACAAATGATTACGGTAAGGTTAAAAAATATCTGGACGAGCATGGTCCAACCAATGCCATTGATCTGGCTCAGCAGACGGGGGTCTCTTCCTCTAAGATTTCCGCATATCTTCGCGAAGGAAAGCTGGAAATTCCGGAAAATTCTACTGTCTTTTTACATTGTAAGGGATGTGGCACACCGATCCGCTTTGGAGAATACTGTACCCGATGTGCCAAATCCACCGATATCAAAGGTGCTTATATCGGCGACATCCCAAAAAGCCACGAAGCCAAAGTCCGCTTCATGAATGAAAAGCATTAATGGCTTTTTACCCTTTTACAAACACTCCACGATCCATATGTTCGTTTTTTCCCCTGTATTTGGAATGCTCGGATTTTCACATAACATTTTCCGACACCATTCCATGTCAGGGATAATTTTGTCCTTTTGGTATATTTTACCATTCTCATTTTTCCTTTTTTTCGTTTCATAAAGACAATCTGGTACCCTTTTGCATTCTTACTTTTTCCCCATACAAGACGGATTTTTCCGCCACGGTATCCGGTCTTTTTAAAACGTACTTTTCCCGGCTTCTGCTTCTGCGTTTTTACCCCAAACAATGTCAATTTCTTTCCCGGTCTATCCGCGCCTTCCGTTGAAATCACCGCCGCTTTATTTATCTCCGGCGACGATTTTTTTATCTGCTGCTGTACCGCTGCGGATGTTTTCTCCGCTTCTGTTCCGTTGTCTCCCGGCACCTGTGACGGGACTGCTGTCGCCTCCGGCTTCACACCCACGTCCGGCGTAATTGTCGGCTGCGGCTCAGACGTTTCTCCCGGCACTTTTGTCGGCTGTGGCGAAGGTGTTTCTCCCGGTGTGATGGCTGGCTTTGGAACAACCGCTGCTTCCTGGACATGCAGCGGAATTTTCTCATATACCGTCTGATAATGCTCCGTGTCCTCCGGCTCATAATATGCCTCATAGTACGCGGTTCCCGCTCGCGGCACACACTCCGGCTCAGTCCAGTACCAGTGTTCCGGCAGTTTGATATCTTTTAGTCTCTGCTCTGGATGATAGGAAACTGCCTCCAATACCGGTATCACATAATCCGGTTTTCTTTTTAACACAACAACCTCCATCTCCCTCATGATTTCCTGATTCCGATAGAGAATCATCAATTTTTGCAGACCGGTTTCCTGCGGCGTTGCCGCCTCGTCCTGCCAGCGGTATTTTACATCAGGATTTTTTCCCATAAATGATTTACTCCCCAATGTATCACCATATACGATTTCCATCGGCTCAGGGTACGGTACCACATCAACCTTTTGCTGAATTTGAAACCGGTTCCAGTCAAGTTCATTCTGGCTCCATTCACTCCAATCATAATTTCGAAGATCCTTTGGGCGGAAAATAAGTGTGTATTCCGACTTACTCTGCGTTACTTTTTCTTCCGGTTTTGCCCAGCAGAAATCTCCCAATTCCAGATTATCCGGTACAATTTCAGACTTTTCCAGTTCGTCTCCTTCTGCGAGAAATCCAGCAGAAATGTGGGGTAGTTCTCCTTTTTTCCTTCGAACGGAAAGAACAACGTCGCGCACAATATTTCCGCTTTTACTATCATATCCCTGCACCTCTCTGTAATCATAATTTTTCTTATCAGATGGCTCGTAGCACATCGGGCTTTTCGCATCATCTACGGAAGGAACATAGGTCGGATCCATCCACGTAAACGTTCCATAGTCATCCTGCATTCCAGTCGTTGGAATATCACATAAAGAAGTTCCATATATCACTTCATTTGTGATCGGGAACGTCACATCTGTGACCGGTTTCTTTTTAATCTCAATCTGCTGCACCCCAGTCACTTGTCCATATCCCGTTTTGGTAACCTGGTAATATATGTTATAAGTCCCTGCATCCTTGTATTTCGGACACTCTACAGCTGTATACTTTCCTGTCGATGTCCCGTATCTGATCTTGGCGCCATCTACCCCGATGACCCGGATCCCATGTTCTTTTCCATCATAGATACCACTATAACCTTCTGCCACAACCGGCATCGTCCCCTGCACGATCGTAACGTCTGCACTTCCGGTTATTGTCGTATAATTTGCCCGCGACACCTGATAATACACAGTATATTTCCCCGGAAGAGTGTATCGTGGGGATGCTGTCAAAGAATATTCCCCTGATTTTGTACCATACCGTACCGTGGTACCTGCCGGTGTCTGCAATGTAATTCCGTGCGCTTTTTCATCAAAAACTCCATGATACGATTTTGCATTTACTCCGGTAAGAATAGCTTTGCGTATCGTAAAAGATAGCTGTTTTTTACCACTGTAATCCCCGATTCCTGTGATTATAACTGTCGCTGTTCCTGCACTGATATTATCCGTATAAGCGACCGTGTAATCTGTATTTTCTTTAAGAAGCACACTGCCATAGTAAACCTTCGGTTCCGGACAGATGGCTTTTCCGGTATAAGTGACCGGGGAAAGCGGACTTACCGTGCAGTCTTCCAGCGACTGCGGAATCTTTTCGCCTGCTTTCAATTTACCCCATACACCGGTTGTCTCCAGATTTCCGCAATTCCATCCCGCTGCCAGATAGCGGCGGATCAGATGTGCATTTCCTGCAATATAATTTACTGCCATCCCTGTACCTGCCGCTCCTAAAAACTCTCCCTTGGCGGAAGAATCACACACAGATGTCACCGCAGCAAATTTATTATATCCGGCAGTATCATTGATTACAGCATAAATTGTACAAGATCCGCTTGCCCGGACACATCCGGCATAGCATCCGGACATATTTTTTACCGACGATGGGATATTCGGTACCGCTTTTAGCTTTTCACAACCATAAAACATCTCGCTGATATTTTCTATCATTTTCGGTAAAGACGGTGCTTTGCTCAACGAATTACATTGATAAAAACACTTTGCAGCCTCCGTGATTCCTTCGGGAAGTTCGGGTGAATCTGTAAGTTTTTTACAGTCTTTGAACATTGCGGTCACATTTGTCACCCCAGTTGGAATCGAAACCGGTTTGGCAACCGATGTTCCCTGCAAAAGATAGGAGTAATCTTTTACCTGTGTCGTTTCAATGTTCGGAAGCCTCGAAAGTGCTGCACAACCCTGAAACACTCCTTTCAAATTTTTTACACTTTTCGGAATAGTTACCGCCTGATTAAAACTGGTGCAGTTTTCAAATGTATGTTCCATCGTTTCGACGGAATCCGGTATTTTTCCTACCGAACGAAGTGACCGGCAGTTCTGGAACGTCTGCGTGAGATTGCGGATACCGTTCGGAAAATCTCCGACACTCTGGAGATTGACACAATTATAAAAGTAATTCGTCAAATCCCCATCCTGAATGCTGCTCACATCAAACGTTACCGACTTAATCCGACCGGCATACTCACGCCAAGGAATCTTGTCCGGCTCAAGCAATGGAAATTTGAGCGATCCTCGAAACAATAAATTTCCTTCCGAATCCAAATCCCAGCGGATTGGACCGATGGTTCCCCATACATCCTTCGCAGCCGATACAATGATACCATTTCCGGCCAGGGTGCCTAAAAGAAGCCCTGCCACTAAAATCAGTGCTGTCAAACGTTTTTTTAATTTTTTAACCATAGAATCCTCCCTTTGCATTCATTGTAATTTTGTTGCTGAGTTACTAAGTTACTAAGTCATTGAGTCCATGGACGACTTGTCCTCATTGATTCTTAGATTCTGAGAATCTGAGATTGGATTTGATTATATATCGTTTCCTAAGAAAATGCAAGTGGTTTTTTTTAATTTTTTTCAATTCTGAGTCAAAAAGTAAAACCAGCCCCCAAAATCACGAGGCTGGCCATATTATCATAAATATTTTTATTACGGTTCTGTGTTGAGCATATACTCTGTAGTGATCATATCTACATGAAGTTTATTTACCAGATCATATGCTTTTTCAATCGTGTTTACGGTCCAGACATTGACCTGTCTGCCCGCCGTCTGAAGGCGGTATACATCCGATGCTGTCACAAGGGACTGACGGGTATCAAGATCGATCTGATTGCTGATACACCAATCGATCACACTCGAGGTAACCGATGTCGTCTTATTGAAATCTTCCGCACCATATACATACTGAAGTTGTGATGTATTGACCCCATCCAGCCGCTGCAGGGAAAGAAGGTTGCTCTGATGCACACTGATAAAATAGGTCTCATTTAACAATCCTGCATCTTTTACCTGCTTCACAATTTTCCGCAGATCAGCATCATTTAATTCTTCTTTGATCTCGACAAAAGGATGAACCTCTTTATTCTTTTTCATCACACTAAGATATTGCTCAAATGTCGGCATCGTCAGATTATCGTAAGCATCCACATTACTTCCATTGATCATAAAATATTTCTTGATCTGTTCTGTCGTCAATGTTGCGATTTGAAAATCATAGCCAAACATACGGTTCAGATTCCCATCATGGGAAACCATAAACTCACCATCTAATGTTTTCCATATATCACACTCTATTCCATAAAAACCACTTTCGAGTGCTTTTTCAAATGCCGGAATCGAATTTTCCGGTGCCTGAGAACTAAATCCCCGATGCGCGATCAATTTTTGATTCGAAATTTCCATACGAAACACCTCTACATTGATATTTGCGGTTGAATGTCCATCTGCCGCATCCACACGAATCACTGCTGTTCCGGGCTCTAAGCCGGATACGATTCCGCTAGCCGAAACCACGGCAACCGTCGGATCTGAACTTGTATAACGCAGTGATTTATTGGACGCATTTGCCGGCTGAATCGATGCGGAAATCCCAAAACTTTTCCCTTTTTCCAGTCTCTTCGTCGTGGCTCCGCCATTGATCGTTATGCTCTTTGTCAGCACCCTAGACTGAATAACATAACTTCCGGATTTTCGCGTTCCATCTTTGCTTCGCGCTGTGATCACAGCTTCGCCTTTTCCTTTTGCCACAACGGTTCCCTTGGAAGAAACAGAGACCACCGATGGGTTTGAAGATTGATACGTCACTTTTTTATCTGTCGCATTTCCCGGCAGCACAATCGGCTTTAAGTTAGCTTTCTGTCCTACTTCCAATTCCTGCTTCTTCACTGCAAAACTAACACTCGTAACTTTACGTCCTACCTGCACTTTTATCTTTGCCTTTTTACCGGAACCGTCTGCAGCCTTTAACCAAATATTGGCTTTTCCATAACGTTTTCCACGAATCACGCCCTTTTGAGACACGGTAACAACCTTTTTATTGGACGACTTCCATCTCACTTTTTTCTTCATAGAAGCTGGTTTTACTTTTGCTTTCAACTGTATTTTTTCTTTTTTATTGATCAGAACGGTTTTTTCAGCACTCGCTATCTTTACTTTCTTAATCTTCTCTGCTTTTGCTACTACCGGTTTTCCCCCCGCCAGAAGAAATATCCCTGCCATCACAATAGCCGCTGCGCCTATATATATTTTTTGCTTCATCTTGTTACATCTCCCTTTTTCACTTCGGTTGCATTTAGTATAACAGCCATCTGTTACATTTTCATGGCAAACCACACATTTTTTATTGTCTCACGTTCCCCTAAAAAAGTCAACAGAAAGACCGCGGCAAAAAACTGCCACGGTCTTATTTTTTATGTTTGGTTTTGTATGATACACAAAGTATTAATAAGCGTTATTATATTTTTCGCCTGTCATCAATGCTTTTCCTTTGATTGCAAACAATTCCGACACGCCGACAACCTGAATTCCATTGTCCTTGCAATACTTCAGGATTTCCGGAACCGCCTGTGCTGTCTTTTCATGAACAGAATGCATGTTGATGATATCGCCATCTTTGAGGTTCTTTGTTACATTTTCGACAAGATCTTCTTTTGTCGTACTGTTTACGTAATCGTTACTCCATACCGATACATCGATAAATGGTTTTTCGATCACAGCAAACATTGTATCACTATAAGCTACATTTGGTGCACGGAATAAGAAATTATTATATCCTGTCAATTCCTTCAAAAGTGCGTCCGTCTTCTGAATCTTCTCTTTGATTATATCTGCATCTTCTTTGTTCAGTCCATTGGAATCGTAGGAGTGGTTTGCCACTTCAAATCCTGCCTCTTTGGCGGAAATTACTTCATTTCGAGAATCTTCATCGTGCTCAATATGTGCTCCAATGTAGAAGAATGTTGCATGTGCGCCATATTCTTTCAATGAATTCTGAATCTGCATACCATAATCTACAAATTTACTGTAACCACCCGGGCCGTCGTCAAATGAGATAGCTACTACCGGCTTGCTTGGGTCAATATTCGCATCGATCCATGCCCGATCCAATCCGTCGTAATGGAATTCGGAAGATTCAAATTCCGGTGCTACTGTCGGTGCCGGTGTAGGTTTCACGCCACCTTCGGTATATACAGCGCCTTCTTTGGCTACAAACTCGATGCTTGTGATCGTGATGGATTTCAAGGCTGCCGGCCATCCATAGTTATTTGCACTGTCCATTGGCTGAACGTTGAGACCTACTGCACTTCCTGACACTTTGTCACCAGACAGATCAATTGTCGTTGATGTCTCATCTGTGGATGACAAATTATAAGAAAATGCAATACCATCGCTATATCCATTCAGGTCATCCGTTGTAGATGCTACGGCAATCTTTCCACCGGTAATCGTTGCGATATCTGCTTCTTCATTGATTTCCAGTGTATAACCTACTTTTACTTCTTTGAAATAGGACAGATCAAAGCGGCTTTCAATCTGGCTGCTAAAATCAAGTGCTGCCGGAGAACTTGTAAATGTTTTCGCAGAGACTTTGCTCATATCGATAACAATATTTTTAACCGGTTCATTTGCTTTTGGTGACTCGCTTGGTGCCGTTGTCGGTGCTTCACTGACAACCGGTGTCTCACTAACCGTCGGTGCGGTTGTTACCGGTGAAGAAGCCGGTGTATTTGTTGCAGGAGCCTGCGTCGCCGGGGCTTTTGTTGCCGGAGCCTGTGTCGCCGGAGCCTGTGTCGGCTGAACATCTGTGTTCGCTGCTTTTACCGTCACTTTGCAAGTCAGTTTTTTCTTTCCTGCTTTTGCCGTTACCACTGCTTTACCGGCTTTCTTTCCGGTAATCACTACACTTGCTTTTTTCTTCTTAGACAATTTGATGACTTTTTTTCCTTTTGTCACCGACCATTTTACTTTCTTTGTCGCTTTCTTTACTTTTAATGTCACCTTCTCACCCTGTGTGATAGTAATTTTTTCTTACTAAGTGACATCTTTGCTGCTGCATCCGCCACTGGTGATGTCATGCTGATCACCATCGATCCGGCCAGAACCAGACCTAACATTTTTGCTGTTTTTCTTCCCAAAACATTATCCTCCTTATTTTTTTAATAGGATAAGCGCCAACCCTCCGTGGCTCTTATCGTTTTCGTTATATAGAGTATAACATTTTTACCATCTATTGGCAAATTATTATTGTGTTATGATAATCATAAGTTTTTATTTATACCGTTCGTTTCTTCGTCGTTTCCGGCACAATATACCAGAAAAATTTTATTTTTTTCGTAAATACGAGTTTGTTTCTGCCGGAAGCCCTTTCTTTTCCAGTCTGCGATGGCTCCAGCGTTTTACTGTTTTATACAAAACAGAGAATACAGGAACCGCACAGATCATACCGATCAATCCAAACAACGATCCGAATACCAAGATGGAAAACAAAATCCAGAAGCTTTCCAAACCAACCGATTCTCCAATGATCTTCGGTCCGATAATATTTCCGTCCACCTGCTGAATGATGATGATAAGTACAAGGAAGATCACTCCTTTAAACGGCGATGCCAGAAAGACAAGCAGCGCACTTGGGATAGCTCCGATATATGGTCCAAAAAATGGGATGATATTGGTTACGCCGACGAGTACACTGATCAACGCCGTGTATGGAATATTCGCAATACTGAGAGCAATAAAGGTAATGATCGCTACAATGATCGAGTCAATGATCTTTCCACTGAAAAACTTGGCAAAAGACCAGTTAATGTCTTTTCCAAAGGCCAAGATGCGATTTGCACGCTTTTCCGAAAAAAATGTATACAAAAGACGTTTTGCCTGTGCACAGAACCGCTCTTTTCCCGCCATCAGATAAATCGAAACGATAATTCCGATGACAACATTTAACAGCATACCAAGGGCACTCAAAAGACCATTCGACACACTGCCGAGGATTTCCGTGCTTGCCGGCAAAAGGTCATTCTGTACCCAATTGCGAACCTGAGTATACACGGTATTTGTACTTTCTTTCATATATTGTGCTATTTCCGGATGTTTTTTCCCGATATCGTTCGCTACCTGAAGCGTATTTCGGTAATAATCCGGAAGATTATCTGCCAGATTGGTAATACTGTCAACAACTTCCGGCACGACAAGCATAGACAGCCAGAAAATCACTGCAGCTGCAAGCACGAGTACAAGTACAATTGATATCCCTCTTGCAAATGCGCGCACTCTCTTATCCGTCTTATTGATTTTTCGAAGCAAAGGAATGAACACCATTCTCTCCATGCCATTGACCATTGGGCTTAACAGATAGGCGATCACCAAGCCGATATAAATAGGCGTCAATGCCGAATTCAATTTTCCAAAAGCTGCTGTCACTACATCAAAATTAAAAAAGATAAATCCACAGATCAAAACAGCCATTAAGACACAAAACGCCGTAATCCCTGCATATATGTATTTATTCTCCAATTTTTTCATAGATGTCCTCCATTCCATTTTCTCCCATATCAAAAAGGTTAGTGACCGCCACTAACCTCATTATACTTTGTTTTTCCATAATTCTCAATGTTTTTTCATAACAATTCCAAACGTTTTATCCTTTCATCTTTGGCTTAAATACCAGTGACGCCAAAAAGCTGATGACAAGTGCCCCTGAAATACCGACAGCCGCCCGCTCCATACCACCATAAAAGATACCGATAAACCCTCTTTTATCTACCGCTTCTTTCACGCCTTCAAATAAAAGATGTCCAAACCCGATCAAAGGCACCGTCGCTCCGGCTTTTGCCCAGTTGGCAAACGGTTCATACAGATGCAGGGCGCTTAATACCGCTCCCAGACATACCAAGATAACCATAATCCTTCCCGGAAGCAGTTTCGTATTGTCCATAAACAGCTGCACTACCGCGCAGATTGCTCCCCCGATTAAAAAAGAAATCAAATACTCCATCTTGTCTTCTCCTTTCACATACATTCGAGCATGACACCATGCGCGATTCCCGGCACCGAATTTCCCTCATTGAAACTGACGGTCGATAAAAGCGCTCCGGTCGGCACAAACAGCACTCTCCGCCACGCATGTTTCCGCATTTTTTTCAAGATATACCCCGTCAGCGTGATCGCGCTGCAGCCACAGCCGCTTCCTCCGGCATGCGTATCCTGTTCTTCGTTATAATAAATTTCCGTTCCGCAGTCCATATGCTGCTTGCTGATATCATATCCGTAACCCAGCAGCATATCCTTTAAAATCCGCTGTCCGATTGTTCCGAGATCCCCTGTAATGATCTTGTCATAATAGTCCGGTTCTACCCCAAAATCTTTGAAATTGTTCAAAATACAATCACAGGCTGCCGGCGCCATACAAGCGCCCATATTCATGCTGTCTTTGATGCCGTAATCCGTGATCACTCCGGTCGTAATGCCGCGGATACACACATAATCCATCTCTTTACGTTTCCATTTTCCGTCTCCCCTTCCGATCACAACTGCGCCGCTTCCTGTCACCGTCCATGTCGCCGAATACGGTCGCTGGTTTCCGTACGCCAAAGGAAAACGAAACTGCTTTTCCGCGCTGGCAAAATGACTCGACGTCATGGCGACAATGTACTCTGCAAAGCCGCCTTCCACAAGCATGGAACCGATTGCCATCGACTCTCCCATCGTCGAGCACGCACCATAAACACCAAACATCGGTATATTCAGATTCATGATGCCAAACGAAGTCGCGATCAGCTGCCCGAGCAGATCCCCTGCCACGATATACCGGATATCTTCCGATTCCAGTCCGGCATTGCGGATTGCGATGTCTGCTGCCATATGCTGCATTTTACTCTCCGCCTCTTCCCATGTTTTTCCACCAAACAACGGATCGTCTTCTATAATGTCATAATATTTTCCAAATTTTCCGGCTCCCTCTTTTTCTCCGGCTACGGAAGCGGCTCCGATAATGCACGGCGGCACTTCAAACTGCACGCTCCGCTTTCCAATCATTTTGTCCATAATTCCTCCAACAACCGTGCACACCCGAGCAGACTTTTGCTGCAAAAAAGCGGCTGCACATACTATTTTTATGTAGTATGCACAACCGCTTTCATTTTATTCATCAAAAATAATTATTTCTTTTTGTTACCGGCTTTTTTCGCTTTAGCTTTCTTCTGAGCACTGCGATTCATAAAGTACCAAATAGTACCTGCCAGACATACAGAAGAATAGCATCCGGAAATGATACCTGCCATCATCGGTACCGCAAACTGGCGGATGGAATCCACACCAAGAACGGCAAGACAAAGTACCATTACCAACGTTGTGATTGAAGTATTAAAGCTTCGGCTCAAGGTCTCTGTAATACTTGTGTTTACAATTTCTGCCAAGTCCGTGTTGCCCAGTTTCTTACGGTTTTCACGCACACGGTCGAATACTACGATCGTCGCGTTGATCGAGTAACCTACGATCGTCAGCATACAGGCGATAAATGTACTTCCGACAGTAATGGACGCACTTCCGATCGCATAAACCATAAGCACTACCATAACATCATGAAGAAGTGCGATAACGGAACTTGCACCAAATGCAAGATTCTTGAATCGGATCCAGATGTAGATCAACATACCTACCGCAGCGATAAGTACCGCTACGATCGCATCCATACGCATTTCGTTACTTACCGAAGCAGAAATGGTCTCTACTTCAATGCTCTTATCACTCACGCCATATTTTTCTTCTACCGCAGCAATTACTTTTTTCTGCTGGTCTTCGGTAAAGGCCGGTGTACGAACAATCAATGTCTTTTCGCCGGATACATCCGAAAGTTCTGCTTCGGATACATTTGCCGCCGATTTCACAACATCGGTTACTTCATTTTTGAAGTCTGCGCTCGCATTACCGGAAGCATCAAATCCTTCACCCTTGTAATCCGTAAAGGTAATCGATGTGGAAGAACCACCTAAGAACTCAAGACTATAGTTAAGTGGCTGTCCCATTTTTACCATATTCATAACCAGTCCGCCGATGCACAAAAGAAGAAGGCAGCCGGAAATGATCGCATATTTCTTAATATTTCCAACAAAGTTGATCGGTTTTCTTGCTTTCTGTATTCCGTAGAACTTCACATCGTCAAAACCAAGTCCCACAAATGCATACAAGATCCATCTTGTTACGAAGATTGCCGTAAACATAGAAAGGATAATACCAATTGCCAGTGTCTGGGCAAATCCCATAACGGTACCGGATCCTTTGATATAAAGAACAACGGCAGCGATCAATGTCGTAACGTTACCATCGATGATCGCGGACAACGCTTTCTCAAATCCGATCTTGATTGCTGAACGAACCGTCTTTCCTGTCGCCAGTTCCTCTCGGATACGGGTAAAGATAATACAGTTCGCATCCACCGCCATACCGATTGCAAGAATAACTCCGGCGATACCCGGCAGGGTCAACGTGACATCCAGACCGTTAATGGCAAGCACGGATGCACCTACGTAGAATAACAGCGCAAGGGAGGCTGCTACACCAGGGATCCAATACATAACGATCATGAAGATAATAACCAGGGCAAGACCGATCGCACCGGCGATCAAACTTGTCTTAAGTGCATCTCCACCAAGTTTTGCTCCTACGATATTGGAACGGATATTTTTCAGTTCCAATGGAAGCGCACCGATACGAAGAGTAGATGCCATATCCTCTGCTTTTGAAAACTCATCAAAACTTCCGGAGATAACGGCTTCTCCACCGTCAATTGCCTCACGGATAACCGGAGAGGATACGATCTCGCCATCGTAAATGATCGAGAACAGCTCACCTACGTGATCGGTTGTTACTTTTTTAAATTTCTTTGTTCCCTTTGCATTAAATGAAAGTTTTACAACATTTTCTGACTGTCCTGTCGTGGAATCCTGCTGTGTTGCTGCTTCTGCAGTCTTTAACATGGAACCGTCGATGATGACATCTTTCTTGTCATAGGTCGCCGTCTTTCCATCTTCTCCAACCTTTACATTGTTGTAAAGAACAAATTCCAACGCTCCCGCTTTTCCAAGCTTGTCCAATACTGCCTGTGGATCATCAACATCCGGAACGTCAACCGTTACACGGTTATTTCCTTCCTGATAAACAGAAGCTTCTGTACTTTCGTTCTGTACACGCATCTGCATTTTATACACAGTATCTTTCATTTCCTGAGCAGTTGGATTTTCTTTTGTCGCTTCGTATGTAACGCTGACACCACCTGCCAAGTCAAGTCCTAAGCGGATGTTTTTTGCACTACCCCGCTTTGCTCCTCCAATTCCCGTGTATGCCACAACACAAACTGCGGCAGTTACAAGGAGAATGACAAGAAGCTGTAAAACGCCCTTTAACTTAGTATTCATTGTGAAAATCTCCTTTTCTAAAAATGTACCAAAATATTATAGCATAAACAAATGCTTTCTTCAAGTAGATTTCTTTCGTTTTAACCGAAGTTCTTTAAAAAAACCGCTCATCAGCCGGCTGCATGGTTCTTCCAAAATCCCCCGCTCCACTTCTACCCGGTGGTTAAACCCCGGCATATCCAGCAGATTCAGGACGGAACCGGCACATCCCGCCTTCGGATTCATGCTTCCGATCACCACTTTGGGGATTCTTGCCTGCACGATCGCTCCGGCACACATCGGGCAGGGTTCCAGCGTGACATACATCGTGCATTCCTCCAGCCGCCAGTCCCCGAGAACCCGGCTTGCCTTATCAATCACAATGATCTCCGCATGCGCCAGTGTGTTTTTCTTTTTATTTCGTTTGTTATACCCTCTGGCGATAATTTTCCCCTCATGGACCAGCACACAGCCGATTGGCGTTTCTTCCATGGCATAAGCTTTCTTCGCCTGCCGGAGCGCTTCTTTCATGAATTTTTCGTCATCGCTCATTTTCTTTCTCATGCGCATTTCCTTTCTGCTAAACATTTCCAATTTACAGCAACAGCCGGGGCAGTGCATGTCTTTTGTCACACTCTGCTCCGGCCATGTATTTTTCATTCTTGCATTTTATTTCTTATGCCAATGCTGCGGTAATGATCGCCATGGAATATACTTCACTTGCATTGCATCCGCGGGAAAGGTCATTGATCGGTGCATTCAGTCCAAGAAGGATTGGGCCGTAAGCATCAAAGTTTGTAACCGATATTTCCTGCGTTGATATCAGGGAAAATAAAGGTGTTTGCATGTCCAGCCACTTCGGACTGCGGACATTTTGTACGAGCTACACGAGGTGCTACTGCAGCATCAAATTGAAGTTCGCCTTCGATCGGAAGGTTTGGTGCTGCTTTCTTTGTCTTCTCTGCGGCGTTACGCATCTTATCTACATCTTCGCCTTTGCCGGATCCCAATGTAGAATAGCTGAGAAACGCAACCCGAGGATCGATTCCGAAAATCTTTGCACATTCGGAAGCCTCTAACGCGATCTCAACCAATTCATCTTCGGTCGGTTTGATATTAATCGCGCAGTCTGCCATCGCAAGCACTTCATTTTCACCGGTTGCGGATGGACGAACCAGAATAAAGCAGGAAGATACGATGGAATTGTTTGGCTTTGTCTTGATGATCTGCAATGCCGGACGAACCGTATCTGCCGTAGAATATGTCGCTCCACCTAGCAATGCATCTGCTTTTCCCATCTTCACAAGCATCGTTCCGAAATAATTTGCCTGAGACAAAATTCCACGAGCCTGCTCCGGTGTCATTCCTTTATTTTTACGGATCTCACAAAGCATATCCACCATCTCATCAATCTCGTCATAATTCAATGGATCAATGATCTCAGCCCCACGGATATTAAAGCCGCTCTCTTCTGCTGCCTTTGTAATCTCCTCTTTGTTACCAACTAATACAGGGGCAAGAAATGTACTTGCCAAAAGACGGGAAGATGCTTCCAGGATACGAGGATCGCTTCCCTCTGTAAAAACGATTTTTCTTGGATTTTTTTTCAAAATGTCAATCAACTGACCAAAACCAAACATAGCAATATTCCTCCTAATATTTTTTCTCTACTTCTATCATAGCATTTTTTTTGCTAATTACAAGAGGAATTTTCATAAAAACATCAAGAAACTTTATCTTTTACAATGCTTTTTCGTATAAGGAAAGCACATCCTTTTTTGTTGTGCTTCGCGGATTGACAGCAATATTTCCGCTCTTCATGGCATCGTCAGCCATTGCATCAAATTTATCCGCTGTTACCCCCACTTCTCCAAGCGATCCCGGTATACCAAGCTGCTCATTTAATTCTGTCAGAAGATCTACCAGCATAAATGGTTCAAACTCCGCTTCGGAAGCAGGTGTCAGCGAAATATAATTGAATAATTTCAAATATTTACCGCGATCTGCCAACGCATTATATTCTACAATTGTAGGGAGTAAAATCGCATTTGCCACGCCATGCGGCACATCGAAATACGCACTAACCGGATGACTCATCGCATGCACATCCCCAAGTCTTGCCCAGGAAAATGCAATTCCTGCAAATAAGGATCCGGTGATCATTGCCTCTGCCGCCTCAATATCTGTACGGTCTGCAACATATCTCCTTATGTTTTTCCCGATTAATTCCAATGCCTTTTCTGCCATTGCATCAGAAAAAGGAGACCCATCTTTCGAAATATACGCTTCTAATGCATGAACCATCGCATCAATTCCACATGCAGCTGCGACGGAAACCGGTGCTGTTGTAAGAAGTTCCGGATCAAGAATTGCATAAGCCGGAATTAATTTGTAACTAAACACTGTTAATTTGTAGTTTCTGCTATGATCTGTAATTACAGAAAATGCAGTAACTTCAGATCCTGTTCCTGCAGTGGTTGGAATAGCAATCAACGGAATAATATCTCCCGGTACTCTGTCACCACCCTCATACTCGGTAATGCTTCCTCCGTAACGCGCTACAACGCCCACCGCTTTTGCAACATCCATCGGAGATCCGCCTCCCAAAGCAATGATAAAATCCGCTCCACTCTTGCAGAAAGCTGCCGCCGCCTTTTCTACCGTTTCAACCGATGGATTTCCTTCTGTTTCTGTATAAGCATCCACCTTAATACCGGCATTTTCCAAGGACTCGCTGCACGATGCTACAATCCCCATTTTATTCAAATGTGGACCGGATATGATAAATCCGTGCTTTCCGCCTAATTTTTCTGCGGCTTCCGGCAATCTTGCCAAACTTCCTTTTCCAACAATAATTTCTTGTGGAACAGAAAATGAAAACTCTTTCATCTCAATCTCTCCTCTCATGCTGACATTCTTTTTAATACACGTTCGATTGCTTCATCAATAACCAGATCAAGTTCTTCATCATCTGCTTCCGGCATCAAAGTAGCTGCATCTTCATCCGAGATCAACTCAACCAGCATACCAAACGATTCTTTATATTTCCTCTTACATACAATATAGAACACTACACCAAGCAGTGACCATCCGCCAACCATAATCCATTCCTGCCATACAAGGCTTCCGCCGGATCCAGGTATACAGTACATCAATACCATAAATCCAGACATCAGAACCACCATCACACCTACAAATTTATATGCCGGCACTTTATACGGTCTTGGCATATTCGGTTCTTTTTTCCTCAAAATAAGAAATGATATTGATACCATACAATAAGCGAGACAGCACCCAAAATTTCCTGCATCGCAGATCCAAACCATCATTTTTCGTCCTGCCAAAGGAGCAATCATCGTCAGAATACCGATTAAATACAATGAATTAATTGGTGTTTTATGTTTGGAATGAAGTTTAGCAAAAAACGGTGGAATCATGTAAGATTCCGCCATCGAGTACATTGCCCGGGAACCTCCGATCATAAAAGAGTTCCACGAAGTAATAATACCACACATACCTCCGACAATGATAACTTTCGCCATTACCGAAGTCTTAAATGCTGCTGCCATCGCATCCGCTGTCACAAGACCGCTTCCACTTTCCGATGCTGCGATTGCACTTCCATCTAAAACATAACCGACCGCCAAAATCACCAATGCATAAAAGATAACTGCCAAAACCACAGACAGGATCATCATTTTTCCAATTTTTTTCAGCGGAACATTGATTTCCTCTGCTGCCTGCGGAATAACATCGAAACCGATAAAATAAAAGGGCGTAACCACCGCTACGGCAAGTATATTTTTTACCATAGACCCTCCGGTAGATCCAACAAACATCTGACCACTTAAATTATCCACGCTTCCATTGATCACAGAGGCCACAATCAGTAAAATACCGGCGCCACCAATAATCACCGTAAGAACGGTCTGCAAAATAGCTGCTGTCTTTGCTCCCAAAATATTAATAAGCATGATCGCAAAAGCCAGAATTACCGCCACGGCAAGCCAGGACGCATAGATATCAAATCCTGCCACCGTATATAAGTATCCTTTTAGAAACCCCGGCCACAAATAGGTAAGAATCGTAGGGAAAGCACAAGATTCAAAGCATGCAACTCCTACATAACCAAGGATAATTCCCCAGGTACATATAAAAGATCCATTTGCTCCCATTGCCCGATGGCTGAATACGTGCTCACCACCGCACTGTGGCATTGCTGCCGTCAATTCTGCATAGGTAAGCCCCACAAAAAATATCATAACACCACCAATCGCAAAACCAATTGCAGCTCCCACTGCTCCACCGGCTTCAATCCATCCGCCGGAAGATACTACCCATCCCCAGCCAATCATTGCTCCAAAGGCAATAACCAGGATATCCCACGCACTAAACACTTTATCGAATTCTGATTTTTTCTGAGCCATAACATTTCATCTCCTTCCTATAATCCAAATACTTTCTTAGCCAAAATTTCAATATATTCCGCTGTTCCTTCGACACCAAGCAGACTACTGTCAATCAGAAGATTCCTGTTATGTCTGTCTCCCCTGTTGCTTCCCGTAAATGCCAGATGCCTTACATGATATCTTTTATCCTTTTCCAGAATCAATAGTTTTGCATCTTTTTCCGACAAATTATGGCTTTCGCAGACTGTCTTTACACGAATCTCATCCGGCGCATAAACAAAAACGCGCAAAATATTATCTTGTCCTTTTAATATGTAGTCCGCCGAACGTCCAATAAATACACACGACTCTTTTTCTGCTAATTTCCGGATAATTTGCTTTTGTACATGAATTGCACGCTGCGTCAAATCCGATAATTTTGAAAAGGACCCTCGTTCCTGGCCTTCTACACCTTTTCCTGCAATCGTCACTCCAGATTCAACTTTATCCATAATTTCCTGCGGTATACCTACCTCTTCTATAATAGCATCTACTGTTTCTCGATTATAAAAAGGGATTTTTAAATCTTCTGCAATCTTTTTTCCAATCGCATTTCCCTTTGCACCATATTCACATCCAATTGTTATTACAAAATGCTGCATTGTTATAATCCGCCTTTCTGCTTCGCGAAAGTCACCAATAGAATCATGAA
>OATK01000925.1_pt1 | contig 21997 bp, 18 predicted proteins | sample 1516611 | NCBI WGS metagenome assembly OATK01 (sample SAMEA2579947, study PRJEB22360) | human gut metagenome | biome: human gut; feature: human-associated habitat; material: faeces | place: Denmark | collected 2008/2010 | reverse complement strand
ACGAAAAAGAGCAGAAGATTATGGTATATGACCTTGGTGGTGGTACATTCGACGTATCTATCATTGAGATTGGTGACGGGGTTATCGAAGTATTATCTACAGCCGGAGATAACAGACTTGGTGGAGATGACTTTGACCAGAAGATCACAGACTACATGTTAGCAGAGTTCAAACGAATGGAAGGTGTGGATCTTTCTACAGATAAGATGGCGCTTCAGAGATTAAAAGAAGCAGCAGAAAAAGCGAAAAAAGAACTTTCATCTGCAACTACAACAAATATCAACCTGCCATTTATCACAGCGACAGCAGAAGGTCCAAAACATTTTGATATGAACCTTACAAGAGCAAAATTTGATGAATTGACACATGACTTGGTAGAGAGAACAGCAGAACCTGTTACAAGAGCATTGTCAGACGCAGGTCTTACAGCTTCTGAGTTAGGTCAGGTATTGTTAGTCGGTGGTTCTACACGTATTCCGGCAGTGCAGGACAAAGTAAAACAGCTTACAGGAAAAGAGCCAAGCAAATCCTTAAACCCAGATGAATGCGTTGCTTTAGGAGCTTCTGTTCAGGGTGGTAAATTAGCAGGAGATGCAGGTGCAGGCGACATTCTTTTACTTGATGTAACTCCACTTTCATTATCTATTGAGACAATGGGTGGTATTGCTACAAGATTGATTGAGAGAAATACAACAATCCCTACAAAGAAGAGTCAGATTTTCTCTACAGCAGCAGACAATCAGTCAGCAGTAGATATCAATGTCGTACAAGGTGAAAGACAGTTTGCAAGAGATAACAAATCTCTCGGCCAGTTCAGACTTGACGGTATTGCTCCGGCTCCACGCGGAATTCCTCAGATTGAAGTTACATTTGATATCGATGCAAACGGTATTGTAAATGTATCTGCAAAAGATTTGGGAACAGGAAAAGAGCAGCACATTACAATCACAGCAGGATCCAACATGTCAGATTCAGATATCGACAGAGCTGTAAAAGAAGCTGCTGAGTTTGAAGCACAGGATAAAAAACGTAAAGAAGCAATCGACGCAAGAAACGATGCAGATGCAATGATCTTCCAGACAGAGAAAGCACTTTCAGAAGTTGGAGATAAGATTGATGCAACAGAAAAGGCAACTGTAGAAGCGGATATTCAGGCATTGAAAGATACTTTGGCAAAATCAAATCCAGAAGAGATGACAGATGCTCAGGTAGAGGAGATTAAAGCTGGTAAAGAAAAACTGATGGCAAGTGCACAGCAGTTATTTACAAAGATGTATGAACAGGCTGGAGCCGCAGCAGGTGCAGCAGGAGCTCAAGGAGGACCAAAACCAGAAGCAGGTCCGGCACCGGAAGGATTTAACGGAGACGATGTTGTAGACGGCGATTACAAAGAAGTCTAGAGCGCTTAGTGCGAAGACTGTTCGAGCGAGCTTAGCGAGATGAATAGGGTTCTGCGGAATTTGAGTAAAATCAGGTTTCGCAGAACTTCCTTATGAAAAAATAGAAAGGTTAAAAAGTTATGGCTGAAACGAAGAGAGATTATTATGAAGTGCTTGGCGTTGACAGGAATGCAGATGATGCAGCATTGAAAAAAGCGTATCGGGTATTGGCCAAAAAATACCATCCGGATATGAACCCGGGAGATAAGGAAGCAGAAAAGAAATTCAAAGAGGCATCGGAAGCGTATGCCGTACTTAGTGATGCTGAAAAACGTCGTCAATATGATCAGTTTGGTCATGCAGCATTTGAAGGCGGGGCAGGTGGAGCAGGTGGCGGCTTCGGCGGTTTCGATTTCAACGGTGCGGATTTTGGAGACATTTTCGGAGATATTTTCGGAGATTTGTTCGGAGGAGGTCGCCGTGGAGGTCGTGCTGGCAATGGACCGATGCAGGGGGCAAATATCCGAAAAGGTGTAAGGATTACATTTGAAGAAGCTGTATTCGGATGTGAAAAAGAATTGGAAGTGGTCATCAAGGACCCATGTACAACATGTAACGGAACAGGTGCAAAACCCGGAACTTCTCCGGCGACTTGCCCAAAATGTGGTGGAAAAGGTCAGGTTGTATATACTTCTCAGTCCTTCTTTGGAACCGTACAGAATGTACAGACTTGTCCGGATTGTCATGGCACAGGGAAAATTATCAAAGAGAAATGTTCTGATTGTGCTGGAACAGGTTATGTGGCAAGCAAGAAGACGATACAGGTATCCATTCCGGCAGGTATCGATAATGGACAAAGTATCCGAATCCGTGGAAAAGGAGAACCGGGAACAAACGGTGGTCCAAGAGGCGATCTGCTGGTAGAAGTAACGGTGTCGAGACATCCTGTTTTTGGACGTCAGGATATGCATATTTTCTCGACAGCACCGATTTCATTTGCACAGGCGGCACTCGGTGGAGATGTGCGTATTAAGACGGTGGATGGAGATGTTCTATATAATGTAAAACCAGGAACAAAGACAGACACAAAAGTACGTCTCAAAGGAAAAGGTGTACCATCGCTTCGCAACAAACAGGTTAGAGGAGATCACTATGTGACACTTGTCATCCAGACACCGGAGAAACTGAGTGCGGAAGCGAAAGAAGCGCTTCGTAAATTCGATGCACTGACTGGAAACACATTGAATCAGGATATCGATTTCGAGAAGACGGATAAGAAAAAAGGAAAGAAAAAAGGATTTATGGATAAATTAAAAGAGTCCTTTGAAGATTAGTGAGGAGGTACATAAGTACCTCCTTGTTTTAGTGGGCGGTCAGGACGACGACAGTACGTGCTCCGATCAGATAATCATTGCCGACATGGGACATCTGTTCTTTTTCAAACGTGCATCCGCTAGTGTCTGACAGGGAGGTGTCCACAGCAAGATGCCATTGCAGCGGTTTTGGAAGCTTTGGCAAATGGATGAGAATGGACTCCCAATAGGGATTGACAGCGAGGTAGACAATGTCTTCCGAGTCCTGTTTTTCATCGTGACCGGCGAACATGGTGCATACTATTTTGGAATCTTGAGTGAAATTATCATCCCACGGCGTGACACCGTGCTGGCTGATCGGTGGAAATCCGCAGTGGCTTTGTGCGATGCTTTTTCGTATCGCCGGGTGATTGTGGCGAAAATGAATCATATATTTACAAAATTCAAAGATATCTCGATGAGTATCAAGTAATTTCCAGTCAAGCCAAGAGGTCAAATTGTCTTGACAATAGGGATTGTTGTTGCCGAACCGGGTGTCACAGAATTCATCGCCGGATAAGAACATTGGAGTCCCACGGCTGCACATCAATACAGAGAACGCGTTTTTGATCATACGGTAGCGGAGCTTTAAAATCAAAGCATCTTTTGTGTCGCCCTCTGCGCCGCAGTTCCAGCTCCGGTTATCGTCACTACCGTCTGTGTTGTTCCAGCCGTTCGCTTCGTTGTGCTTGTGATTGTATGAGTACAAATCATATAATGAAAAACCATCATGACAAGTGATAAAGTTGATAGAAGCATTTGTTCCACGTTCAAATGGATTGTATAAATCACTGGATCCGGAAATCCGAAGCGCGGCTTCCGGCGCTTTCCAGTACCCTCCTTTTAGAAAGTCGCGCAGATCGTCCCGGTACTTTCCGTTCCATTCCGACCAACGCTTCCAGGAAGGAAAATTTCCTACCTGATAGAGACCGCCTGCATCCCATGCTTCCGCAATCAATTTCACATCACCGAGAATCGGATCAAAAGCGAGTGTCTGCAAAAGAGGAGGCTTATCCATCGGAGTTCCATCTTCATTGCGACCAAGGATCGAGGCAAGATCAAAACGAAAACCATCCACCCGGTATGTTGTAACCCAATATCGTAGACATTCCACAATCATCTGTTGGACAACCGGATGATTGCAGTTGACGGTATTTCCACAACCACTGAAATTATAATAGTTTCCATCCGGAGTGAGCATGTAATACACATTATTGTCAATCCCCTTGAAGGAGAAAAACGGTCCATCTTCATTGCCCTCGGCAGTATGATTGAATACGACATCCAGGATGACTTCAATACCGTTTTCTTTGAGTGTCTTTATCAGTTGCTTTAATTCTGTACCGACATGATTGTATTCTCTATCAGATGCGTAGCTTGTATTTGGTGCAAAAAAGCTGACTGTGTTGTATCCCCAGTAATCAAGCAGTTCCCTTCCATCAATCACACGGTGATCCCGCATCTCATCAAATTCAAAAATGGGCATCAGCTCGACTGCATTGATTCCAAGTTCTTTCAAATATGGGATTTTTTCCATAATTCCGTGAAATGTGCCGGGATGCGCAACACCGGAAGAAGCATCTTTTGTAAAACCGCGTACATGTATTTCGTAAATGATCAGATCTTCCATGGGGATAATCGAAGGTTTGGTAATCCCCCAATCAAAATTGTTTTTCACAACCCTGCCCCGATATCCAAGAAATGCATCCGGTTTTTGCCCCCATTCACTTTGTCCGACGACAGCTTTGGCGTACGGATCCAGAAGTGGTTTGTGTTTATCAAATAGAAGACCCTTTTTCTTATCATAAGGACCGTCAAGACGAAAAGCATATTGAAAATCTTCCACATCAAGGTCAAATACAATCATGGAAAAAACATTTCCGATGCGGTAGTTGTCAGGGTATTTTAAAATAGCAAATGGTTCTTCCGCATAAGGCTCATAAAGCAGAAGTTCGCAAGAAGTGGCACCTTGTGAATGGATGGTAAAACATACGCCGTCAGAAAGTGCGGTTGCTCCATTTATATCAAAGAATCCGGGGCGAATTCGAAACCCCTCTAAAGTATCAAGAGGAACCATGTGGTCTGAGTGTATCATTGATTTTTGCATAAGTCGTCCTCCTTTGTCTGGAATTGAGTTATCTAACAATATGACTATATTGTAGCATAATTTTAGAGAATAAACAAAATAAAAATAAATAGTACAAGAGTGCTGTTTGTGTTAAAATAGAACGCAAAGAAAGCGTGGCACTGAAGATGTGTATCACGATTTCAAGGTGCAAATTATAGAAATAAGGAGAATAGAGATGTTACTATTAAATAAGAAAGATATTGAAAAGTCAGTTGATTTGGACGGAATGATGGATCAGATCGAGGAGGCATATAAGATCTTTGAATCGGGAGCTTACTATATGCCGCCAAGACCGACAGTGGAGCATGATAATAAGACACTGATTTACATGCCGTGTTATACCAAAGACAGTTTGGGGACAAAAATGCTTACGATTTTTCCGGAAAATGCAGGTCTTGGACTTCCGTCAATTGATGGACTGGTGTTGATGAATGATCCAAAGACAGGAAAACCGTTGGCGATTTTGGATGGACAGACAGTGACGGCATACCGAACAGGAGCTGTCGGCGGAGTCGGTATCCGGCATTTGTCGAGAAAAGATTGCCACACGGTGGGAATTGTAGGCACAGGCGTACAGGGATTTCATCTGGCGCTCTATGCATGCAAGGCGAGAGAGATCCACACTGTCTATGTGTTCAATCACAGTGGACGGGACTTGACAGATTATCTGGCACGTTTAGAAAAAGCGATTGATAATCCGGGGACAAAAGTGGTACAATGTAATACGGTGGAGGAACTGGTACGAAGCAGCGAAATTATCTGTACTGCAACACCATCTGAGAAAGCAGTGCTGCCAAATGATAAAGAGCTGTTAAGTGGAAAATGCATTATTGCAATCGGTTCTTATACACCGACAATGCGCGAGATTCCAGATGTTGTATTTGAGCTGGTGGATGACGTTTATGTGGAACTGGAATATGCATGTGAAGAGAGCGGGGACTTAAGTCAGCCGCTGGCAGACGGGATTCTGACAAAAGACAGAGTTCGGTATATGCATGAACTGATCGATTCAGACATAGATGAAGATGCACTTACTCAAAAGACAACATATTTCAAGTCAGTCGGTATGGGGCTGTTTGATGTGTGTATAGCACAGAGATTAATGGACGATGCCAATCAAAAAGGAATCGGGCAGCAGATTGAGTTTTAAGTAACAGTTCGGCTGATTTGAGTTTTAGTAGTTGAACGGTTGCAAATGATGAGATAAAGGAGACGGGATTATGAAAGTAGTAGCAACAGAAAAAGCACCAAAAGCATTGGGACCATATTCACAGGGATATGTACATAACGGTATTTTTTATTCAGCAGGGCAGATTCCAATCAATCCTGAGACAGACACTGTGGAGGCAACAGATATTGCAGGACAGACAGAGCAGGTGTGCAAGAACTTTGCAGCTGTGTTGGAAGCAGCTGGAACTTCATTTGACAAAGTTTTAAAGACAACATGTTTCTTGAGCGACATGGGCGACTTTGCAGCATTCAATGAAGTGTATGCAAAATATTTTACATCAAAGCCTGCGAGAAGCTGTGTGGCAGTTAAGACATTACCCAAAAATGTACTTTGTGAAGTGGAACTAATTGCAGTTGTAGAAGAATAGGAAGGAAATCAAGATGGCAGAACAGGAAAATAACGGAGCATGCTCTTCTGAGAGCTGTTCAGGCTGTGCACACGCAGATTCTTGTGCGAGCAAGAAAGTAGATATGACAGTGCCGGCAAATGAATACACACATGTTAAAAAGGTAATCGGTGTGATCAGTGGAAAAGGAGGAGTTGGAAAATCGATGGTTACAGCCTCGCTTGCAAGACTTATGAGAGAGCAAGGTTATTCGGTGGGGATTTTAGATGCAGATATCACAGGTCCATCTATTCCGAAGATGTACGGAATCCATGAGCACGCGATGGGAACAGAAGTTGGAATGTTTCCGTGTATTGCAAAAGATGAGACAAGAATTATGTCTGTCAATCTTTTGTTGGACAGTGAGGACACACCGGTGATTTGGAGAGGTCCGGTCATTGCAGGTGTTGTAAAACAGTTCTGGAATGAAGTACTCTGGGGAGATTTGGATTACTTATTCGTAGATATGCCACCGGGAACAGGGGATGTGCCATTGACAGTGTTCCAGTCTTTGCCAGTAGATGGAGTGGTCATCGTGACATCGCCGCAGGATCTTGTTCAGATGATTGTGAAAAAGACCTACTATATGGCAAAACAGATGAATATTCCGATTATCGGAGTTGTTGAGAATTACAGTTATTTGGAATGTCCGGATTGCGGAAAGAAAATCTCTGTATTCGGAGAAAGCCATATTGATGAGATTGCAAAAGAACTTGGCATGAGTGTACTTGGGAAAATGCCAATCAATCCGAAGCTTGCTGAGATGGTGGAAGCAGAGAAATTCTATGAAGTGAAAAATGAATATTTGAAAGATGCAGTGGAAAGACTGCAGTAGAAAAGAAGACGTATGAGAGAGAATCTTGTGCGTCTTTTTTTTGTAAGCGAAAATCTTAAAACTGCAGAAAATTTGAAGTCACTATTGCAAACATCTGTTCCGTGTGATAATATAAAAACAGAACATATATTCGAGTAAAGAGGAGCGAAAAGATGAAAATCACAGAACAGATGTCTCTTTTAGAAAAACTGAATATTTTATCAGATGCGGCGAAATACGATGTGGCATGTACATCGAGCGGAGTTGACAGACAGAACGATGGCAATGGAATAGGGAACTGTGCGAAGGCTGGAATTTGTCATAGTTTTTCAGCAGATGGAAGATGTATTTCATTATTGAAGATTTTGTTTACAAATGAATGTATTTATGATTGTAAATATTGCATTAACCGTTCTTCAAATGATGTGAGAAGAGCATCTTTCACTCCGGATGAAGTATGTACTCTGACAATTGAATTTTACCGCCGGAATTATATAGAAGGATTGTTTTTGAGTTCCGGAATTCTGCATAGTCCGAATTATACGATGCAATTGATTTATGAGACGCTTTATAAGTTAAGGACAGAGTTCCATTTTCAGGGATACATTCATGTAAAGGCAATTCCAGGAGCGGATCAGGAACTGATACAAAGAACAGGATTTTTGGCAGACAGGATGAGCGTGAATTTGGAGCTTCCGACAGCAGAAGGACTTAAAAAGCTTGCTCCACATAAGAATAGAAAAAATATATTGGCGCCGATGCGTCTTGTGCAGAGCAAGATGGCTGAGAATCAGAATGAGGTAGCAGTCTATCGGAATGCGCCGCGGTTTGTTCCGGCAGGACAGAGTACGCAGATGATCATCGGAGCTACTCCGGAGACGGATTTTCAGATTATCAATGTTGCAGAATCTCTTTATAAAAAGTTTGAATTGAAACGCGTGTTTTATTCTGCATTTATCCATGTGAATGAGGATGAACATCTTCCGGCAAGAACAGGAGACGGTCCTCCATTGTTGCGGGAACATCGCTTGTATCAGGCTGACTGGTTGCTGCGATATTATGGATTTGAGGCGAAAGAATTGCTGTCTGAAAAGAACCCGAATTTCAATGTGTTGGTAGATCCCAAATGCAATTGGGCACTGGAACATCTGGAATGTTTTCCGGTGGAAGTCAATCGAGCTGATTATCATATGCTTTTGCGGGTTCCGGGAATCGGGTATAAATCTGCTGGAAGAATTGTCAAAGCAAGAAGAATGGGAACATTGGATTTTCCGGATTTAAAGAAGATGGGGGTTGTGTTAAAGAGAGCGTTATATTTTCTGACCTGTAATGGAAAGATGATGTATCCGACGAAGATAGAACAAGATTATATTTTGCGCAATCTACTTCATGTAGGGGAAAAACTGCCGCTTACAGTAGAACAGATGAACTACAGACAATTGTCGTTATTTGATGATGTAAGCTTTGGGAGCGAACGGGCAAAACAAAATAGAGTGAATAAAGTTTTTAGATAATGGAGAAGATGACATGAAGCAGATTTTTGTATGCAATGATACGATTACAGGAATTTTTTCGGCAATTTACGATGCGTGGAAGATTGTACTCTCTTTTGGAGAGACTGGGATTGCACTGAAAGGGATGATGAACCAGGAACTTTTTTGTGAATACACTGAAAGTGTGGAGAGTGAGAAAAAGGCAATTGCAGTGGAGAATATGATAAAAAAGAATCTGGGGATGGAGGTGTACCGGAATATTTATTATGCAATATTGGCAGAGGATGCAAAGAAGGCGAATGCAGTTCTTGGAATGATGCAGGAGGCGAGGCGAATACACGATAAAAGGAAGATTATGGAGCATTTGTCGCATGAGCAGGTTAGAAAAGTGTTCGAGCTAAAGAGAACAGTGGAGAATGAAGCACACTGTTTTCAGGAATTTATCCGTTTTTCTGAGTTGGAGAGTGGAGTGCTTTTTTCGAAAATTGCACCTAAAAATCAAGTGCTTACATGCATCGCAGATCATTTTGCAAATCGTTTGCCGTTAGAGAACTGGATGATCTATGATGAGACCCACCAGATGTTTCTGATGCATCGCAAACAGCAGAATTGGTTTCTTGTTTGGAATGAAAAATTGAATAAAGAAAAGATAAACAGGGTATCCTATGCAGAGAACACGTACTCCGAACTTTGGAAGGGCTTCTTTGAAAATATATCAATAGAAGAAAGAGAGAGTTACCAGAGACAGAGACAACATTTACCGATTCGGTTTCGTGGAAATATGGTTGAATTTGTATAATAATCGACAAAAAATGAGTTCTAATTATACAATTCGACGATTGACGACAAGCGATTGAATTGGTATAATAAAAAAATGTGTTTAGCAATACCATGAAAGGAGTGATCACAGTGGACAAGAAGTTTCAAATAAGACTATCTGCTACCGAAGATGTAAAAGAATTTGTAAGAGCAGCTGGGCAGTGCGACTTTGACATCGATGTATTTTATAACCGTGTGGTAATTGATGCTAAATCTATTCTAGGAGTTCTAAGCTTAGATTTGACTCAGCCTCTGACTGTTCAGTATGGTGGACAGAATGATAATTTTGAAAAGACATTAAGAAAATTTGCAGCATAGATATGTGATGGAAGGAAGCTCTGAATCTTTTGCGGTGTAAGCCGAAGGTTTGGGGCTTTTCTTTTACACATGGATAAATAAACATGCTATAATGAGGCGGGAGGAAATACAGATGGAAGAGAAGATAATTCGTATTTCTGTTCGCAATTTAGTGGAGTTTATATTGCGGGAAGGCGATATTGATAATAGAAAAGCGGGGCTGCCGGATAAAGAGTCCATGCAGCTTGGTGGAAGAATTCACCGGAAGATTCAAAGACAGATGGGATCTGACTATCATGCGGAGGTTCCGTTAAAGATTACGGTTCCCTGTGAAGGATTTGCGATTCAAATAGAGGGGAGAGCAGATGGAATTCAGAAGACAGCAGATGGAGTTGTGGTTGATGAGATCAAAGGAGTCTTGCGTGAGCTGGAATATATTGAGAAGCCGGTCGGCGTGCACCTTGCACAGGCAAAATGTTATGGGTATATCTATGGGAAACAGCAGGAACTCGATAGCATTACAGTACAGATGACATATTGTCAGATGGAGACAGAGGAAGTGAAGCGTTTTCAGGAGATATTTTTGATTGAGGAATTGGAGAGATGGTTTTTCAATATTGTGATGCAATATGAGAAGTGGGCACGCTTTCAAGTCGAGTGGAGGCAGACAAGGGATGCGACAATAAAGGAGGCAGAATTTCCATATCCTTACAGAGAGGGGCAAAGAGAGCTTGTGACATCTGTCTACCGGACAATTCTGAGGAAGAAAAAATTATTTATTCAGGCGCCTACCGGTGTAGGAAAGACGATGGCAACTATATTCCCAGCGGTGAAAGCGGTAGGAGAAGGACTGGGGGATAAGATTTTTTACCTGACGGCGAAGACGATTACAAGAACTGTGGCAGAGCAGGCATTTCAGGTTTTAAAAAAGAATGGTCTGCAGTGTAAAGTTGCCACATTGACCGCGAAAGAGAAAATCTGTTTCTGTGAAAAGGCGGAATGTAATCCAGATGCATGTCCATATGCAAAGGGGCATTTTGACCGGGTGAATGATGCAGTTTATGAGATGATCACTACGATGGAGGAGATGAGCCGGGAGAATATAGAGACTCAGGCCAAAAAGCATAATGTATGTCCGTTTGAGATGGGACTGGATGTGTCGTTGTGGGTGGATGCCATTATCTGTGACTATAATTATGTATTTGATCCGAATGCACATTTGAAGAGGTTTTTTTCAGAGGGAAAAAAGGGAGAATACTTATTCTTGATTGATGAGGCGCATAACCTTGTGGAGCGTGGCAGGGAGATGTACAGTGCGGTTCTCTATAAAGAAGAGTTTTTACGGATGAAAAAAGCAGTCAGATATGAGAGTGTGAAACTGACACGGCAATTAGAGGGATGCAATCAAATGTTGCTGGAGATGAAAAGAGAGTGCCAGACATATAAAGAATATAATAGTATATCCCATTTTGCGTTGAAATTGTTGAATGTAATGAATGGGCTGCAAAAGCTTTTGGAAGAGAAGGAGCAGGTAGATGAGGAAGTTTTAGAATTCTATTTTCATATTCGGAACTTTCTTAACATCTATGAAGAAGTGGATGAAAATTATGTGATTTATACAGAATTGGAGGAAGACGGAGACTTTAAGTTGAAATTATTCTGTGTGAATCCAGCAGTAAAATTACAAAATTTTTTAAGTCAGGGCAACAGTACTGTGTTCTTTTCGGCAACACTTTTGCCAATCCGGTATTATAAAAAGTTGTTGAGCGTAGAGACGGATGACTATGCGGTGTACGCACATTCGCCGTTTAAAGAAGCGAATCGCCTTTTAGTGTTGGGACAGGACGTCAGTACAAAGTACACAAGGCGCGGATATCAGATGTATGAGCGATTTGCAATTTATATCAAGAATGTCATGCAGGCAAAACCAGGCAATTATCTTGTGTTTTTCCCATCGTACCGATTTATGGAAGAAGTGAGGGAGACATTTGAGAGATACAGGACAGAAGAGATGTGTTGTATGATGCAGGAACAGAATATGAATGAACAGGACAGAGAAGCATTTTTACAGGAATTCGAAGCAGAAAGAGAAGGAAGTCTAGCAGGATTTTGTGTGATGGGAGGTATTTTTTCAGAGGGAATTGATTTGACAAAGGAGCGTCTGATTGGGGCAATGATTGTAGGAACCGGACTGCCGCAGGTATGCAATGAACGTGAGATTTTAAAACAATATTTTGACAGGCATGGAGAAAATGGGTTCGACTATGCATATTTGTATCCGGGGATGAACAAGGTGCTTCAGGCGGCGGGGCGTGTTATACGAACGGAGGAAGACAAAGGGGTAATTGTACTTTTGGATGATCGCTTTGCGGGAAGAAGATATTTGGAGATTTTTCCAAGAGAGTGGAGAGAACTTACTTATTGTAATGTAAAGACAATCGGAGAGAAAGTAGAACAGTTTTGGAAAAACGCTTATATCGAACCGGAGTCTGATATAAGCGTCTGAAAAAGGTTATTCAATAGGTTGGAAATAGTTTAAAAATTCCAAGGTTGCTTTCGATACCGGGACATGCTCATTGTGAACGACAACGAGTTGTCTTGTAGGAAGAACCTCATCAGTGTGAACCACAAACAGATCGTCGGAATCTTTCGGGACACAGTAATCCGGAATAAAGGCGATTCCCAATCCGATTTTAGCAAGGTCGATCAAAAGATCATTGCTGCTGAGTTCGATCTCAGGGACGAGATCCAGCTGATGTTTTTGGAAAAGACTGTGTAAAAATTCACTTGTCGTACTTTTTCGATCGAGCATCAAAATAGGATAGTTCAGTAAATCGCGTAACGATAAGGCTTTATCCTTCAGTTCTGCAAAAGAACGGTTGGCGATAAAGACATCTTTGAATTCCGCAATCTGTTTAAAAGAATAAAGATTGCTCAAATAGGAATTCGGGTAGTTGATGACAATCAGGTCTACCTGACCTGTCTCCAATAATTCTACACATTTGATTGAAGTTTGGTTTGTTACTTTAATATGTGCGTTTGGAAATTCTTTATGAAACCGTTCTAAATATGGAACTAAAAAATAACGACAAATCGTGTCACTTGCGCCGATGCGAATCTGTCCTCCGGTGGAAGAAGAATCAATCAGCTGTGATTCTCCACGTTTGATCAGATTCATTGCAGGTTCCACATGACGAAGGAGAATCTCGCCTTCCGGTGTTAGCTGTACACGTTTTGTGCTCCGGATGAATAAGGTCTGGTCCAATTTTTTTTCAAGCGCTTTGATTGATTGACTGACGGCTGATTGAGAGATGAACAGCTGCTTGGACGCCTCCGAGAAGCTCAAGGTTGTCGCAACATAAAAAAATACTTTATATAACTCGTAATTGATATCCATTATTAGTCCTCCTTATAAAAGTACTGTTTTTATTATAAGGGGTAAAAGGTAGAATTACAATAGAGAATAGAAAATTTAGGAAAGGGAGATGAATGTATGAAGATAGTGCACTGGTTTTTTGGAATGACAGCAATTCTTTCTGTGATTGTCATCTTACTCATTTCCGGTTTTGAAATCGGAATTTACAGTGATTTTGGGTGGTATGAAAAGGAATATGAAAAATACAATGTCACGGAAGATTTGGAGATGAAGATGGATGATGTCATGGATGTGACAGAAGAGATGATGGCGTATCTGAGAGGAGACAGGGAGGATCTGGTTGTTTGGACAACTGTGAATGGAGAAAAACAGGAATTTTTTAATGATCGGGAGAAGGCGCATATGGTGGATGTACAGAATTTATTTTTGGGAGGTCTGACATTGCGTTTTGGTGCGATTATCGTGCTTGTGATTTCGTTGAGTGGATTGATTTTCACAAAGGGGAACTGGAAACGGATTTTGCCAAAATCATTTTTGACAGGTTTGGGAGCGTTTCTTGTAATTTCAGGAGGTCTTGGAGTATTGTTCGCATCTGATTTTAATAAGTATTTTTTCTTATTTCATGAGATCTTTTTTGACAATGATTTATGGCTGTTGGATCCTGCAACGGATTTGATGATCCGAATGCTTCCGGAAGGATTTTTCTTTGATATGGTCATTCGGATAGGAAGTATTTTTATTGGTATGCTGGTAATACTGCTCATTCTCAGTATACTGATTTTGTATCGACAGAAAGCGAATAAGAAAAACTTATAAGTGAGTTAAGATATATTAATTATACTAATGATGCGAAATGTGGTAGGATAAGGATAGTAGCCAAAATGGAATTACAGATGGAGGATAATATGAATAGTGTAAAACGTGTATATGTAGAAAAGAAACAAGAATTCGCAGTACAGGCAAAAGAGTTGAAACAAGAATTAAAAAGCTATTTGGGAATTCAGACGGTGGAAAATGTACGTGTGCTGATTCGCTATGACATTGAAAATATTTCAGATGCAACATTTGAGACGGCGTGCAATGGTATTTTTTCCGAACCGCCGGTAGACATTTTATATAAAGAAGAATTTGAAGTGAAAGAGGGAAGCAGAATTTTCTCGGTGGAATATTTGCCGGGGCAGTTTGATCAGCGTGCAGATTCTGCAGTGCAGTGTGTGCAGTTCATCAAAGAAGACGAGATGCCGGTAATCAAGTCAGCAACGACTTATGTCATTGAAGGTGCGATTACAGATGAAGAATTTGCCGCAATCAAAGCGCACTGCATCAATCCGGTAGATTCCAGAGAGACGGGTATGGAAAAGCCAGAGACATTGATTACACAGTTTGAAGAGCCAGAAGATGTAAAAATCTTTGACGGTTTTAAAGATATGGAAGAGGACAAGTTAAAAGAATTATATGATTCTTTAGGACTTGCCATGACATTCAAAGATTTTCTTCATATTCAGAACTATTTCAAGGGAGAAGAAAAGAGAGATCCTTCCATGACAGAGATCCGTGTCTGACCACTGCCGTCATACAACATTCTCTACAGAATTAAAAGAAGTAAGTTTTGGAGAAGGCGATTATAAAGAACCAATCGTCAATGCATACAAACACTATTTGAATACACACAGTGAGATTTTTTCAGGAAGAGAAGATAAATTCGTATGCCTGATGGATCTTGCACTTATGGCAATGCGCAAATTAAAACGTGAAGGAAAGTTAGAAGATCAGGAAGAGTCTGATGAGATCAACGCGTGCAGTATCGTTGTTCCGGTAATCGTTGACGGCGTGGAAGAAGAATGGCTTGTGAACTTCAAAAATGAGACACACAACCATCCGACAGAGATCGAACCGTTTGGTGGAGCAGCTACTTGCCTTGGCGGAGCAATCCGTGACCCATTGTCAGGACGTACTTATGTATATCAGGCAATGCGTGTGACCGGTGCAGCAGATCCGACGGTGTCCGTAAAAGAGACAATGAAAGGGAAATTGCCGCAGAAGAAATTGGTGACAGGAGCAGCGCATGGATACAGCTCTTATGGTAATCAGATTGGTCTTGCAACCGGTGCGGTAAAAGAGATTTATCATCCGGATTATGTGGCAAAACGTATGGAGATCGGCGCTGTTTTAGGTGCGGCGCCAAGAAGAGCGGTTATCAGAGAGACATCGGATCCGGGAGATATCATTATCTTATTGGGTGGACGTACAGGACGCGACGGTTGTGGTGGAGCAACAGGTTCTTCTAAAGTACATACACAAGAGTCTATCGAGACATGTGGAGCAGAAGTTCAAAAAGGAAATCCACCCACAGAACGTAAAATTCAGCGTCTGTTCAGAAGAGAAGAAGTAAGTAAATTAATTAAAAAGTGTAATGACTTTGGTGCCGGTGGTGTGTCTGTTGCAATTGGTGAGCTGGCAGATGGACTTCAGGTGAATTTAGATAAGGTGCCGAAAAAATATGCAGGTCTTGACGGAACAGAGATTGCGATCTCTGAATCACAGGAGCGTATGGCTGTTGTCGTTGATCCGAAAGATGTAGAGCAATTTTTGGCATATGCAAAAGAAGAGAACTTAGAGGCTGTAGAAGTGGCTGTTGTGACAGAGACTCCAAGATTAGTATTGTCATGGAGAGGAAAAGAGATTGTTAATATTTCCCGCGCATTCCTTGATACAAACGGTGCACATCAGGAGACAACAGTGGCAGTTGACATTCCGAACAGAGAAGACAGTATTCTTGTGAAAGAGGATGTCGATGATGTAAAAGAAAAATGGTTGGATACCTTAAAGGACTTAAATGTATGTTCTCAGAAAGGTCTTGTAGAGATGTTTGACGGTTCTATCGGGGCGGGCTCTGTATTTATGCCGCACGGTGGAAAATACCAGATGACAGGGACACAGGCTATGGTTGCAAAATTACCGGTATTGACCGGAAAATGTGATACAGTGACTATGATGAGTTATGGATTTGACCCGTATCTGTCAAGCTGGAGTCCATATCATGGTGCAGTTTACGCAGTGCTTGAATCTGTGGCGAAAATTGTGGCAAACGGTGGAGATTACAGTAAGATTCGTCTTACATTCCAGGAATATTTCCGCAGAATGACAGAAGATCCGTCAAGATGGAGCCAGCCATTTGCAGCGCTTCTTGGAGCATATGATGTACAGCTTGGACTAGGACTTCCATCTATCGGTGGAAAAGACAGTATGTCAGGAACGTTCCAGGATATAGACGTGCCTCCGACACTTGTATCATTTGCAGTGGATGTGGCAGAGCAGAAAGACATCATCACACCGGAATTAAAAAAAGCAGGTAACAAGTTAGTATGGCTTCGTGTGGAAAAGGATCAGTATGATCTTCCGGTATATGCTCAGGTAATGGATCAGTATGGTAAATTCAGAGAGGATATCCAAAACGGAAACATCGTATCCGCTTACGTATTAGACAGACACGGTATTGCAGCAGCTGTCAGCAAGATGGCATTTGGTAACGGTATGGGTGTGAAGATTGAAAGCAATGTGGATAAGAGAGAGCTGTTTGCACCTGCATTTGCTGATATCATTGCAGAAGTACCGGCAGAAAAAGTATCAGAGCTTGCAATTACATATACAGTCATCGGTGAAGTGACAGATAAAGCAGCGCTTGAATATGGTGACGTGACAATCGAATTGAAAGAAGCAGTTGATACATGGAAAGCTCCGCTTGAAAAAGTATTCCCAACTGTTTCAGGACAGACGAAGGCGAAAGCTGTGCAAGAACAACTGTTCAACACAGACAGCATCCATATCTGCAGCCATAAGATTGGACAGCCAACTGTATTTATTCCTGTATTCCCGGGAACAAACTGTGAGTATGACAGTGCAAAAGCATTTGAACGTGCCGGGGCGAAAGTAATTACAAAAGTGTTTAAGAATCTGGATGCGGCAGATATTCGTGATTCCGTTGCTGAGTTTGAAAAAGCAATCGCACAGGCGCAGATGATCATGTTCCCGGGGGGATTCAGTGCAGGAGATGAACCAGATGGTTCTGCAAAATTCTTTGCAACTGCATTCCAAAATGCGAAGTTGAAAGAAGCGGTAGAAAAATTATTGAACGAACGTGACGGTCTTGCACTTGGTATCTGTAACGGATTCCAGGCGTTGATCAAGTTAGGATTGGTTCCATACGGAAAAGTTTGTGGACAGACAGCAGCATCTCCGACACTTACTTACAATACAATCGGACGTCATATTTCGAAAATGGTATATACAAAAGTTGTGACAAACAAATCACCTTGGCTACAGGGAGCTGAGCTTGGCGGAGTTTATACAAACCCGGCATCTCACGGAGAAGGACGTTTTGTTGCATCAGAAGAAGTGTTGAATGAATTATTCGCAAACGGACAGGTTGCAACACAGTATTGTGATCTGAATGGAACAATCACAATGGATGAAGAGTGGAATCCAAATGGCTCTTACAGAGCGATCGAAGGTATCACAAGCCCGGATGGACGTGTACTTGGGAAAATGGCTCACTCAGAACGCCGCGGTGATTCTGTTGCGATCAATATTTACGGAGAACAGGATCTGCAGATCTTTGAATCCGGTGTGAAATATTTTAAATAAGTATAGAGTGTTATAGTTTCTATATCAGAAAAGGATACGATGCATATAAAAAAAGGGTGCATCGTATCTTTTTATTTGGTATGATAAGAAGGAAAGAGAGGAAAAGAGATATTTATGAAAGAGAAATTGGAAAAATCGGGTTCTTTTATGAGTACACTTCTGCTGCTTTCGGTGGTAACAGGGATTGTTCGGATTCCTAAAGAGAATTCAGAGACATTAAGTGAATCTGAAAAAAAGGTATTGTGTTCTATGATTGATAGTACAGCGTTCGCGATGGATAGATTCCGAAGCGAGGCAGGGCGGATCAAGGTGGGAGAAGAGATTGCGCAAGAACGTTATAGGGGGAACCTGCTCAGAGCAATTTCCCACGATCTTAGAACCCCGCTTTCTGGTATTGTGGGGACAAGTGAGATACTGATGGGAATGGCAGACAAACAGGATGAGCGGTATATGCTTGCAGAATATATTTATAAAGATGCGGCGTAGCTACACGCACTTACGGTTGTAATGATTTTGACTACGATGGTTGCTTTTGTCCTACGAAAGGAATTCTTGGAATTTATTTGGAAGAACGCCGAAAATTACAGGAATTTGAATATGGACTGTTGATTGCAATGTTAAATGAGACCGGAGTAAAACTTCAAGATACATTTCACTGATAGTATGGTATAATATGTATAAATTATAATCTGATAGGAGAGGTGTATGGGAGAACAAGGGGCAAAACGTCAGAATGACGGTTGGAAAGGAATTGGTGTCACAATAGCTATTCTGGCAATAGCAACCGGGATTGGAGCGATGTTTCGCTACCTGAGATTTACAGAAGCAAATATATTGATTGTCTATGTACTCGGGGTTATGATCACTGCTGTAATTACGGCAAGCAGAATGTGGAGTGTGCTTTCCTCCCTTTGCAGTGTTCTGCTTTTTAACTTTTTGTATACGGAGCCGAGATTTTCACTCACTGCATATGATTCCGGGTATCCGATTACGTTCGTGATTGCATTTCTTGCGGCGATCATTGCGAGTAATTTAGCGATCCAGAAAACAGGCAGAACAGTCGGCGTTGATGGCTTATCGCACAAAAATTCTTCTGGAGACGAATCAGATACTGCAGAAGGCAGAAAACGCAGAAGAAATCATACGAGAGGCGGCAGGACAGATTGTGAAATTGATCGGGAAAAGTGTCGTGTATTATGAATGTACAGACGGAATTCTTTGTGAGCCGTCGGTCTGCCTTGCGCAAGGAGAACAGGAAAAAGAGATCTATATAAGCGCGAAAGAGCGGGAAACTGCCCGGTACGCATTTGAGAGCAAGAAGCGTGCCGGTGCGGGTACAGAAGTAAAAAAAGATGCAGTCTGTATGTATTTGACGATCCGCAATTGTGACAATGTATATGGTGTGATCGGGATCGCTCTGAAAGGGGTACAGTTAAATACATTTGAAAGCAATCTGCTTCTCTCGATTTTGGGAGAATGTGCATTGGCGTTGGAGAAAGAGATCTATAACCGAAAACGAGAAGAGGCGGTTACAAAAGCGAAAAATGAGCAGCTGAGAGCAAATCTGCTGCGATCGATTTCGCATGATCTGCGAACACCGCTTACAAGTATATCGGGGAATGCGGCAATTCTTTTGAATAACGAGGAAGCGTTTGATAAAGAAAAACGCAGACAGCTGTATACGGGAATTTATGACGATTCGATGTGGCTGATCAACCTTGTGGAAAATCTGCTTTCCGTGACGCGCCTGGAAGAAAGTTCTATGCAGCTCAATATGCAGGTGGAGCTTGTGGACGAGGTGATTGAGGAGGCGCTAAAGCATATTAGCAGAAAGCGGGAAGAACATCAGCTAGTGTACGAACCGTCCGAGGAATTGCTTCTTGCGAAGATGGATTCCAGATTGATAGTGCAGGTGCTGATCAATCTTGTGGAAAATGCAATAAAATATACACAGGAAGGTTCCCGCATAGAGGTCTCTGCGGTGCAAAAGGCAGATATGATAGAAATATCGGTTGCAGACAATGGAAAGGGAATCAAAGAGGAAGCAAAAGAAAAAATCTTTGATATGTTTTATACGGCTGAGAATAAGCCGGCGGACAGCAGAAGAGGACTTGGACTTGGGCTGTTTTTGGCAAAATCTATTATCCATGCACATGGCGGAACAATTTGGGTTGCGGATAACGTTCCAAGCGGAACGATATTTTCATTTACATTACAGGCTGAGGAGGTAACGATAAGTGAATAAACCATTGATATTAGTAGTAGAGGACGATACAGCGATCAGGAACCTGATCACGACGACATTAGAGACACAGGACTATCGTTTCCATACAGCGCCAAACGGCGTGCAGGCTCTTTTAGAGTCGGTGTCTCAAAAGCCGGACATTATGCTTTTGGATCTGGGACTTCCGGATATGGATGGAATTGAGATTATTAAAAAAGTTCGTTCCTGGTCAAATCTTCCAATTATTGTAATCAGCGCAAGAAGCGAAGATCGTGATAAGATTGATGCGCTGGATGCAGGGGCGGACGATTATCTGACCAAACCATTTTCTGTGGATGAACTTTTGGCGAGGCTTCGCGTGACGCTAAGAAGGCTGCAGTACATGAGTGTGTCGCAGGAGCAGACAGAATTTGTTAATGGAGATCTGCGGATTGATTATGTGTCCGGATGTGTATATTTGAAAGAAAAAGAACTGCATCTGACTTCGACAGAGTATAAATTATTGAGTCTGCTTGCAAAGAATGTAGGGAAAGTGTTGACGCACACCTACATTACAAGAGAAATATGGGGAAGTGCGTGGGATAATGATGTGGCATCGCTTCGGGTTTTCATGGCAACCCTTCGAAAGAAGATTGAAGAAACCCCGTCGCAGCCGCAATATATTCAGACACATATCGGCATCGGCTACCGCATGCTTCGAGTTGTTAATAAGTAAAAGAGTGGATAACTTTCTTTTCGCCCATGATGATTAAAGTTTCATCGCGGGTGAAAATGTGTTCCGGTTCTGGAAGAGGGGAGATTTTCCCTTCTTTTTTTGTTGCGAGAATGCTGATGTTGTACCGGTTTCGTATAGATTTTTCGATGATGCTTTTGCCAATCCAATTGCCTGGAACTGCCACTTCACAGATCGCAACCTCCGGTGTGAGTTCGATGTAATCAAAAATATTTTTTGAGCCATATTTGATGGCGAGACGCTCTGCCATTTCGCGTTCTGCATAGACGACGTGATCAGCTCCGTTTCTAAGCAGTAATTTGCGGTGTACGTCTCTGCAGGCGCGGGCGAGAATGTACTTCGCTCCAAAATCTTTTAACAGAACAGTGATCTCAAGTGCGCTTTGAAAATTATCTCCGATTGCGACTACACAAAGATCGAAATTATTGACACCAAGAGATTTGATGAAGGTCTCGTTTGTGGCATCAGCAATCTGAATGTCCGGCAGAATGTTGATGGCATTGTCTGCACGCCCTTCGTTTTTTTCGACAGCAAGTACCGAATTGCCTTCCTCTAAAAATTTACGTGTGATGTGACGTCCGAAACGTCCAAGTCCAATTACTAAAATAGATTTCATAATCAATACCTCTTAACCAAGTTGAATTTTTTCCAGTGGCAGAGCCGATGGAAGCTGTTTTCTTGTAAATGAAAAAGCTAAAAGCATGGTAAGGGAACCAACCCTTCCGAATATCATTAAAAATGCAAGCAACGCGTGAGACAGCGGCATCAGTTCCGGTGTGATTCCAGTGGAAAGTCCAACTGTTGCGATTGCCGATACACTTTCAAATAAAGAATCTAAAAAGTCAATGTTCTCAATTCTGGATATGATCATAGCCGCAGAGAACGAGAATGTAATATACAAAAAGAAAATGCAGGTTGCCTTTCTTGTGATGAAGTCTTCCAGGCGTCTGCCGAACACTTCGGTAGATTTTCTGCTGCGAAATGTCGTGATGACAGAAAGAACCAAAACGGCAAAAGTTGTTGTTTTGATTCCGCCGGCGGTAGAGCCAGGGGAACCGCCAATCAGCATCAGACTGATACTCAGAAATCGACCAGTCTGAGTCAGTGCAGACAGGTTAACAC
>OATK01000915.1_pt1 | contig 22191 bp, 18 predicted proteins | sample 1516611 | NCBI WGS metagenome assembly OATK01 (sample SAMEA2579947, study PRJEB22360) | human gut metagenome | biome: human gut; feature: human-associated habitat; material: faeces | place: Denmark | collected 2008/2010 | reverse complement strand
CGGGCGGTTGGCGGATGAGCCGTTGTCCGAGCCTGCATATTTACGTACGTCCGGATAGCAGTTGCCGGGAAATGCCTTCTTGTTGAGCGGGCCGCGGTAGTCCGGCCCCAGCAGCCCCCAGGCAAAGAACCGTGTTTTGGGATTGGCGTTTTTCCATGCATGAAGCAGAGCGTCATAGCCTTTGGAGAACAGTTCGGGGTTCCACCAGCGGCCCGTGTCGTTGATGCCAAGGTTGCAGATATAAATATCCGCCTTGAATTCCAGGGCTTGCTTGTGTTCCCTGGTGCTGCCGTACCAGCGTCCTGCCTGGCCCGGGTAGTCGCCTGCCGTTTTTCCGGGATTGCCGAAGCCTCTGACGTCAAAGTCCGGCCCCATGAGTGTGGCGAGCACTTGCGGATACCGGGTTTCTCCGGGTTTAAGGCCGGTGCCGAAGGTGATACTGTCCCCCACGCAGGCTACTTTGGCGGGAGCAGCTTGTGCCGCAATGCCCAGTGAGAGTGTGGCTGTCAGAGAAGCGAGGATAAGATGAAGGTTCATGGAGTGATGGTGTGGTAAAAGTTATTTTTTCAGAACAGGTTCGTCCGTCCGGAAGGGACGGGCGGGGAGCTGGTTGCCGTTGACCAGGTTGGGGGTCACGAAACGGTTCCAGCAATACCGGGCGTGTTTGGGGGATTTTACTTCCGGTGATGAGAGGCGGATAACGGCTGTGTTGCCTTTCCTGTTTATGATTTCCGCTGCGGCGGGATGATAAGTTCCGTCCGTCCCGGCAATTTCAAACTGGGCCGGTTCTTTGCCGTCCGTGGTGGTCAGTCCGGCAGCTTGATCCAGTTGAACCAGGATGTTGGAACCGGAAGGTTTGAAGGCCTTGAGGGCAGGGCCTTCACAGGGGATCTTTTTACCGTAAACCTTGTTCAGGGCAGTATTTCCTGCACGTTCCCCCACAGGGCGCTTGAATGGAGGATGAACGTCGGAATTGGTGGAGCCAAGATCAATGGTGTTGACGCTGTAAACTTTTGGAACGGTTTTGGCCACGGCGTCCTGCATTTCTCGGAATTCCGGCCATCCGGCACGGATTTTTGACGGGTCGTTGATGCGGGGGAGCTGGATCATGACGAAAGGCATTTCCGGGTTACGGAAAGCTTTTCTCCAGGAGGAGATCATGGTTTTCAGCAGCATGCTGTTTTGGGCATTGTCAATGATCTCCGCATCGGATTCGCCCTGATACCAGATGACGCCCGTGATGGGGAGGGCCGTTGTCCATGCAATGCCGGATTCGTAAAGGAACGCCGGCTTGTAGGGATGGTCCGGAGAGCCCTGGTTCAGACGCGGAGAGATGTTTTTCCTGGCCCGTCCCCTCACCCAGTCGGAGATAAGGGGGGAGTCCAGCCAGTGATTGCCGCGCAGGGTGCGGAAGCTGTTGTTGGCATTAATGACCTGCTGGGGGATCCACGCTGCGATTTCCGAGCCTCCCAGGGAGGAGTGGATGATGCCTACCGGAATGCCCAGCCCTTCGCGGAGTTTTTTCCCGAAGTAGTAGCCCACGGCAGTCATTGGCCCTGAGGTGGCGGGAGAGCTGGCGGCCCATTGCCCTTTATAGAAGTTGTCCGTGGTGACGGCGTCAAAGTCTTTCGCGGAGTAGGGGGCATTGTTGGTGTGGGCTTGCGGAACGTTGTTGAGCAGACGGAGCTGGTCGTCTCCGGAAGCCGCTATGTCTTCTTTGGCCGTCGTGGTCTGGTTCAGACGGAACAGCATGTTGGATTGGCCGGAAGCCAGCCATACTTCCCCCACGAGCACATCTTCCAATTTGGCGGAGTCCCCGTTTTGCACGGCCGCCAGCGTCTGGCCTGTGGCGCAGGGAGGCATGGGGGGCAGCGTGACGCTCCATTTCCCCTTGGAGTCGGTTTTTGTTTTCAGGGCAGTGTTTCCAAAAGTGACGGTTATTTCCCTGTTGGGGGCGGCCGTACCGGAAACGGGAATGTTTTTCCCGTGGGGAAGTACCATATGGGAACCGAAGACCCGGTCGAACCGGGGAGTGTCCGCCCACGCCGCATGAAGGGCGATGGCGGCAGCCAGGATGCATGAAGTATGGAGGCGCATGGTTTGGGGGTTATTTGAGAAGGAGTTCGTCCCGCGAGAGGCCGGTCAGCCTGCCGAGCCGTTTAATCAGGCGGGTCATGATGAAGACAAGGGCTGCCAGGATGGGTATCCCGATGATCAGGAAGCCCCACCAGGTGATACTGCCGATGGCGGCGTTGTAGGCCACTTGCTGTTCCGCTTCCGGCTGTTGTATGACGGAAGACATGAAAGAGAGGCTCAGGAAGAAATTGCCGAAGGAGGAGGCAACCAGCGTGCCCGCCAGAATCCAGGACGAGTTTGCCAGCAGTTTCTGATAAGCCCGTTCCTCGCCGTTGGCGGCCACCGTTTGTTCTATCCTGCGCACGTCGAATAATTCCGGCGTGTAGATAAACATGTTGAGAAGGGGCGTGCCGGCGGACCGGGAGACGACGACCGCCGCCGCCAGGATAAGGGGGATCAGGGCTTCTTTCCCGGCGAACAGCCAGGGTGTGGCGCTGTGGATGCGCCCTTCCGGGCCGATGACGAAGATGCTGATGACGCCCGTCAGCAGCACGCCGGCCATGCCGACGCCGGACATCAGGTCAAATTTCCTGGAGACGACCAGGGAACGGATGCCATAGACAAGGGGGAGGGAAAGGGCGATGACGAGGGCCCATACCGGGCCGATATGCCAGAAATTTTCTCCTTCCGGGCGTTCCAGGGGATTGGCGGGCCCCGCGCTGCAATAGTCCAGAATCAACACCGGGAGGAGGATGTTGATGAAAATCCCCAGCAGGGAGGACTGTGATTTGTTTGGCGTTTTATCCATGAATTCGGAGGGAAATATTTGTATCATACGCGAATACGCCCCTGCAAGTTGCAACCCCGTGTGTGACAGTAAAGACCAGAAGCGGGGAGAGCCGTTTTTTTATTCGCAGGCGGCTTTGCGGAAATCGTGGCATCTACGGTATCTTCCGTTCTTTTGGCTGGACACGGGAGGGAAGAATGTTCAGCTTCTTCCGTGACTTTGACAGATCATTTTTCCCCATGACTCAAACATCTTCTTTTTCGGCTCTTGGTATTTCACCGGAGATTCTGGAGGCTATCGAAGTGCTCGGCTTCGATACTCCTTCCTCCATTCAGGAGCAGGCGATTCCCGCCGCGATCAGTGGGGCCGATATTGTGGGGCTGTCCCATACGGGTTCCGGAAAAACGCTTGCCTTCGCCATTCCGGCCCTGGAGTGCATTGAGCCTGAGGAACGCTGCGTTCAGGTGCTGGCTCTTTGTCCTACTCGGGAACTGGCCGTTCAGATTTGCCGGGAGGTGGACAAGCTTGCTTTATTTATGGACGGCGTTTCCGCCGTCCCCATTTACGGGGGGGCTTCTTTCCGTCCGCAACTGGACGCCCTGCGCCGCGGGGTGCAGTTTGTGGTGGGGACGCCCGGACGCGTCATGGATCTGATGGAGTCCGGGGCATTAAGGCTGGACGGACTCCGCATGCTGATTCTGGATGAGGCGGACGAGATGCTGGATATGGGTTTTCTGGAAGACATCGAACGCATTGCGGAGGCCATGCCGGAAACGAAGCAGACCCTGTTTTTTTCCGCTACCATGTCTCCGGAAATCAACCGTCTGGTGAGCAGGTTCATGAAGGAGCCCATCCAGATTTCCATTGAACGGCCTACGCTGACGGTGCCTACCATTGAACAGGTTTATTATGAGGTGGTGTTTTCCTCCCGGATTGAGGTGCTCAGCCGGCTGCTTGACACCGGAAAGATTAAAATGGGGCTGGTGTTCGCCAATACCAAAAAGGTGGTGGATGACGTGGTGGACGGTTTGACGGCCCGCGGTTATGCGGTGGACCGCCTTCATGGGGATATGCCCCAAATGATGAGGGAACGCGTCATGGATTCCTTCCGCAGGGGGAGTCTGCGTCTTTTGGTGGCGACGGATATTGCCGCCCGCGGCCTGGATGTGGATGATGTGGATGCCGTGGTGAATTTTGAATTGCCGCGTGATCCGGAGGATTACGTGCACCGCATCGGCCGCACGGCACGCGCCGGCCGCAAGGGGAAGGCCATCACTTTTGTGGGACGCCGTGATTTTTCCCTGATGAGCCGCATTGAACGCTTCATCGGCGTTAAGCTGACTCCGGAACCTGTGCTGACTGCCGTTCAGGTGGACCAGCTCCGGACGGAATCTCTGGTGGATGATATTCTGGAACGTCTCAAGCCGGATGCCGTGCTGCCGGAGGAATTGAAAGAAGTGGAGGCTGCTCCGGAGGCCATGGCTGCGGCCCTGTTTGATTTGCTCCGGGAACGTACGCACCGGGAGGTGCAGCCCATTCCGGAAGACAAACCGGCACGCAGGGCGCGGCGTATGCCGCAGACCGGAGATGATGCGGAGAGCCCGCAGAAGGGAGATTCCTGGCAGCATAAGGGTGATACGGTTACGCTGTTTATGAATGGAGGCCGGATGATTGGCTTGCGGCCCAAGGACATAGCCGGGTTGTTTTACAATACGGTGGAAATGGAAAGGGGCGCCGTGGGCGATATCCGGATTTTCCCCAAGCATTCCCTGATAGAAGTGGACGCTTCCGTGGCGCCTCTGCTTCTGGAGGCCCTGGCGACGGCTACCGTCTGCGGTTATGAAGTTAATGTCCGTGAAGACAAGGGCGCTCCGGAACATTCCGGCACACCGCGCCCTCCCCGCCGCAATGGAGGATTCCGCAACAGTTACCGCGGAGAACGGGACCGCAGCGGATTCAGGGGAAGCCGCGGAGGCTTCCGCAGTGACCGCGGCGACCGCTGGGGAGAACGTTCCCGCAGGGACGACAGGAAGAAGCGTTTCTGATGCCTCCGCTATTCCGGACAGGGTTATCAACGTTGTTTACGGAATTGGCGCGGATATTTGGGAGCGTTCCGGTTCATGATTACTGTTCCCGCCGGTTTTCTGTGTTTTCAGCCTGGCAGAGGGGGGGCAATATCTATCCTGCCGGGGTCCCCTTGCAGGATCTGCCGTTCTTTCCAGGGGCCGGCATAACCGGGCGGCGCGAGAGGGCTGAGATCCCGGCAGCCGGGAATGCTGGCGGAACTTTTGCCATTCATGCTCCGGCCGGAAAATCCGGTCATTGGTGCAGTATGGCGGATTGTAGTTGTTCCGGCTGTAAGGCTGCTTCTTTCATGTTTTTTTCCTGCTGGGCCCTGTCGTCTCAATCCTCTGTGCCCTTTCCGTGCAATTCTCTTGAGGGATGGGAGAATTCATGTAAGATGACGCCTTGTTTTAACGTCTTTTTAGAGTCTATTTTCTTTTTGAATCATGAAGCTGGTATCTTTATTATCCGTTCTTCTGACCTCCCTGGTTCCGTGCATGGGAGCTTCCGGGCAGGCTGCGAAGCCGGCTGCCCGGTCTGTCAAGACTTCGAAGCCCAATGTTATTTTCATTCTGGTGGACGACATGGGCTGGGGAGACCTGGATTCCAACTGGAGCCAGCAGAAGTTGAATGGCCGGACGGTGGAGAGAAAGAACGAGTTCAGAACTCCGGCCCTATCCGCTCTGGCGCGGGAGGGAATTCAGCTGCGCCGCCACTATTCCGCCGCCCCGGTTTGCGCCCCGGCGCGCGCTTCCCTGCTGCTGGGGGTGCATCAGGGGAATTCCCGAGTGGTGAGAAATAACCGTTTTGATCATCCTATTGAAGATTCCCACACGCTGGGTACCGTGATGCGCGATGCCGGGTATGATACTGCCGCCATTGGCAAATGGGGGGTGGGCGGCGGAGGTCAGAGCCAGGTGGGCATGACTGCCGGCCCCCATCAGCGGGGATTCAATTATTTTTACGGTATCCTGGACCATTTGGCGGGGCACTTCCACTATCCTTCCGAATCCCGTGACGTTTTCGAGTACAACGGTTACGCTTCCAATTCCGAGTGGAAGAATATCAAGGGTCAGGTGCCCCAGACGGCTTATTCCACGGATTTGTTTGCCGCCCGCGCCAAGCAGTGGATTGTGGATCAGCGCAAATCCGCCCTCAAAACCGGCAAGCCGTTTTTCCTGTACCTGGCTTTTCCTGCTCCCCACGGAAGTCTGACGGTTCCGGGGACTCCCTATCCTTCCGGAGGCGGGTTGAAGGGGGGCCTGCAATGGGTGAAGAAGGATGGCATGGAATCCGTAAATACGGCTTTTGACGCCAGGGCGGAGAAGAATAAGGATACTTATATTCATCCGGACAATTCCCGTTTCCCGAATGATGTGGCCAAACGTCATTCCACCATGATCCGCCGCGTGGACGATGCCGTGGCTGATTTGATCCGTCTGCTGAAAGATTTGAAGATTGACGATAATACGATGATCGTCTTCACGTCCGATAATGGCCCCCACAATGAGGGTGGCTCCGACTCCAGGCACTGGCACGGAGCGCAAAATCCGCAGTTTTTCAAGAGTTATGGCATGATGGACGGCATTAAGCGCGATTGCTGGGAAGGAGGCATGCGCGTGCCTACGCTGGTACGCTGGCCCGCCCGCATTCCCAAAGGGCAGATCAGCCTGCATCCTGGACAGTTCCATGACTGGCTGGCTACGTTGGCGGATATCGCCGGGGTGCCGGTTCCAGCCCGCAGTGACGGCGTTTCCCTGCTGCCGACGCTGACCGGTCATGCGGATCAGCAGAAGCCCGGCATTGTTTATGCCGAATATAATTTCGCCGGCAAAACGCCGGAGTATAAGGATTTCCTGGGCAAACACAAGGGAGCGCAGCGAGGCCAGCAGCAGATTGTTTTTGTGGATGGGTTGAAAGGCCTGCGCATGGGGGTGAAGGATGCGGACAAGGATTTCATGATTTTTGATACTTTGAATGATCCGCAGGAAAGCAAAGATCTTGCATCCTCCAAGCCGGAACTTCAGGCCCGCATGAAAGCCGCCGCTTTGTCCAATCGCCGGGCTTCCCTTCCTTCCAAAACAGTGTTTGATTCTGCGCCGGTGCCCGCCGTGGATGTGAAGGGAACCGTTTCTCCCGGGTTGCGATGGGCCTTGTATGAGGGGGATTTTCCCTGGGTACCGGATTTCCGCCAGTGGAAGAAGCCTGCTTCCGCCCATGGCGTGACGCCTTCCCCATCCGTGAAAATGAACGGTTCGGACAAGCGCGGTGTGGAGCTGACGGGATATGTGAAGATTCCAGAGGACGGAGCATATACGTTTTATCTGACCACGGATGAAAATAAGGGCAGCAAGGCTTTTGTCCGTCTGCACGGCATGGAATTGATTGACGCGGACAAAACTTATGAGCCGGGGGCCGAGGTCTCCTCCGATCTGGGTGACCGGAAGAATCCCGTTTATTTGAAAGCTGGACTTCATCCCATCCGCATTGGCTATGTGGGGAACTCCGGTACTGCCTCCAAACTGGTTTTGAAGTGGGAAGGTCCCGGTTTGTCCAAGAAGGAGATTCCCGCCTCCGCCTTCAGCCACGGGAAGGAATCCAGGTAAGCGTCCCCATGAGCGATCTGTACGAGTATCAGGCAATTGACGGTTCTTCCAAAGGCCCGGTTGACCTGGTGCTTTTGCTGCGGGCCCGTAACCTCGGCCGCCTGTCCAACCGGACTTTGGTCCGGAAGGTTCCCGGCGGAGACTGGAGGCCTCTGGCCTCTTTTATCCCCTCCATGACTGTTATGGATGATGATGGGGAGCCCTCCGTTCTGCCGGATCCCGGTTCAGAGCCTGGAGGCGCCGACTCCGGCTGGAGCAGGAAGAAGTACTGGATACGCGTCATCAAGGCATGGTGCCGTTTTGAGGGCCGTGCCGGGAAAGGGGAGCTGCACGAGGTTTTTTCCAGAGTGGGGGTTGCGTGGCTGGCCGTGGCGGGAGTCCCCTCTTTTGCGGAATGCGGTTTTTTCCCGTCCCTGGTTCCGTGGGTTGAGCTGGTTTCCCCTCTGCTGTACGTGGTGCTCGCCGTGCTGTCTATTCCGCTGGCGGCTACCATGGTCCGGCGTCTGCATGATGTCGGGAGGAGCGGCTTTTTCCTGGTTTTTCTGGCCGTTCCCTTCATAGGGTGGCTGCTGTTGTGGTATTTATCCCATGGGGAAAGCCGGATTGGAGAAAATAAGTACGGAGATCCCCCTTGGAATTAAGAGGTGTTGGAATCCGGACCTTGTAAAGTTGCTACAAAGTTTTTGACTGCGTTTGCGGATTTGAGGGAATCATCCGGTTAAAAAGTTTTTGCATGGCCATGGCCAGCAGAAGGGAGGAGACCAGCGTCACGATGAATACTACGCTGATGCTTTGGGTTCCATAGAGGTCCCAGCTGAAGTGGTAGCCGAAAATGAATCTGTGATTCAGCCACATAAGTGCGGAATAAGTTCCCAGCAGCGTCAAGAGCGGTGTGAGGCGGAGTTTCCGGGTTATCCAAGGCAGACACCAGAGGGTGAAGAGAAAGATAACCGTCAGGGTTTTGGCTTTTGAAAAACTGAAGAGATGGATGGATAGTATTTCAAGAGCCAGCAACAGGATTGCTCCCAAGCTTTGGGAAATTGAAAGAGCAGAGAGGCGTGAAGCCAGAAAGGCGCACATGTAGCCGAGAATGAAGCAGGGCAGGAAAGGAGGGAAGGAATAGGCGATTCCCGGCAGGCTGGGAATGTGGGCCGTACTTTGAAATAAAAGGGACACTCCCAGCAGAGCTGCCATGGACGGGACAGGCGCAATGTGATGCGTGATCCACGCACAGATTGGATAAAGGGCCATGGTGGCTGCCGCGAAAAGAGCCATGTACCACCAGTCGGGATAACAGGGCCTCAATCCTGTTACGACAAGCAGGCCATTTTTCCAGCCCATGTCGGCAACGGATGGCAAAATGGGCAAGGGGAATGCCCAGGAAACCAGAATAGCCAGAAGGAGGCATAAGAAATAAATTTTCCAGAATTTAAAGTAATGGGAAAAGCCTGTTTTAATGAGGGAACCGAAGGTTGGGGATGAATTTGTTTTCCATCCCATAGCGTACCCCGTGATGAAAATAAAAATGGGCACGCAAATTTTAAAGATGGGAGCGGCTTTGGTAAGCTGGGGAGCAATCCATGCCGTATCCACACCTGCGGGTAGAGCGTATAAGCCGAAGACATGATGAAAGATCATGAAGAGAATTCCATACCCTTTGAGGATAGCGGAATCTTCCTTGGAAAAAGAAAGATGTTGTTGAAGGCCAGGAACAGTAAGGGCAGAGAAAAAGCTCATCTGAGACGTAGCTCAACGGATTTCCAATCCGAAGTCAACACTCTATTTTGAGAACAAATGGGTCATCAAAATGAAAGGGGAGGAAAAGCAGGGTGGGAGAAATGTGCCTTTTTTCTTTTTCAATCCATACTGCTTTTGTGCTTAATTGTTTTCTGGATATGTTTGCTCTTTCGGATTGGAAATCCGATTCTTGAACATAAAAAAAGGCTGCTCCAAATGAATGGAACAGCCTTTTTGAAAGGAAGGATGAGATTTTTATAACTCTACGGCCTTGGAGAATTCCTCCACCGTGTCGCAGGTGCAGACCAGATTACGGTCTCCGTACACATTATCCACCCGGCCTACATACGGCCAGAATTTGTGAATAAGGAGACCGGAGACCGGATAAGCCGCTTCACTGCGGGAGTAGGGATGCCGCCATTCGTCAGCGGAGACCATTTCTGCGGTATGAGGCGAGTTTTTCAGGACGTTGTCTTCCTTGTCTGCCGTACCGTTGATAATGGCCGTGATTTCCGCATGAATGCGTTCCATGGCTTCAATGAAGCGGTCCAGTTCTTTTTTGGGTTCCGATTCCGTCGGCTCCACCATCAGGGTGCCCGGAACGGGGAAGGACAGGGTGGGGCCGTGGAAGCCGTAGTCCATGAGCCTTTTGGCAATGTCATCCACCGTGAGGCCGGCGTCATGAGTGAGCTGACGCGGATCCAGAATGCATTCATGCGCCACCAGCCCCTTGTTGCCGGAGTAGAGAACCGGGAAGAGATGTCCGAGTTTCTTGGCAATGTAGTTGGCGTTAAGGATGGCCATTTCCGTGGCTTCCCTGAGGCCGTCCGGCCCCATCATGGAGAGGTACATCCAGCAGATGGCGGCGATGGAGGCGCTTCCCCACGCCGCAGACGCTACGGCCCCTTCTTCATGGCCCAGCGTGAGGTGCCCGGGCAGGAAGGGTACGAGGTGTTCCGCTACGCCGATGGGCCCGATGCCGGGACCGCCGCCGCCGTGCGGCATGGCAAAGGTTTTATGCAGGTTCAGGTGGCAGACGTCCGCGCCAATGCAGCCGGGGCAAGTCAGACCTACCTGGGCATTCATGTTGGCGCCGTCCATGTACACCTGGCCGCCATTGGCATGGACGATGTCGCAGAGTTCCTTGATTGTCTGTTCATATACCCCGTGCGTGGAGGGGTACGTGACCATGATGCAGGAGAGATTGTCCTTATGGGCTTCCGCCTGGGATTTCAGGTCTGCCATGTCGATGTTGCCTCTTTCGTCGCATTTGACGGGCACCACCTTGAGGCCGGCCATGGCGGAGGATGCGGGATTTGTTCCGTGGGCGGAGGTGGGAATGAGGCAGACATTGCGGTGGCCTTCTCCGGCGTGCTTCTGGTAGCGGCGGATGGCCAACAGTCCGGCATATTCCCCTGCGGCGCCGGCGTTGGGCTGGAGGGATACGGCGGCAAAGCCGGTGATTTTCGCCAGACGGTCGGACAGGACGGAGAGCATTTCCCGGATGCCTTCCGACTGGTCCGCCGGAACAAAGGGATGCAGGGAGTTGGCTTCCGGCCACGTGATGGGAATCATTTCAGAGGCGGCGTTCAGCTTCATCGTGCAGGAGCCCAGAGGGATCATGGCTTCATTTAGAGCCAGGTCCCGGGATTCCAGGCGGCGGATGTAGCGCATCATTTCCGTTTCGGAATGGTAGGAGTTGAAAGCCTTTTCCGTGCAGAAAGGCGTCTGGCGCGTGTGGACGGGATCCCAGGCAGGAGCGTCGCAATCGCAGGCAGCGGATGTTTCCGCACCTGCAAGGGCGGAGGCCAGTGCCGCTACATCCGCACAGGTTGCGGTTTCATCCAGAGAGATGGCTGCGTGGTCGGCATCCACCCTGCGGATGTTGTACCCGGCTTCCAGGGCTTTTTGCACCATGGCGTCCGCTTGTCCGGGAACGGACAGCAGCAGGGTGTCAAAGAAGTTTTTGTTTTTAATGGCGATGCCGGCTTCCGTGAGCGCCTTGTACAGGCTTTTGGTTTTCAAGTGGATTTCCGTGCCGATGCGTTTGAGGCCTTCCTGTCCGTGGTATACGGCGTAAAAGGCGGCAAGCACGGCCAGGAGCACCTGGGCGGTGCAGATGTTGGAGGTCGCCTTGTCGCGGCGAATATGCTGTTCCCTCGTTTGCAGGGCCAGGCGGTAGGCCGGGCGGCCCAGGGTATCTATGGACATGCCGATAAGGCGGCCGGGCATGCGGCGTTTGAGAGCGTCCGTGCAGGACATGTAGGCGGCATGGGGGCCGCCGAAGCCCATTGGGATGCCGAAGCGCTGCGTGTTGCCGATGCAGATATCGGCTCCGAAGGCGCCGGGTTCCCGGATGACGGTAAGGGCCATGAGATCCGCCGCCACGACGCAGAGCGCGCCCGTGGCATGCACGCGGGAAAAGAAGTCCGTGTAGTCGCAGATGCGGCCGAGCGTGTCCGGATATTGGACAAGCACTCCGGCCAGATCCGCACCGATGGATGCGGGGTCAAAGGATGAGCAATCTCCCACGATGATGTTAACGCCCTGGAAGGCGGCGCGGGTACGGATGACGCTGATGGTCTGGGGATGGCAGGTGTCCGCCACAAAGAAGGTGTTTGCTTTGGGGCGCGCGTTCCGGCACATGGTGACGGCTTCTGCTGCTGCGGTGCCTTCATCCAGCAGGGAGGCGTTCGCTACCGGCAGCCCTGTCAGGGAAGAGACCATGGTCTGGAAATTCATGAGCATTTCCAGCCGTCCCTGGGCGATTTCCGGTTGATAAGGGGTGTAGGCCGTGTACCAGCCGGGGTTCTCCAGTACATTGCGGAGGATGACGGAGGGAGTGATGGTGCCGTAATAGCCCTGGCCAATGAAGGTTTTCAGGAGCTTGTTTTTCCGCAGAATGGAACGGAGTTCCTTCAGGGCTTCCGTTTCCGATTTGGCTGCGGGCAGGTCCAGCGGGGCCTTCATGCGGATATCTGCGGGGACGATGTCCGCAATGAGTTCGTCAAGCGTCCGGTAGCCGAGGCTGTCAAGCATTTCCCGGCGTTCTTCCCCCTGGGGGCCGATGTGCCGGCTGGCAAAATCTGAGTGGGTATTCATGTGGTATCTCTGGCTGGTAATAGCGTCCGGCCGTGGAACGGGCCAAACAAAATGCCCCGGGATGGAATCACCGGGGCGGGGGAGGGAAGAATGGTTCAGGAGCAGTATTCCTCGTAATCCGTGGCGTTCATCATATCTTCCGTTTCCGTGGGAACGTCCAGGCGGATTTTGTACAGCCAGCCTGCGCCGTAGGGGTCGGAGTTAATGAGGGACGGATCATTGGAAAGCTCTTCGTTCACTTCCAGGATTTCTCCTGAAACGGGGGTGTACACGTCGCTGGCGGCTTTGACAGATTCCACGACAGCGACAGGGTCGCCGGCTGCGACGGTGGCGCCTACTTCGGGAAGGTCTACAAAGACGACATCGGAGAGTTCGGCCTGGGCATGGTCGGAAATGCCGATGGTGCCGATGTCCCCGTCAATTTCAATCCATTCGTGATCCTTGGAATACAGCAGATTTTCTGGTACGTCGTGCATAAGATGTAATTGTTTGAAGTGAGAGTGTAGTAAAATGAGGTGTTTGTCAGTTTATTTTTGCGCCGTCGTGTCAGCCTTTTTTATAAAAGGGTTTTTTTACGACCACGGCTGGGAATTTTCTTCCCCTTACGTCAATTTCCAGCTCCGTGCCGACCTTGGCATAGGCGGCAGGCAGGTAGGCCAGGGCAATGCCCTTCATCAGCGAAGGAGAGAGCACGCCGCTGGTAAGTTCTCCGATGGCTTCTCCGCCGGGGACGTGCACGGCATAGTGGGCGCGGGGAGGAGCTCCCTTGCCGGTGTATTCAATAGCGGCCAGCCGACGGCTGAGGCCGTTGGCTTTTTGTTCCCGGAGAATATCGGAACCGATGAAGTCCGTATCCAGCGCGCAGAAGAATCCGAGCCCGGCTTCCAGAGGCGTCTTGTCCGGAGAGAGGTCGGAGCCGTTCAGAGGATAGCACATTTCCAGACGCAGGCTGTCGCGGGCGCCCAGGCCGCAGGGTTTGGCTCCTGCTCCAAGAAAGGCTTCAAACCATTTGACGCCTTCCTTAGCCGGGCAGAAGAATTCAAAACCATCTTCCCCGGTATAGCCGGTGCGGCAGACAATGAGATCCGTCCCTTCCGCCGTGATGCGGGAGATTCCATTGCGGGGGGGAAGTTTCACGCCGGGGATGACGCGGGAGAATACTTCTCCGCATTCGGGACCTTGAACAGCCAGCCCCACGTATTCGTCGGAGTGGTTTTCCAGAGTTACGCCTGCAGGTTGATGGGCGGAAAGCCATGCGAAGTCTTCATCAATCTTGGAGGCGTTCACCACTACGAAGAAGGTTTCCGGTTCCATCCGGTACAGGATGAGGTCGTCAATGACTCCGGCCCTGTCATTGAGCATGACGGAGTATTGCCCCTGCCCTACATTCAGTTTGTTGATGTCATTGGTCAGCATGGAGTTCAGCCATGCCGCAGCGGAATCGCCGGCTACCGTGAACTGCCCCATGTGGGAGATGTCAAAAATGCCGCAGGTTTCGCGCACTGCTTTGTGTTCGTCCAGAATGCCGGTGTACTGCACCGGCATATTCCAGCCGGCGAAAGGAACCATTCTGGCTCCCAGTTCAACGTGTTTAGCTGCCAGGGGGGTGGATTTGACGTCTGTATCAGTCATGAGGCGATGTGAAGGTTATGAGCAATCTGCCCCTTATATCAGTAAAAGTCAATGGAATTCCGGTAACGCTTCCGTCTATACATTGAAGCGGAATTCGATGACGTCCCCGTCTTTGACGACATATTCTTTTCCTTCGATGCGCAGCTTGCCGTGTTCCCTCGCTCCGGCCTTGCCGCCGCAGGAAACCAGATCGTCGTAGTGCACTACCTCCGCGGCGATAAAACCGCGTTCAAAGTCCGTGTGGATGACGCCGGCCGCCTGGGGTGCTTTTGCCCCGGCCGGAATGGTCCAGGCCCGCGTTTCCTTGATTCCCGTGGTGAGGTAGGTGCGCAGGCCCAGAAGGTGGTACACGGCGCGGATAAGGTCGGAAACGCCGGAGTCCTTCACACCCAGGGATTCCAGGAATTCGCGGGATTCTTCCTCCGAGACGTCGATGAGTTCCTCTTCAATCCGGGCGGAGATGACAATGGCTTCCGCGTTATGGTGTTCCGCTACGTATTTTTTCACCTGGGAGACGTAGGGATGGGCGTCCGGGTTGGAGATGGCGTCCGCCAGTTCGTCTTCATTGACATTGCAGGCGAAAATGCTTTTTTTATCCGAAAGCAGCTGGAAAGAATGGAGCAGCTTGCATTCATCGTCGTCCAGCTGCGGTTCAAGGGTGAGGGCGGGATTGCCTTCGTTCAGGTGGGGCAGGAGTTTGGTGATGAGGGCCACTTCGGCCTTGGCTTCCTTGTCGCCGCTGCGTGCCTTGCGTTCGCGGGAAGAGAGTCTCTTTTCCATGGTGGCGATATCCGCCAGAATGAGTTCCGAGTTGATGATGTCAATGTCGCGCAGAGGATCCACGGAACCGAGTTCATGGATAATATCATCATTGTCAAAGCAGCGGACTACCTGCACGATGGCGTCCACTTCACGGATGTTTGCCAGAAACTGGTTGCCCAGGCCGGCTCCTTCCGAGGCTCCCTTGACCAGACCGGCAATGTCCACGAATTCAATAAGCGTGGGGATGATTTTTTCAGAACCGGACATGTCGGAAAGAACCTGCAGGCGGGGATCCGGGACTGTTACCATACCCACGTTCGGGTCAATGGTGCAGAAGGGATAGTTGGCCGCCTGGGCCTTGCGCGTCCGGGTGACCGCATTGAATAAAGTGGATTTGCCGACGTTGGGGAGACCTACAATACCTGCCTGTAACATAGGCAGGACTGATAGCGGGTCACGCCGTGAAAGTCAAATACCAATTGCCGACGGGCATTTATGCGGCGGATCCCAGAGCCCATCTGATCAGGTTTTCCGATTCCGTCCAGATACGGGACGGATGGCAGCCGAGGACGACGACGATGACATGGCGCCCGTTGACGCCGGCTGAGGAAACCAGGCAGCGTCCGGCGGCGTTCGTGTATCCGGTTTTCATTCCGGTAACCCAGGGGTTCTGGGTGAGCAGCTTGTTGGTGTTTCTCAGCAGAAGCGTTCTGCCGTTGGCGCGGGTAAAGGCATATTGGCGTTTGCAGATAATATTGCGCAGTTCCGGGTTGCGGTACACGTAATAGGCGCAGCGGGCCATGTCAATGGCAGTGGAATATTGATCCGCCGGGAGGCCGTTGGGATTGGCGAAGCGTGAGTTGTACATGCCCATCTGCCGGGCTTTGGCATTCATCAACTGGGCGAAACGGGGAACGGAACCCGCCGTATCGCGGGCCAGAGCCAGGGCTACGTCGTTGAAACTGCGGATCATCATGGCATTGAGCAGTTCGCGGCGTGAATAGACTTCCCCCGCCCGGAATCCCAGTTTGGTGGGGTCCGCCTTGGTATCGGAAGGCTGGATGACCACTTTTTTGTCCAGGCTGCCGTGTTCCATCACGACCATGGCCGTCACGAGTTTCTGCGTGCTGGCTACCTGGCGGTGCTGGAGGCCGTTGTGGGAAAAGAGCACTTTGCCGGTAAGGGCGTCCATGACGCAGGCGCTGGCGCAGCGGGGCGTGCGTGGGGCGCTTGAGGGGATGGCTACGGGACGTGTGGGGAAATTGGCCGGTCGGGGGAGGGCATGGGAAACCGGCTGGGAGAGTTGTGGGGGAACGGGCGTTGCGAGGGGGATGTAGTCACTTGAATCCCCGTACGATTGGCAGCTTGTGGAGCTCAGGCAAAGGGAGAATCCTGCAAGAAGGGCGAATAAACGCATGTCTTGTTGCTACAGTAAGAAGTTTCGTTCATCAAGCCCAAACTCCGCATTTGAAAGAGAGCCGGACGAAAAAGGCCGCGGATCGGACAATCCGCGGCCTTTTTTCTCTATTAACTACCTATGGAACCAAAAACCACCCTGAACGGATTTTAAATTGCTTTTTCCATCCGTCGGACAGATCTTGTGAAGGATGAGACTCCAGGCAGGAGGGATGCGTTCAAAATATGTTCGTCAACAGTTCTTTTTAAGAGGTGTTGCCGTATGCGCCCGAGCCTGCGTCCAGTAAATATGGCAGAGATTTTTTTCGAACATATTTTGTTTTTCGCGGGAATGTAAATTTGCCGCAGGCATTTAAAATGCCGGGGATGTCCTGCCGATATATTTAATTTTTGGAATAAAATTATTGAAGGAAAGGATTTGGCGACTGTTTTAAGAGTTTTTTTGTGTCCGGATGGAAAGGTTTTTATACGGGAGATGGACGGCGCTCCCTTCCGGTTCCATGGTCAGGGAGAGGAGGCCCGGACCTGGCGTTTTCCCCGGCGGAAAAGCGGAATCTTCCTAAAGTTCCCTGCCGTTAATGGAGAAATACCCTCCGGCGTCCGGAGTAATTTGCCCTGCAATTTGCATTTTGGCCAAAAGCGGGGTGATGGTATGCGCCGCTTTTCCCAGAGAGGTGCAGAGGGTGTCAATAGTATTGAAACCCAGTCTGATGGCGTGGAAAATCTCCTTTTCTTCCAAAGTGGGAAGCGGTGGGGTTGAGGCTCCGGAAGGGGGACATGGCGAGAAGAGAGGCAGTCCCTGTTCCGGAACGGCCCAGTTCATGTCCTGCAGAATATCGGAGGCTCCGGTAGCCAGGATGGCTCCGTCCCGGATGAGGGCATGGCATCCGTCGGAAGAATGCCGGTCAACCGGTCCGGGAATGCAGAAAACGTCTCGGCCCTGTTCGGCCGCCGTTCGGGCCGTGATCAGGGCCCCGCTGCGTCCGGACGCCTCCACCACCAGCGTAGCGCGGCTCCAGCCGCTCACGATGCGGTTGCGCATGGGAAAAGTGGTGCGGGAGGGGGGCAGGTCCATCGGGAACTCGGAGACTACCGCTCCATGCCCGTCCGCAATGCGCTGCGCCAAGTTTCTGTTTTCCCGAGGATACAGTTTGTTGAGTCCTGCCCCGATAACGGCGATGGTGCGCCCCTCCGCGTCCATGGCCCCGGTATGGGCTTCCGTGTCCACGCCGCGCGCCAGTCCGGAAATGACGGTGACTCCGGCTTCCGCCAGGTCATGGGAGATGTTTCTGGCGCAGAGCCTGCCGTAATGGGTGGCCATCCGTGAGCCGACGACGGCAATGGAGCGTTCGGCATCCGTTCCGGTCCAGTTTCCCCAGGAGTAGAGGACAATGGGCGGGTCTGGGAGAGCACGCAGGGAGGATGGGTAGGAGTCATCAAAAACCGTGGTTACCGCGGCCCCCGCGTTATCCGCCAGTTCCAGTTCCCTGTACGGGTTGACGATGCTCCGCCAAGAGGAAATGCGGCAAGCCAGCTGCGCCCCCACGCCGGGAATTTCCATCAACAGGGAGGAAGGGGATTCCAGAATCAGTTCCGGAGAGGCGAATACCTGCAGGAGACGCATGATTCTGACAGGGCCCAGGCCCGGTATCAGGTTCAGGGCTATGGCTGCTTCCCGGGGTGTCATGAATAAGGGGTCAGTTCCTGGTAAACGTCCAGATGGGCTTGAATCATATCCTGCATATTGTAAGGGGAAGGAATTTGCCGGGACAGGGGGGGGGGCTGGGCATGCCAGCGGGCCAGCAAGTCCGCCATGGCGGCGGTATCTCCTACGGCGACGTTCCCTTCAGGAAGGAAGGCGTCCAGCTGTTCCTTGACTCCGCCGTGGGCGTATCCGGCCACGGGTTTGCCCAGGGCGAGCGCCTCCAGGGTTGATTTGCCGAAGGCTTCCGGGCTTTTGGTCAGGGAGAGGGTGACGGAACATGTGGAAAGGATTTCCCTCAGATCCTGGCGATGTCCTGTCCAGGTGAAGGACTGGGAGACGCCGGAACGTTCTATTGCCCGCAGGACCTCGTTTTTATATTCTTCTTTTCCCTTCTTTGCTTCTCCTACAATGACGGCGTGGGCCGGGATTCCCTGTTCCAGAAGCTGCCTGACGACCGGAATCAGATCCAGATGCCCTTTCAGGCGCGTGATGCGGCCCGGCAGGCACAGGGTGAATTTCCCCTTCAGTTCAGGATAGGACATGAACCAGCCCGTGAGCCATTCCCGGGAGGGGGAGTAGGCCGGGTGATATTGGTCCGGGGAAATAGCATTGGGTATGATTCTGATATGGTCCGGAGGGGTGGACGGATAATGGTCAAGGATGTAGTCCCTGATGCAGTTGGAGACGGCGATCACCCTCTCTCCCCGGCTCATGATGGCGGAGTACCGGTTGACGGAGTAGAAGCCGTGAACGCTGGTGACGAGGCCGGGACGGTCTTCGGGCGGGAGCTTTTTCCATGCCAGGTAGCCTGCCCACGCAGGAACGCGGGAATGGAGATGCAGGATATCCGGCCTGACGGCCTGAAGCAGGGCGCGGAGGGCCCCGATGCGGAAGAGAGTGGAGATGCTTTTTTTGCCTATCGGCATCAGGATGTGGCGGGAGCCTTCCTTTTCCAGACGGGGCACCAGGCGTCCGCCTCCGGAAACGACGATATTTTCCACGCCCCGGGAAGAAAGGCCGCTGCCCAGTTCCATAACGACTTGTTCCACGCCTCCGGATTCCATGGAGGGGACGAGATGTACTATTTTCATAAGGCGCGGAGCTGAGGGAAAAATCTGGAGAGGATGTAGTCTGCTGCACGGTCCGCTTCCAGAAGCGGGGAACCGGGAGCCGTCAGGCGGAAGTTCTGTTTTTTCCAGTCACTGTATCCAGTAACCATGCCTTCCTTTTCCAGTGTCTCCAGGCCGGACAGGATGCGGGATTTGCGGCTGGCGCGGCGGGGCGGAACCAGCTCGGGTTTTGCGCCTGCCGTGTCGGCGCGGTACGGAAAGGATGCCTACAGGCGCGCCGGAGCCAAGAGCCTCATATACCATGGAGACGCTGTCCTGGCTGACCCAGGCGGCGGAGGCGTGCGCCAGATGCCGGGCTACCCACCCCGGCCGGGTTTCCTCCACGGGAACGACGGTTAGTTCCGGAACGGCCGTCCGGATTTTTTCCGCAAAGCCGTCCGGCGTCCGGCGCGAGGTGGTCAGAACGAGGTGTCCGGGGGTGTGGATGCTGATGGACGCGAGCTGGTTGAGCATGCTTTCGTCATCCCAGTCAAAATCTTTGCTGGGCCCTCCTATGAGAATCAGTGTGGTATCCTTTGGTACGGAGGTATCCGGCCTCATGGGGTGGAGAGCTCCCTGGGTGGGGAAGATATCCGTATCCGTGTAATCGCGGCCGGAATCCAGGTCATGGCGGGGAATAAGGCAGAGGTCGAAAAAGGAACAGGGAAGCGTAGGCTTCATGCAGAGGACGGCCCGGGTTTTGAAATGGTGCCGCGCGCAGATGAGCGGGATATGCGTTGCATGTCCGGCGGAAATGAACAGATCCGGCCGTGGAATGTCGCTGCCTGTGACGACCTTCCGGATTTTCCCCAAAAGGGAAAGCCCCTGCAGGTCTACCGTTTCCACGGTTCCCCCCGCTTTGGAGATCAGAGCCTGCGCCAGCCCCAGGGACTGGTTGAGGTGGCCCTGTTTCCCATCGCTCAGAATCCGGATGTTCATATATGCGGCATTATGAAGCGGCGGCGGGGTGCAGGCAATCCAATTTCCACCGGACAGAAGAAAATTCTTGGTGGGAGGCATGCTCTTGTTCATGATTCCGGCGTGCTGACTCCGGATTCCTCTGTTATTAAAGATTCCTTGTGCGCCGTGTCCCGGCAGCTTGGTTTTTCCGGCTGCCGGGTGGCCCGTGCGGAAAAAAGCCCGCATGCGGAAAAATTGTTTCAATGGCTGGAGCGCGGATGGCACGCCGGGATGGAGTGGATGGCGCGTTCCCCGGAGCGGCGCACGGATCCTGCGGAAGTGCTTCCCGGATGCCGTTCCGTCATTTGCCTGTCCTATGATTATGACAGCCCCGGTAGGCGCCCGGAGGGGGAGGGTAGCATTTGTCTTTACGCCCATGGAAAGGATTACCACGGAATTCTGGAGGAAAAACTGGCGGATTTGCAGGAGCTGCTTTCCATTTACGGCGGGAAGCAGAGGGGGTATGTGGACTCCGGCCCTGTTATGGAACGGGACCATGCGGAGGCCTGCGGCCTGGGCTGGCGCGGGAAAAGCGGTTTGATCGTGCGCAGGAAAGGGGGCTCCCGCTTTTTTATCGCTACCCTGCTGACTACGCTGGAACTGGAACCGGACGCTCCGGTTTCAAACGGATGCGGCAGTTGCCGCCGTTGTGCGGCCCTGTGTCCGACGGGCGCAATTATGGAAAACGGTCAGGTTGATGCCGGACGCTGCCTTTCCTACTGGACGATTGAACACCGGGGGGCTATTCCGGAAGAAATCCGTCCCCTGATAGGCACGCGCCTGTACGGGTGCGATACCTGCGTGACGGTCTGTCCCTGGAATGGTAAGCCTTTGCCGGACGTTGACGAACGGTTCCGCATGTCCCGTCTGCTGGCTTCCATTCCCCTGCGCGGTCTTCTTTCCCTGGATGCCGGCGGTTTTGCGGCCCTGTTCCGGAATTCCCCGTTGAAAAGGCTCAAGAGGGAAGGGCTGCTGCGTAACGGCTGCGTTGTGCTGGGGAATGCGGGGACTCCGGATGACATTGATTTTCTGAAGGCGCTTTACGGGGAGTCTCCTCTGGTGGAGGAACACGCTTCCTGGGCTGTGGAGCGCATCCTCCGCCGCCACGGGCGGCATGCATCTTCAAGCGGTGCAAGAGATTAAAAATAGAAAAAATGATGTTTTGGTCTTGTCAAAACCTCAATTTATGGTATCCATCTTGCCCCAAGCAATAGCTCTGCGCGAGGCAGAGAAAAATAACAGCTAGCAAATCCAATCCATTATGGCACGCCTTTTCGGTACAGAAATACCCAACGAGAAGCGCATCGAGGCTTCCCTTCCGTATATTTACGGAATTGGTCGCTCGACTTCTAAGAGAATCCTGGAACAAGCAGGCATCAATCCCGACATCCGCACGGGACAGCTTACCGACGAACAGCTCACGAAGATTGTTCAAGTAATCACCACCGACGGCATTTTGATTGAAGGTGACCTTCGTCGTGAAAAGCAATCCATTCTCAAGCGTCTGACCTCCATCAACTGCTATCGTGGTCAGCGCCACCGCCGCGGCCTTCCGGTACGCGGTCAGCGTACCCGCACGAATGCCCGCACCCGTAAAGGCAAGAAGAAGACCGTTGGCGCGCAGGCCAAGAAGAAGTAATCCGCCAACCTGAATTTTTAATATAGCTTTACTATGGCTAGCGAAGAAATCACCAACGAAACCGCCGAACAGCCTGTGGAAGCGGCAGCTTCCGCTCCCGTCGCTGAAACTCCGCTGTTTCCGCTCCTGAAGAAATCAAGAAGCCCGAACCCCGCAAGGACATCTTTGCGGAACTTGGTCTGGGCGGCGATGATGACAAGCCCAAAATCCTGAAGGCCAAGGGCAGCAAAAACGTTTCCACGGGCGTGGTTCACGTTTCCTCCACGTTCAATAACACCGTCGTAACTGTGACTGACCAGCGCGGCAATGTCATCGGCTGGGCCTCCGCCCGCAAGATGGGCTTTAAGGGTTCCCGCAAGAGCACGGCCTATGCCGGGCAGGTGGTGTGCCAGGACGCCTGCCGCCAAGCCATGGGTCACGGCTTGCGTGAAGTGGAAGTGCGCGTAAAGGGGCCCGGTTCCGGTCGTGAATCCGCTGTACGTGCCGTGCAGACGATCGGTATTGAAATCACCTCCATCAAGGACGTGACCCCCATCCCCCACAACGGCTGCCGTCCCCCGAAGCGCCGTCGTGTCTGATTGAGAATGCGGCGGCGG
>OATK01000912.1_pt1 | contig 22215 bp, 9 predicted proteins | sample 1516611 | NCBI WGS metagenome assembly OATK01 (sample SAMEA2579947, study PRJEB22360) | human gut metagenome | biome: human gut; feature: human-associated habitat; material: faeces | place: Denmark | collected 2008/2010 | reverse complement strand
CATATCATCCATTCTTTCACTTTTCAGGATTTCATAAGTAGCTTTCTGAACAGATACTTTGGAATCGTCATAATCATTGGAATGGATTTCATGCAGGTCAGAATCATAAAAAATATAAAAATAACCTTCTTCTGTAGCCTGTACAGTCAGATACCCTTTGCTCTTGGTAAACTGCATTGCAATTCCCTCACAGGTATCCACTGCTCTTTCCCGGTCATAATCCTCGAAAATACTTGGTGGACAATTCTTTAATAACTGTGCCAGCTGCATCTGCCGTTCGCCTGCTTCTTCCACTTCTGCCATCAAATCCTCATAATCAACGAGAACTGCATTTTCCAGGGACATATCTTCATCTTCCAGAATATCTTCCATTGCCTGCCGCATAGAAATATCAGGATTGTCATAAGCACCACCGTCAATCTCATCGTAATCCAAAGCATAAAAGGTATAATCATAGCCTTCCTCTGTTCTCTGGATTGCAAAATACCTATCGTCAATCTTATATGCCAGTTCATCCGGTTCCAGTTCCGGCATAAGTTCTTCCACAGAAATTCCTTTCTCCTGCAGATACTCTGAAATGGCTTCCAATGCTCCGGCATCATACCCATTCCAGAGATCTTCGGCTACAAGCTGACCATGTTCCGATACGATAATCCCTGCCACATCTGAGCCATACTCATCATGTTCCATGAAGAAAAACTTCTCCCCTGCATACTCTCTTTCATCTACCGTATGCCAGGTTCCCGCATGTCCATCTGCTTCAAATCCTCTGGTATCTTCTGTAATGGTGACTTCCGCTTCATCCAATGCCTGTTCAATCTTCTGCATACGGATCTCTGCCCTTGCCATATCAATAAATCCATCTAACACCGCCGGGTGGCTTTCTATCACATAATCCTGATTCAGATTCTTTCCCTGATTGATATTTTCCGGGATTTCGATATGCTCTGCCCAGTCTTTGTTCTGTCTGGAAAATCTGCCATCATAAGAAAGTTCCCGGAGCGTATTTGCCATAACAAACGTCATACGTTCTTCTCCAAACTGTTCCAGCACCTGTGTTGCGGCATCTTCCTTTAAATGCAGTCCATCAAAATTTAATGCGATTGCTTCCTCGATTGCTTTCTTACAATCAATATTTAACTTTCTGGAATCCAGATAGGCATCTACATCCCGTTCTTCCATTGCCTGAGCAAGTGTTCCTTTATAGACTGGGGGATAGGCTCTGGTATGATTATTTTCCAGTATCTCCATTCTCTGCTGTACAAAGTCCGGAAGTTCCTCAAAGCCGAAAGAATCCACATAATAAGCCTTTGTTTCCGCCGTCCGGTTTATAACTATGACATCGCTTACCGATAAGGAATGTCCATGAAAATCGTTTGGGCGGTTGATATTAAATCTCTCAAAAATATCATCTAATGTGACCGTTGGTGTCCATGGAGCCGCATACACCATCCTGTAGTCTTTTCCATCAATGCTATAGCCTAATTTTTGAGCCGATTCAACCCCCATAAACTGATAAGTATGCTCTCCACCCGTATCCATCTGATAGATTGCAAAACGACCGCTTTCTCCATGAAGAAGTAAGGTTTCATCAATCTTTTCTGCACTATCCTGTTCCAGTTTTTCCTGTCTGGCTATCGCTGCTTCTCTTTCTTTATGTACTTCCCATTCCGTTTCCGTAATACCAAAGATACCGTCATGCCCCAGGATCGCATTTTCTGTTTCTGCAAGAATCTGTCCTGCCTGCTCTGGATTGTCTGGATTTCCATGTAATATAAAAACTTCTGCACCTTCACGATACAATTCTACTGCCCTGTTTTTTTCAAGAGGATACATGTGTTCCAGTCGGATTCCTGCTTCGTGCATTTCTGTAAAACCGATCCTTCCATCTGGAAAGTTATCCATCTGTGCCTCTGTCTCATGCACAAGACTTCTCATAACTTCACTTCGGTCACCCCGATTCGCTGTCAGCATACGGTTTACCAGTCCCAAAACTTCGTCCCGGTCATCCATCTTATAAGCAAAATTTACGATAAGATTTCTTTGTGATTCCGTAAAATTCTCATGGCTGGCGGTTTCTGCAGCTTCAATCAGTCTATGGGCATACTGCATGGTACTTTCCCTTTCTTCTGAAAGTTCTTTGGTTGGAAAGTTTGCCCTCGCAGCCTGGATCACTTCATGTACTAATTTTGTACCGGCTTCCTCATAAGATTCCCGCATATCCCAGACAAGATCATTCAGTCTTTCTACCTGTCCGGGAAAGGTTTCTGCATATTCCGTTACAAATGCTTTCTCTTCTTCTGTAAAAATCGTTCTCGGAAATTCTGCTTTTTCCACCAGCATTTCTGCCTGTTCTTTCGGTGTCAGCTCTGAAAAATAAGCACTGCCTGTATCTGCATCATACGCTGCATCAAAAAAGTGAATCGGATAATTTTCTCCCACTCCATCACTTGCATACAATACTGTGATTGCTGCACCTCTGTCCTCCAAAAATTCTTCCAGTGGTTTCTCATCCTCTGAAAGTTCTTTCTGTTCCAGTAAAGTAACATATTCCCTTACATTCTCCTGCACCTGTTCTGCTGTCATATTTTCAACCAGATTATAACTATATTCCGAACCCATACTGCCTGAAAGATACAAGATGACATCCTCTCTATGAAATGTTTCTCTGATCGGTCTTTCCATCTCAATTTCATGCATCTGCTCCTCAATGTTCCCAATGATCTCTGCCGATGTTTTTCGGATGGTATCCATAGACGCTTTCAGTGCCTTCATATCCCTGCTCTCGCACCAGCTGGCGATATAGGTAAACGAATATTCTGAAGTATCCAGACCAAAATGGTTGCAGACAATATAAGCGATACTTTCTGCTTCCACTTCCTTTGTTGTCTGGTCTTTTAAGACGCCTTCCGCATCCATTACTTCCCGGTCATGCAGCAATGCGTGGCTCACTTCATGGACTCCGGTTTTCATCGTCTGAACATTACTCATATCTTCCTTTATCGCAATATATTTTTCTGTCTGGTGATAATAGCCTTTTGCTTCCCCTTCTACATTCATCATGCGGATCGGCACAGGAGAAATATTCTGCAATGCCTGCATGAAGGTATCATAAAACTGTACACTTCCGGTAAGCTCCGGCACCTCCAGTTCTGCAATCGGTTCTCCCTCTGTCTGACTGACATCAAATACTGTCGCTACCCGAAATCTTGGGATAATCATTTCCACAACCTCTGTTTCTGGTTGTCCATCTTCACCAATGATTGGTTCCTGTGTATCCGGGTCAATCTTTTCAATCTCCTGTTTTTCTCTTACTGGTGTCGGTGCAATAATCTGGATTCCTTTTTCTCCACGTTTTACATGACGGTTAAATTTCTTCTGCCATGCCTGATAGCCTGCCACCAGTGTTGCTTCCGGTTTCTGCATGGTGATCAGCAGCGTGTTATTAAAGCTGTAATTATGGAACTTCGACATGGTATTCAGATATTCGGTATATCTCTCCGAAGTAAAGATTTCCTTTACTCCCTGCTCCAACCGTTCCGATATTTCTTTTAACTGTTTTTCTATATTATTTGCCATAAACAAACCCTCCATTTTATGTCCCCGCCAGAGAAAACTCTGACGGGAAATCTTTTATAACTCCTGTTCGTGTTTTTTCTTTGCAGCTTTCTGTACAGGTGGCTGTTCCGCTGTATTCTGCTGTGCCTTCTCCTGCTTTAAACGTTCCAGAATAGATGGCTTATGGATTCTGTCTGCGGTTTCCGGAAGTTCTTTTTCTTCTACGGCATCCCTGCTGTCTGTGCTACTTCCTTCTCTGCCAATATCCTCATCTGCCATAATCGTCTCATTGCCCTTTTCATCCATGTTCAGCAACGCATTTAACTCGGATAACCGTTCCATCTTTTCATTCAGCTCTGCTTCTTTCGGGAATGGTTTCTTTACCTCTTCCTGTGCAGTCGCAAGCTGCTGTTGTACGGTTTCCAATTTCTGCTCACTTTCCGTCAGCCTCCTGTCAATGGAAGAAAGGGTGTTATGGATACGCTGCATATTTCCTACCGGGTCTTTTCCGATCTCCAGCTTATAAGAACATTTCCCTTTGACCGTCAGTTCAAATGCATTGGAGAACATATTGTAGGAAGCAGATAACGTAAACCCATGATATTCCCCGACCTTTCCGCCGGTGCTAACGGTTTTTAGTCCTGCACAGGCAGCGATCAACGCTTCGCCTGCTTCTTTCTTATCTTCATAAAGGACATTTCCTACCGTCATGGCAAATGTGTCATTATCCTGTAAATCCACGCTTTTTACTACCTGCGAATCCACCTGCATCCCGGCAATCCGTTCTTTCAATGCACTGATCTGTACCGGGAAATTCTTTGCAATATCGGATTCCAGACGGTAAATCTGACTGGTATGGTTTGCCTTTAAGAGTTTCAGCTTACTCACCTGCACATCCAGATCCATTTTTTCCTTAATATACGGATTTCCTGTAGCAAGTGCCTTGATCTCTGCATAGGACAGTGCCGTATCATCCACATCTTCACAAGCTCTGACCGGGGATTTACTGGTCATGATCTGACTGATGAACTTCTGCTTATTCTCCAAAATCTGCCACATATACGCATCAAAAGTGTTCTCCGTCACATATCGGAATATCTTTACTTTGTCATTCTGGTTTCCCTGTCTTAAAATACGTCCTTCCTGCTGTTCCAGATCAGACGGCTTCCACGGACAGTCAAGGTGATGCAGGGCAATGAGCCTGTCTTGCACGTTGGTACCAGCACCGAGTTTCGGAGTGGAACCCATAAGGATTCTCACCTGTCCGGCCCGTACCTTTGCAAACAGTTCCGCTTTCTTTGCCTCCGTGTTGTATTCATGGATAAACGCAATCTCTTCTTTCGGGATTCCTTTTTCTGTCAGTTTGTTCCGGACATCATCATATACATTGAAAGTCCCATTCCCTTTTGGAGTAGACAAGTCACAGAAGATCAGCTGAGTTGTCCGGTCTGCTTTTCCCTCGTCCCATACCTGAAAAGCATTTTCCACACAAGTATTCACCTTGCTTTTTTCGGCATCCGGGAGAAGTTCATTTAATAGCCTCTGATCCAATGCACATTTTCTTCCGTCGTTGGTGATCTTGAGCATATTGTCCTCTGTAGGATTTACCATTCCTGCCCTTACTGATTCTGCACGTTCTGAAAATGCTGCTACCATATCCTGCTGTTCTTCACTTGGTTTTAATACTTCATTGATAAACTCTGCTTCCGGTACGGGAAGGTTCAGCATATCCGAAGTCTGAATATCTGCAGCTTCCTTAAAAATGGAGATCAGCTCTGGAAGATTGAAAAAACGGGCAAACCGTGTTTTTGCACGATAGCCCGTTCCTTCCGGTGATAATTCGATTGCGGTTACTGTCTCCCCGAACGTTGCCGCCCAGGAATCAAAGTGTCCCATACCCATACGCATGAGTGTGTCATACTGGAGATAACGCATGATAGTGTAAAGCTCCGTCATACTATTTGACACGGGGGTACCTGTCGCAAAGGTGATTCCTCTGCCGCCGGTCAGTTCATCCATGTACCGGCATTTCATAAACATATCCGAACTTTTCTGTGCATCCGTCTGTGAGATTCCCGCCACATTCCGCATTTTTGTATACAAAAAAAGGTTCTTAAAACTATGGCTTTCATCCACAAACAGCCGGTCTACGCCTAACTGCTCAAAAGTTACTACATCATCCTTTCTGGTCTGGTCATTGAGTTTCTTCATCCTCGTCTGCAGACTCTTTTTTGTTTTTTCCAACTGCTTGATGGTATAATTCTGCCCTGCCTGATGTGCTGCTTCTTCAATGGAAAACGTAATATCTGCAATCTGATCTTCCAGCATGGCAATCTGCCGTTCTTTTGAAAGAGGGATTTTTTCAAACTGCGTATGTCCGATGATTACGGCATCATAATCCCCTGTCGCAATACGGGAACAGAAACGTTTTCGGTTCGCCGGCTCAAAGTCTTTCTTCGTTGCCACCAAGATATTTGCCCCAGGATAAAGTCGTAAGAAATCACTGCCCCACTGCTCAGTCAGATGGTTTGGCACAACATAAAGATTCTTCTGTGAGAGTCCCAGCCGTTTTGATTCCATACCGGCTGCGATCATCTGGAACGTCTTTCCAGCTCCTACGCAATGAGCCAGTAACGTATTATTTCCATACAGCACATGAGCCACTGCGTTTTTCTGATGCGGCATCAGGGTGATCTCCGGATTCATGCCAACAAACTGAATATGGCTTCCATCATATTCCCGTGGACGGATGCTGTTAAATCGTTCATTATAGATCTTACAGAGATCTTCCCGTCGGTGCAGGTCTTTAAATATCCACTCCTTAAATTCCTCTTTGATCAGCTCCTGCTTCTGCTGTGCCAGCATCGTTTCCTTCCGGTTTAATTCCCGGTGTTCCCCCTCGGCATCCTGTACCATGTCATAAATCTTGGTATCTCTAAGGTTTAAGGCATCTTCCAAAAGGCGGTAGGCATTGGCTCTCTGTGTTCCATAAGTGGAAGTGACAAGGGCATTTCCGTAGCTGTCCACATTTTTTCCCATAACATTCCATTGTCCGGTCACTTCGGCATACTGGACTTTGACCTTGCTCCCTATATAATATCTTGGTGTATGGAATGTCTCTGCCATAAACCGTGTAATGTAATCCTCGGAGATCCAGGTTGCCCCAAGTCTTGCCTCAATCTCTGACGCATCCAGATCTTTTGGCTGTACCTGCTCCAAATACTGTACGTTCACCTGATATTCCGGGTGATGTTCAGCAAACTGTTTTGCGATCTGCAGTTTCTCCCTTACATTTCCAGAAAGATATTCGTCCGATGGCTCCCATTTTTCACCGATCGGATTCTTAAAGATCACACCTGCCAGTTCTTCGGTAAGCTCCTCTTCTGTTTTCCCAGAAAGCTGTGCCATATAGGAAAGGTCAACGCCTGCCCTCTCACCAATAGAAACCGCAAGTGCTTCACTGGCAGTATCCACGGAAGTTACCGTTTCTGCCCTGCGGATTGTCCTTTTGGTAAAAATATCCGCTTTCCGTTTCAATTCTCCCTTATCATCCAGAAATTCCAGAGAAGTCAAAAGACAATAGCTGCTGTCCTGGCTGAATGCCCGTTTATTGGCATTGCTGCTGAGCAAACCATATTTTGCTGTAAAGGTATCGTATTCTTCATTGAGTTTTTCCTGCAGCTTTGTGATCTGTTCATCGCTTCCCTCTTCCATCTGGCACTGGATCAGTTCATTCGTAACATCACGGATCTTCACCATCCCTTTGACACGTTCCGCTGTCATTGCCGGAAGCTCCATGCGGTTCATCACAGAATTTTCCCGGTAATAGACTTCCTCATTCACTACGGTAAAACTGAAATTCTTTACATCCGGGTCTGCCGGGATAGAGACAACATCCTCCTCCAGCTCTGTATCCGAAAGTTCCAGTTCCGTAATCGTGCCATGGATATTCCTAATCGCTTCTTTTAACTGTTCTTCTAAGGTAATGCCTTCTTTTGGTTTTACGGTCACTTCCTGCTTTCCGTACTGGGTACTTTCTGTAGTAAAATCACCAAGCACCATTTCCGGATGCTCTGCAAAATAAGCATTGACCGAATAGCCTTCCGGTATTTCCTTTAAATTTAACCATTCCGGTTCCTCAATGGATGCCCTGTCCCTTTTCTGGAAAAACAAAATATCAGAAACAACACTGGTATTGGCATTTCTCTGGAACGCATTATTCGGTAATCGGATGGCTCCAAGCAGTTCTGCCCGGTTTGCGATATACTGTCTCACTGCCGGATTCTGCTTATCCATCGTTCCACTGGAAGTTACCACTGCAACTACACCGCCCGGACGGACCAGATCAAGGGATTTTGCAATAAAATAATCATGGATCATAAAATGATGCCGGTCATATCTGCGGTCACTGACCTGATACGCCCCAAATGGAACATTGCCTATCACACAGTCGAAAAAGCTGTCCGGATAACTGGTTTCCTCAAATCCCTGTACGGCAATCTTATTTTTCTGATAAAGCTGTTTTGCAATCCTGCCCGAAACCGGGTCAAGCTCCACACCGTACATATTGGCTTTGCCCATACTCTCCGGGAGCAGTCCCATAAAGTTACCGACACCACAGGACGGTTCCAAAATATTTCCCTGTTTCAGTCCCATATTTTCCAGTGCTTCATACATACTTCGGATCACGGTCGGGGACGTATAAAAAGCATTTAAGGTCGATGCCCTTGCTGCACTGTATTCTTCTGGTGATAAGGTATTCTTTAATTCCAGATACTCATTTGCCCAGCTGCTGTTATTCTCCTCAAATGCCTGTGGGATACCACCCCAGCCAACATAACGGGATAAGATTTCCTGTTCTTCGGGTGTTGCCAGACGTTCTTCTTTCTCCAACGTCTGTAACAAATGGATGGCTTCCATATTTGCCTTATACTTTGCCTTCGGACCGCCTGCACCAAGGTCATTATCCTGGATACGGAAGTTGTGTGGTTCTATCACGGCTTTTTCCTGTTCTGGTTTCAAATATGGCTGGAATTCTCCCTCATATCCAAACAGTTCATTTTCTCCGGGAATATAATTGCGTCCGGTTTCCAGGCACCGGAACACATCGGCAGTTGGTGCATTGCTGACTGCATAAAAATCATCATACGAATATTTAGGGAAATCTTCTGTATGGTAGGTTGATAAATGCAGTTCTGTATTGGAACGGGTCTGTGCAACCAGATCTTTTCCTTCTATTCCTTCCGGCAATACCCCTACTGCTTCAAAATGATACCCCTGATACGCAAAAACACCTTCATCCCAGGACTCCGCCAACTCTTTTGCTGTTTTAGCTGTTACCTCTTCTTCTGGTTCTTTCTGTTCCTGTCCCTCAGAAGTTTCTATTATTTCCTGCTCCTGACTCTCTGAAATAGATTTTTCAGCAGTAACCTCTTCCTCTTCTATTTCCTCCACATCTGACATATCTACTACGGTCGGTTCTATCACTGCCTTCGTATCCAAGAAATCAAACATAGTCATCTGGTGCCCGGATAGTTCTGCAAAAGACGGTTCTGCTTCCGGTGTCGGGAAAATCGTATAGGTTCCTTCTGCATACTGATGAAGTTCCGAAAGAAGTTCTGTTTTCTGCTGGTAATTTGTCCCATACGCTTCAAAATCCAATGGAAGAGTTGCCAATGCTGCATCCATCTTCTGTAACAGTTCCTCTGTCTGCTCTGGATTCTCTAATACTGCCTCCATTTCTTTTCCTGGTTTTTCCCAGAAGAAGTCCTCCGTAAATGGTCTGTCCATCTCTTCCGGAAGACGGTCATAAAAACGGAGTACCTTATTTGCCATCTGCTCCCTCTCATATTCCGGCATACGAGCATAATCTTCTGCCTGCAGGAACTGGTCATTCTTGATCAGATAAGCTACTCTGTTTGCAACTTTATTCCAGGATAATAAAATTGACGTATATGGATTCCCATAAGCACCTCTTGCAAGAAATAATCCTTTTCCATCATAGTTTGCATATGAACCATCGGCACCAGACAGTGCATGACTGCTTCCACCGATCCCATACTGTTCCTTGATAAAACCTGTCCTCGCTCTTTCATCCTCATGCAGCAGATAAAAGGAATACGTCCTGAGCCTGCCCTGTGAATACGCTCCACCTCCTGCAAGATAAGCATCAATCTCATCCTGTGTAATGAACATCGGATGTTCTTTCCAGGAAAAGCCGTCCCTAGCCTGATAAGGAATCACCTCATCCGCAAACTTCTGAAACTGCTTTGAGATATTTATAGGATTATAATGATGGAAACGCATAATAGAATGATTTTCTTCATAGGCTTCTGCCAGTGCATCCAGTCTTTCATTCAGTTCCGAAAGCCACTGGGGATCCTCCAGCTTTTCTTCCAGATAATCCGTGATCTCCGGATAGATACTGCGAAGATGTGGTAAATCCTCCTCATCGAAAACAATCTCCGCTACTCCTTCTGCCATATCCCCTTTCATATAGGCAAGAGCCTGGGCGTGTTCTTTTACTGCATTACTTCTTGCCACATCCAATACAGACTGCGGTGCATATTCACCCTGGCCTAAAAGCTGATGGATACGTCCGCTGACATCTTCCCATGATAAAAATGCCTTATCTAAAATCTGGTCTGTGACCGTATGCCCTACTGCGATCTGCATCCCGGTTTCATCAAACCAGACCGAATATTCATTTCCATCAATCTGAAAGCCTTTTCCACCTTTACGGTATTCACGCTTCACAAACTCCGTATATTCCTCCGGTGTCTGTTCACTCATGAAATTATAGATGATCCGGAGCTGGCTGGCTTTCCGGTTTCCTCCTGTCCGTAAGATCTCATCGACAACTTCCTCTGGAATCGGGATTTCTCCGGCATAAAGGGCAGCTGCCCTTTCCTCAATCTGCCGTCTTTGTTCATCTGCAGTTGGATATTCGGGCAAAGATAAAGCAGAGGCGATCTCTTCCTCTGCTTTACTCAATCCATCTTCTCTTGTATCTTCGACTAACTGTATACCAATTCCGTCAAGATGCTCTCTTCCGCTGTTGCCATCAGTGCGTTCATGTGTGCTGTCCATGCCATCGGATCTGCTTCCTTGTCCGGTGCCGGATTCTTCTCCAGTAATTTCTCCATCTGGCTGTCCATTCTCTCCTGTGCTGCTTTCTCGATCTGCTCCAGATGACGGTTCAGCTTCCCGGTCAGGAACAGGCTCTGATAAAGGCTGTTCTTGTGTTCCTTCAGAAATGTCCTCCGCAGCATCCCGTATTTCCCGATCGTCACTTCTTCCTCTTCGACGGTCAGATTCGGAAACAGGTAATCTCCCTTGCGATGATATGTCAGTTCCATAATCGGTTCCTCCTTCATTTTCAATATTTTCTTCTTTTTTCGTTTCTGCATCCCGGTTTTTAGTTTCACGCATTAACGTGGTAAAGTTATTATAATTCCTTTCATTGGAATTTTCAACCTCTTTTCTCGCTTCTTCCAGAGAAATTTTATGTACGGTCTTTCCAATATCAATCAGAATACTCTCACTGAGCTGGCTTGCCGTATTTCCAAGAAAGGTGAGAACTGACAGGCGGTTATAATCTGTGATATGCATGAAGTCCTCTTCTTCCAGAAGTTCCATCGGATCAAGCCCGCATCGCCTGGAAAGCAGATAGTAAACACTGTCTGTTGCCAACTGACGGAAATCACTGCGGATCGTCACCTCATCCAGATCTTCCAGATAAGTACCTTCTACAGCATATTCCAATCCGTCCAGGTATTCCTCCAGATTATCACTGACCATTTCCCTTGCGACTGCCATCAATGCATCCTGCAAAGTTGCTGTATCCTTTTCTTCCAGAGCATAGACCTCTGCCAGATGGGTGAGGATCTCTTCTCTCTGGTGTTCCTGCATCTGCCACAGATACGGGCTTCTGCCCCCGGCTACCATGTGGGTATCCGAAATATCAAACACATAACGGAGTCTGGTATGCTGCCCTGTTTCATCAAGCAGGGCGATTCCCCTTGCACCACGGTTCACCCATCGGAACATCTTTTCATTCCATAATTCCAATGATGCACAGGCTGTTGCTTCCGGATGCTGTGCATGGATCAGAAGCTGGTCTGAAAAAGAATAACGATATAACCTTGATGCTGTGTCCATATAATCCATCCAGTCTCTGGGGGAACCGCTCACTGATACCGCATGTTCCTGTGCCAGATCCCGGATGTCCTGTAATTTAGACATATCGCTTTACCTCCTTGTCTTATTTCTTTTTCTTCTTTGGGAATTCCAGATGGAATCTCGGCTTGCCATCCTCCAGTGTGAGTAACAGATCTGCATCAAATTTCATATCTTTCTTTTTAGAATACAGACCTTTTACATGGGTACAAGCCTTATCAAGAAGTTCTCTTGCCATCTTTTTATCCAGATTTTTCTCCATGCTTCCCAGGAAACGGTTTTCTTTCCAAAGGGCAAAATCACACTGACGGTTTGAGCAGTAAAAATTCTGTTTCCCTTCAAAAACATCACAGCCACAGACCGGGCATTTGCCGATCACTTCCCTCGCAGTCTGAAATCTCCTGCGTTCCTCTTCTGGTATCTCCCTGCATACCTCTAAAATCTTACGGACAAGAGAAGTAATCTCTCCCATGAACTGAGTATCTGTAATCTGTCCTTTTTCCATCATCAACAGCTGGTTCTCCCATTCCGCAGTCATTACTGCTGATTTCAGATACTCTGGCATGACCTTTACTAATTCCTTTCCCTCGATACTTGGTAATATCTGCTTACCCTTTCTCTGTGCATAACCGGAAGAAACCAATTTCTCAATGATACTTGCCCTTGTTGCCGGAGTCCCCAGCCCTTTCTTTTCTGTTTCAGAATCAAACTCCTTATTACCGGCTGTTTCCATTGCAGCAAGGAGCGTATCTTCATTGAATGGTTTCGGCGGAGAGGTATAATGTGTGGTTTTTTCTGCTTTTACTGGAAAAAGCCTCATTCCTTCTTCATACCCAGCAGGAATCGAAGTCTCTTTTTCCTTTCCCTCCACTGGTTCCGCTTTAACACACAGCTGTTTAAATGCCTTTTCTACTTCCTTAAATCCCATCTGTACTGGAATCTTCCCTCTGGCTTTAAAATCATGTTCCTGGCACTTTACCGTAATATCTGTCTGCTCATACAGATATTCTTCTCCAGTTGCCTGTACCAGTTGCTGACAGATCAGCATCATCAGATTCTTTTTATCTGTCGGTAAATCAGCAATTCCTTTCTCCACGGCTTCTTTTGTCGGAAGAATCGCATGGTGATCAGATACCTTTGCATTGTTGATTACCCTTTTTATGTCATGCCCCAACTGTCCATAATCTACAAACGGAAGTAATACCGGCATTTTTCCTACCAGCTCCTCTACCGAATCTTTCATATCCTCCGTTACAAACTGGCTGTCTGTTCTTGGATAAGTAATCAATTTTTCCTCATACAGTTCCTGTAACATATCCAGTGTACGTTTCGCTGTATATCCAAAGTAACGGTTGGCTTCTCTCTGCAGGCTTGTCAGATCATAAAGTTTCGGTGGAAATGATTTCTTACGTTCTTTCTTCATCTGTGTGACTACAGCGGTCGAACCATTACATAACGCTGCCAGCAGATCCGCAGCTTCTTCATTTGCAATGTTCTCGGAAACTACTGTAAGTTTTCCGTCTGTCAGTGCTACCTTATAAAACGCTTCTTTTTGAAAATGCTCGATCCTCTCCTGCCGTTCTGCAAGTATGGCAAGGGTTGGGGTCTGTACCCTGCCTACAACCAATCGTTTAAAATATCTCGTGGTGTATGCTCTGGTTCCATTCATTCCGATCAGCCAGTCAGCCTGTGCCCTGCACACCGCAGCCATACAGAGATTCTTATATTCTTCCTCACTTTTCATTGTCTGGAAGCCTTTCTGAATGGCGGCATCTTCCATTGAGCTGATCCACAGACGTTTCACTGGTTTCCTGCATCCGGCAAGGTCATATACTCTCTGAAAGATCAGTTCTCCTTCTCTTCCTGCATCACAGCCATTTACCAGATACTCCACATCACTTCGGTTCATCAGACTTTTTAAGACATCAAACTGCTTCTTTTTATCCTTGGAAACTTTCAACTTCCATGCTTCTGGAAGGATTGGCAGATCATCGAACTGCCATTTTTCATATTTCGAGTCATATTCCTCTGGCTGTGCGTATTCTGCCAGATGTCCTAAGCACCAGCTGACAATACAGCTTTCTCCCTCCAGATAACCGTCCTCCCGCTTATAAGCGGACAGATTTTTCGCATAACTTTGTGCTACACTTGGCTTCTCTGCGATCACTAAAAATTTAGACATAATCCTTTCCTTTCTACCAAAAAAGGCAGCCAAGATTTCTGGCTGCCCCTGTCCTTATTACTGTTTCCATCTCTTAAAAACGCTTATTCTTCTTTTTCATCGTCCTCTTCATTTACATACGGACCGTCTGAAAATTCAAGCTGTTCACTTACATAATCTTCATCCTTACTGCGTCCATGTTTCTTATAGACTGCGATTCCTGCAAAGCCTAAGATTGCTGCAACTACGATAGCTGCAAGACCTTTCACATTCATTCCGCTTTTCTCTTCTTTCTTCACTTCGGTTTTCTCCTCTGCTGCTGGTGTAGTCTCCGGTGTGGTTTCCGGGATCACTACGGTTGATTCTTCAGTTTCCTTGTCTTTTTCTGTTTCATCCAGAAATTCTGCCAGATCGTTCTCATCGACCAGAGACATCATATATACGTTCTCTGTATTACTGGAACGGTCAATGACCATGTAAAAAGTATTCCCCTTTTTCGTCTGGATAGTAAGGAACTGTTTTGTATCATCATTTTCCTTATCATCTACAAGCTGGGCATTTCCCGGTGTAGAAAAAGCAGAATTATTACTCTCTCCGGTAACTCTTCCCGTATCCTCTGCTTTCTCCGTATCTTTACTTTTTTCTGTTGTTGTCTCTTCCACCACCGCTGTCGTTGTCTCTTCTGCCGGTGGATTTGCATTTGCATAAACAGTAGCAAGGGATGTTCCCGAAATCATTGTTACCGCCATAGCAATCATCAGAAGTTTCTTTACCACTTTATTCCTCATCATCTAAAACCTCTCTTTCTGCCACCTGCCCCACAGGTGGTCTGTTATCGTTTTCTTTTTTGGGTGCCTCCTTGGTATCCTCCACTGTGATACCGCCGTCCTCATTCATCTGAATCGTAACAGTTCCTTTCTGAATCCCGTCAAGCAGTACCAGCAGCTCCCGGCTGTCCAGTTTCATAGAACGGAAAGATTTGATGATCTCCACATCTTCCATCTGCTGTTTTAATGTATTCTGCCGTTTCAGATGTTCCTGCAGCTCTGCAATCTTATCCTCTGTTTTCTGAATATCATCCAGAATCTTTTTCAATTTCATGTTCATCTGCCTGTCACCTCCTCTAATGCAGACGACCAAATGCCATAAAGTGTTCCTGCCAGTAGGCACTTGCGATACTTGTATATTGCACCGGCTTACCACAATGGATCATCATGTTATTGCCGACATAGATTCCAACATGACTCGCTCCACTTGTGTTATAGGTTCCCTGGAAGAAGATCAAGTCTCCCGGTTTTGCTTCCGATGGAGATACCTGCGAACAGTGAGAACGAAGTCCATCGGCAGTACATCTTCCAATATTCCATCCATTTCCACAATTATTGATAACCCAGCTTACAAATCCGGAACAATCAAATCCACTTGGAGAATAACCACCCCAGACATAAGGGACTCCCAGATATTTCTCTGCTTCTCGGATCATCTTTGCAAACTGTGGATCAGATAAAGCATCTGTCGGTATGGTATAACCAAATCCACCACTTCCGGTGGGTATGCTGTTTAAGTCAAACAGGTAATCACGATTTCCATAATATTTGTTATACGCATCGTATCTTTCCTGTTCTTCTTCCGTCATGCGGCTTCTCAATACGGTATCCAGATTGCGATTTGTCATCGTCACATCCAGACGGTTTACTTCTTTCGTTGTCGTAACCTGCACTTCCTGGCTTCCATTGCTGTCTGCTATGTATGCCTCCCATGTCTGGTGCCCGTGTGCGGAAGCTGCTGCATGGCTATCATAATAAACATCAAACTGAACACCATATCTTGCAAAAGCTCCGGTATCTTCTACTACATATTCCACACCATTCATAACGACATGGGTTCCCATCGGTACAAAAGGATTCGATGCATCTACTGCGATCGTATGATTGGCTGTCGGCATCGCACCGCTGGCTGTCGGTCCTCCACTCCACTGCCCACAGCAAATGGAGCAGTTACAATACCCACTGGTGACAACCTGTCCCAGTGATTCTCCTACCCGGACTGTCTTTGTTTCGGTAACTGTCTCTCTGGTAGAATCTGTCGTAATACCATACTGCTGACGGAAAATGGACTCTATCTCCTCTGCCACTTCATCATAAGTAAAACCACCGTATTTTACTGTCAGATAAGAGATCAGCTGATATGGATTATGGCCGATCTCATCAATCTGGTACCTGTATTCATCGTAATCCGGATGCGTGGATTCCATCTGATTGATCTGCGTATTTAAAGCTTCTTCTAATGCCCGGTATGCATTTTCAGCGGCATAAATGTCCTCATCTGTGCTGGAATAACTGGTGGAAATAATGGCAGACGAAGCTCCTTGCAGGGATGCACTGCAGCTGGTAAAACTTGCTGCAATCAAGACAAAGATCAATCCAAAGATAGCAACTGTAGCAAAAATCCCACGGTTTTGTGCCGCAATCATTTTGACTGCATCTTTTGCTTTCTCTGTAAATTTCTGTGCTGAAGTAATCGCCGCATCCTTTGCCTTTTTGCTCTGCTTTGCTGCCTGATACTGTTTCTGATAACGTTTCTTCTGGAACAGCTTTTGCAATGCAGATTTTCTTTTCTGCTCCGCTTCCTTCTTCACCATCTTTTTTGCTTCATTTCCATAAACAGATTCAAACATCAGCCTGCTTTTTTCTGCTTCATCAAGAACGCTTTCTTTCAGTCTTTTTGACTGTTCCCTCCTTTGCTTTAAGCGTTCCCTTGTATAAATGGATTTTCTTGCAAGACTTTCTCCTGCAAGCTCTGCCCGGTGTGCCCCTTCTACCGCAGCATTATCATCTTCTGCCTCATGGGTTTTCCAATGAGCCGCCGTAGCCGCAGCATCTTTCACGGCAGATGCAGAACTTCGGATACCGATACCGGCTCCATGTACCATGCCATCACTTTCATCGCCAAACGATAATCTGGAACTCGTTTTCCGCTGTTCTTTCAGCACACGTTCCCGCTTCGATTTGCCTTTGATCTCCTCCGAAAATCCATCCAGAGACTCTTCTGCCACTTCTGAAGTTTCCCTGTACCGGGCAGCTTCTCTCTTTGCCGTCTTGCTTTCTTCGGAAGCCTCCTTTTCCTTCCGTCTTTCTTTTGACGTATAATCTCTGACCATCTTTTTCTTACGGAGATCCCGGCTGTCTGCAACCGTTTCCAGATAAGCCCGTTCTCCCCTTGGCTGTCCACGGATGCTCTCACTGCGAAATGCGGATTTCGTTGCAGCTGTGCTTTCATCGGCTACTTGTTCCCCATCCAGTTCTCCATCTATATCTTGTTCTGACTCCTCATCCAGTACAGATTCTCTACTATATCTGGTTTTTTTGGAACTTTGCTCCGGATGTTCTGTTTCCCTTTTTTCATTGATATGCTCACGCCTTCTCTTACTGAAATCCAGTTCATCCTTTTTTTCACTACGGGAAACCTCTGTATCCATATCCCGTCCAGTGATCCTTTTTTCTTCTTTATTCCGAAGGTTCTCTTCTCTAAGACCATCACGGCTCATCTTCTGGACGGTTTTATCTCTCGCCTTATACTCATGCTCCTGCAAATCTCACCATCCCCTTTACTGTTTACCTGTTATTCTGCTTTATCCTGATAGCTCTCCCATTTTTCCAGCACCTCATCTGCCAGTCCTGCAATGGAATCTGTCAGCTTATCTGTAAGTCTTTCACTCAATGTTCTTCTTGCAGCCAAACAGGAAGTAATTCCCATAAAGTCAATCAGTTCCGCTAAATACAGCAGATCATCTAACATCTCGCCAAACACCTCCTCCCCGTTACTGTCCTTTCCTTTTTCTAAAAGTTCTTTATAATTGTCTGCACAGATCCTCTCTGCAAATACACAGCAAGGTTCTCCATTGCATCTCTCAAAATTCGTATAATCTCTCATGTAGTGATCCTCCATTTCATTTTTGAAGCAGAAAAAAGGCCGGAAATCTTTTCCCGGCTCATCCCCTGCTTTTGTTCTATTTTGTTTTTTATATTTTTTAATCGTCTCTTTCTCCGATACCAAGTTTTTTACGCTTCTCCACCTCATCCGGCTTAGAAGTCATCAACGCATACAACATTAGAGAATTATCAAATTTATCCTTAAACGGGATAATGGTACTGCCATAAAAGACCAGTCCCTCGCCTTCTCCACTGTTGGTAACATAAGAGAGCTGGTGTGGTGAAATGTTCAGCTGCTTTGCAAGAATCTGCCTGTCACCGGATGCCTGGTTTAACATCAGGATAAAGTCAGAATTTTCAAAGATATTTTCTATCTCACGGCTGGCAAGCAGGTCTTTTACATTCTGTGTGATACCCGTCGGAATACCGCCCCATTTACGGAATCGCTTCCAGATCTCCACGCTGTACGAAGCTGTCTGCTCTTCTTTTAAAAGCAGATGAAATTCATCAATGTAATATCTGGTACTCTTATTCGCTGAACGGTTAATCGTTACTCTGTTCCATACCTGATCCTGTACGATCAGCATACCAAGTTTTTTCAGCTGTTTTCCTAAGTCTTTGATGTCGAAACATACCATGCGGTTATTCAGTTCCACGTTGGTTCTGTGGTTGAATACTTTCAGAGAACCGTTAACGTAGATTTCCAATGCAGTCGCAAGACGCTGTGCCTCCTGCTCCTTCTGCTCACGGAGAAGATTATATAAATCCTCTAAGATCGGCATCTTTTCCGGTACTGGGTCAGAAAGAAAGTCCTGATACACCAGGCGTACACAACGGTCAATAACTGTTTTTTCTACCGGCTCCAATCCATTCTTCCCTCCAACTACCAGCTCACAAAGAGACAGGATAAAGTCAGACTTTAAGGAAAGTGGGTCATCATCATCTGCGTAATCCAGATTGATGTCCATCGGATTGATATAATCATGGCTGGTCGGTGAAATGCGGATAACCTGTCCATGAAATGCCCGGAACAACGGATAATACTCTCCTTCTGGATCGCACACGATAATGTCATCTTTTGTCACGATAAATGCGTTGGTGATCTCACGCTTTGCCGCAAATGACTTACCGGCACCCGGTGTACCCAAAATCAAACCATTCGGGTTTTTCAGTTTCTTTCTGTCTGCCATGATCAGATTATTGGACAGGGCATTTAAACCATAGTAAATGGATTCCCCGCCCATAAACAATTCCTGTGTGGTAAATGGAACAAAGATTGCCGTAGATGTTGTGGTAAGTGCCCTTTTGATCGGCACAAGATTCATAGCAAGCGGCAGGCAGCTCATAAGCCCCTGCTCCTGCTGATAATCCAGACGCTTCAATGCACAGTTATATTTCTGTGCAATACCGGCAGTCTGGAATACGACATTTTCAAGCTCCTGCTTTGTCTCTGCCGTATTTAAAAACAGTGCCGTTACAAGGAACATCCTCTCATTCCTGGACTGTAAATCTTCCAGAAGTCTCTTGGCTTCTCCACCATATGTATTTAAGTCTGATGGGATAATGTCCATGTCATATCCGGCACGAACTGCCTTTTTCTGCTCCTCAATCTTCATCCGGTTAATATCAGTCACCTTGCTCTTTACCAGCTTGATCGCTTTCATCTGGTCAATGGACTGGATATGGAAATTCACCATAAGGTTACTGTCCATCTCCAAAAACTCTGCCAGCATCTTGTCCGTAAGCTCTGGTGCAAGAATCTGAAGATAAGAAACGGCTCCTATCGTTCCACCCATCTGAAAGTCTTTTCCATTCTTAAATACGAAGCTGGTCGGTGCGATATAATCCTTTGTGCTAAGACCTGTCCGAAGTACCTCATCATAAGAAAAATGGAAAGGGACTTTACTATCCTGATTGAATGTCTCGTACATGATCTGCAGCCTTTCGGCTCCATTCAACGGATACGCTGTTACACCAAGGATCTTGAAGTTATTCATAATATCCGACTCGATACGTTCCAGCTTCGGTCGTGCTTCCCGGATATTCTCTGCTTCAATACCAAACGTAATATACTTGGTACGCATCAGACCATTATTTCCTTTCGCCAGCTGATTATTAAGCATCTGTGCAAACTCCATACGCAGATCATCGAACTCATCCTCCTGCGGATTGATATGGATAACCTTTTCATACTCCGCCATGTTGCTGTGCTGATTGATAAAGGAAAGCTGAAAATGAATCGTGCTGTCAAAATAATTTAAGAAGTCACACCAGTTTTCAAAGATCGCATTTTTATCCTCATTCTGAGCTAACTGGTAGTTGATGTCATAAAAACGGATGGTCTTGGAATAAAATTTATCCTGCACACGGCAGATACCATCTCTCCCCATCTCGTGATAAGGAATGGACTGCTGTGCTGTGATCCGTTTATCTTTGGCAGTATTTGCTACTTTCTTTTCTGTGGTACCACCTTTTCCTCCCGAAACCTTCTTCCCTTCTGTCTGCTGTCTCGGCGGTGCTGTAACTGAACTGCTCTTTTTCTTCTTTGCATTTTTCTTTGCTTCACGCATTGCTTGTTTCTCTGCTTTTGCCGCAAGCTTCGCTTCTTTTTTCGCATTTTTCTTATCCGCTTTTTCATGCTCTTTATGAAGTTTCGCTTCATATTTCTGTGCCCTTTTCAAAGCCTTCTTTTCCCTGCGGGTCAGCTTTCTGTTTGGTCGGCGTACCCCTCTCTGTCTTTCCAATGCTTCATAACCCGTTACCATTGGCTCGCTGTGCAGTCTGCCGCTTACCGGCTTACTGCTGACCGCCAGATCTGGAATATCTTCTCCACCATCCTCTTCATCCAGCCAGTAATCATTTGGATAACATTCTTCTTCCAATCTCTGCGGTGGCTGTCTATCGTTTTTTCTTTTTAACACTCTTCTGTCCTCCCTTCTTTTTTCTGACCATGATAAATTTCTTCTCATACAGATTTTCCATCTGATACTTCCGTACCGGAGGACGGATAAATTTCACGGTGATCATATTTTTCAAAACCTTTTCTAACGGAAGTCCATCCTTTTCATACATGGCAAATAAAAATGCCGGAAGCATCAAAAGGCACATCCCGGTGGCTGCGTTACTGGAACCGATGATCCCTCTAGTAAGGAAATAAAATGGTACTCCCACTGCCGCTGCAATCCCAAAACAGATCAGCTGCCGTTTGGTCAGGTTGAAGATGATCTTATTTTTGACCTTGGTTAAGTCTTTAGGCACTGATACAAATGCCATTGTCAGTTCCTCCTTTCTTAGTGAGCGTTGAAGATACTACGGGCAAAGTTTCCTGTTTTCATCAAACTGAAACAAAGGATCACCGTGTATGCCATCACGCCGAACAATGCAGAATGTATGTTATCTGACATCTGGATATTCGCTACTAAGACTGCGTAAATTCCCACGCAGACCATCATAAAGAATCCCTGAAATGCCAGTGCAAACAATCCACGAAGATAGTTGTTTCCAATCTGCCCCCATTCCCGGTTAGACATAGTTGCAAATGGAATAGCTCCAACGGACGAATAGAGATAGATTTCAATCATACGCCCATACAAAATCACTGTAATAAAGACTGAGATAACCTTCATACACAGGCTCACAAGCATCGTTTCCAGTGCCAGTATGACAAGTTCACCGATTTCCATAGATTCCATTGCCGTTTCCATCTTGGTAATCATCGTATCTATATTGATCGCTGTATCGGAACTGATGACACCAGCGGCCCGGCTCACTACTGACTGCCCGACATCAAATACCGCCATGGTAATCGTGAATGTATGGCTGACGATCCAGACTGCCACCCACATCTTGAAAAAATATTTAAAGAACATCCATGTATCAATGTCATGCATATTGTTCTTTTCTGTTAACATGGAAATCAGCTCATAACAAAGCACAAAGGTAATAATCATACCGGCAATCGGTACAATGACCGAATCGGAAAGATTTTGTATCATGCTGAAAATGTTCCCATTCCAGCCCTGTGGTGTCTGCCCAACCTGAGCAGCAATCTGACCGGTCTTTTCATTGACATCGGTATACATTGTTGTCAGGTTGGAACTTACCATGCCTGTCAGAAGATTCCTCATCCATTCTTCAATCGCTTCAAATATCCGATCCATGAGTCATCTCCCTCCTAAGTTTCTCAGCTAAACAAACCGGAAAGTAACGGTACAAGCTGGGTGCCGATCAAAACAACACCGCCTCCCGCCATCAGCTGTTTCATCCCCAATTAGGTGTAAAAACTCTGCTCGATGGCGGGCGGCGGCGTACAAAAAATCTATATGGTGTTGTTAAGAGAACCGTCCCGGCGGGACAGGTCAGGCAGTGACCTGTTCCACCTCCGGG
>OATK01000858.1_pt1 | contig 23299 bp, 18 predicted proteins | sample 1516611 | NCBI WGS metagenome assembly OATK01 (sample SAMEA2579947, study PRJEB22360) | human gut metagenome | biome: human gut; feature: human-associated habitat; material: faeces | place: Denmark | collected 2008/2010 | reverse complement strand
CGGGCAGAATGCATCGCCGGAACTCTGCACCGATCGTCCCGCCATGCCTGCGGCTGCTGAAAACCTGCGGCCTGTGCTCGCCTATATCCAGGAGCACTTCGCCGACCCGATTACCATAGAGGAACTTGCCAGGCTGTCGCATTTGAGCAAAAGCTATTTTATGAGCTGTTTTAAGCAGACCTTCGGACTCGGGGCCGTTGAATATCTGACACAGCTTCGGATCAAAGCCGCCTGCGAGGCGCTGCGCAGTACGACGCGGAGTGTGTCCGAAATCGCGTACGACAATGGTTTCCGCAACCTTTCCAACTTCAACCGGCAGTTCCGAAACAAAGTGGGATGTACGCCGCAGATGTATCGGAAGGAATTTCAAAATTCGTAAATTCAAAAAGGGATGCATCAAAATATGCATCCCGAAAATCTATCTCTGATCCTATTTTTATTCCGTAATCTCCGGTACCGACGGAACATCTTTATCTTCTTCCCGCCAGCTCCCAGAATGCGACAGCGCTCGCCGCAGCGACGTTCAGTGAATCCACACCATGTGTCATCGGAATCAGCACGGTTGCATCTGTTTCAGCGATCGTATCACTTGCCAGTCCGTCACCCTCGGTTCCGAGCAGAATAGCGAGCTTTTCATGCGTTTTTAACGACGGATCATCCATCGGAACGGAGTCTTCTTTTAATGCCATCGCAACGGTATAAAATCCAAGTTCCTGCAGTGCAGCAATTCCCTGCTCCGGCCAGTAACTGCCGCCTGGCAGCACGGTCCACGGGACCTGGAAGACATTTCCCATGCTCACGCGGATGGCGCGGCGGTACAGCGGGTTGCTGCAGCCTGATGTGAGGAGCACGGCATCGATGCCAAGCGCGGCGGCAGAACGGAAAATCGCACCGACATTCGTCGGGTTCACGACATTTTCCAGAATCGCCACGCGGCGGGCATTCCGGCAGATTTCCTCCATAGCCGGAAGCGTGCGGCGGTGCATCGCGCAGAGCATGCCGCGCGTGAGGGCAAAGCCTGTGAGCTGTTCCAGCACCTTCGTCTCTGCTGTATAGACCGGCACGTCCGGGCAGTGCGCAAAGAGTGCTTCGTTTACGGCAAGCTCTGCGCTTCCGGCAAGGAACGAAACCGGTTCATATCCGGCATCCAGCGCACGCTCGATGACACGCGGACTCTCCGCAAGAAAAAGGCCTGGCTGCGGTTCATAATAGTGCAATAACTGCGGTTCTGAAAGACGCGCATACACGTCGAGCTCCGGCGCCGCAAAGTTTTCGATTTTTCTGATCTCTGACATAATATTGATTTCCTTTTGCGTTTTCTCTTTGTTTTCACTATGTTCTATTGTAGCAATCCCGCTCCCGTTTCGCAATCCATTCTTTTTCCCGCCGGTGCCGTTCCCCGCACCATTCGCCAAACCGTGCTTCCAGCACGCATCGAATTTTCTTGTTTATCTGTCTTTTCAAAAAATTTTTCAATTTCCTCTTGCCAAACGCCGCCGGAGACGTTATAATAATCGACGGTTCAAAATTAAAAACTGCAGAAAAAATTGGTATCAGATTGGAAACGGCACAAGTGCATTGCTTGGTTAACGAACAACACATGTGTCTTTTTTGCGCCCATTTTTCAAAATTGCAAAGAAAAGGAGAACAATCGATGCCAAAAACAAAATTTCAAAACGTTGTATTTACCCTCATGATGTCCTTTCTGATGGTCTATGCCATGATCTGCTACAACATTTCCATGAACATCGGCGGAATGACAAATCAGGTCTTTCTGATGGCGTTTCACGAGATGATAATCATGTGGCCGGCCGCTTTTATCCTCGAGTTTTTCCTCGTGGATCATCTGGCTCACAAATTAGCTTTTTGCATGGTAACACCGCAGGATCGTCCGATCGTAATCACGCTGGCAATTTCCATTATGATTATTGCTATTATGTGTCCGATTATGAGTTTTATTGCAACGCTGCTGTTTAAAAATGCCGGAAAGGAATTCGTTGCTGTCTGGCTCCAGACCACGTTTTTAAACTTCCCGGTTGCCTTCTTCTGGCAGCTCATGTACTGCGGACCCTTCATCCGTTTTCTGTTCCGCAAACTGTTTCCGGAAAAATAAGAAAAGATATCCACAAAGGCGAACCGCTTTTCCCCTCTCTTTCCACAATTTCTGTGGACAGACGGTGCAAAATGGTTCGCCTTCTGTGGATATCTTTTGTTTTCTTCCGGGATTACTCCTGCGGTACCGGATTGGATACGCTGACTACATGATCATACCAGGTTCCTTTTTTACCAATGATCGCAACATTGAAATTCTCGTCCAGTTTTTCTACCGGGATATCAAAGCCGTACACTTCATCTGTGGTTCCGTCAGAATACGTTACCTCATCTGTGGTCGGCTCGATCAGCTCTGCGCCGTCTGCCTGTGCTTCTTCTTTTGTTCCCACAAAGACATTGACAATGTTTTTGGATACCAGGCTGACGTGGATGGTCATTTTTCCGTCTTTTACCGTCAGGACACCCTTTCCTTCTTTTGCTTCATTGACATGGAACATATTGCTGTCTGTATTGAAGTCTGCCGTATACGTACCGTCTTCCAGCTCTGATGCGCTGCTTTCTCCTGCAGTCTCCGCTGCCGATGCGCTTTCTGCTGAAACATCTGATGTGGATGTACTGCTCTCTGTCTTAGATGCATCCTGTACAGAAGCGGAAGATACGTCCGCTGCGGAAGACGCAGATACTGCAGATGCAGAAGATGACGCTGCATCCTTTCCGCCACATGCGCCGAGCATGGATACAGTCAGTGCTGCTCCAAGAAAAAGAACTGCCAATTTTTTTCTCATAATAAAATTCCTCCTTGTATCACCTTGAAGCGGATCTTTTTCATCCGCTCAACTTAAAATCCGACAGCACACTGAGTCTCTTCAGCTGTACTGCCGGATCTTATTTTACTCTATTTTACGTTCGGAATACAACCCCTAATTATTCAGCATCGTCCTGAACGCCGTTGCCGTCCATAGCTGCCTTGGTGTGCTGTACATACAGCTGCTCAACAGCATCGATTCTTCCAAGACCTTCGATCTGAGTGTCGATCTCATCGAATGCACCGGATGCCTCAAACTGGCTCTTCCAGGAATCCTCATCCTCGCCTGCCATATCGTTGTTTGCGTGGTCACCTGCAACAACCATCAGCGGACGAAGAATTACTTTCTTGTATCCGGCTGCTTTTACTGCCTCGATCACGTTCTCGCAAGCGGTCTCTTCCGGCTCGCCCTCAACGGTTCCGATGAATACGTTTTTGTATCCAAGAGTATCCATCTGTGTCTGCATCTGGCTGTAGGTTACTTTTGCAGTGTGGGAAGTACCATGTCCCATAAATACGAAAGCAGTGCCGTCCTCTGCTGCTGCATCCAGACTGTCATAATTTGCAGATTTTACTGCCTGTGCCGTGATTGCTTCTGCAACGGCCTGTTTGTCCTCGTTGATTACGGTAGCGTCACTTCCAACCTCGCCAAGCAGCGGCTCTGCGATGGTTACGGACTCAAATTTATCTTTATAGCTATCTACTGCTTCTTTCAGCTCGTCGTACTCTGCGCCGTGCATCAGATGAGTCGGCTGAATAATCAGTTTTTTCACGCCATTGCTTACAGCTCTTTCCAGTGCCTGATCTACGTTGTCGATCTTCTCGTCATCGCGGGCCTGTACATGGTTGATGATGATCTGTGCAGTGAAGGCACGTCTTACGGACCAGTCCGGATATGCAGCCTGCAGAGCTTTCTCAACGCCTCCGATATCCTCAGCACGGCTGTCGTTGAAGGAAGTACCAAAGCTTACAACCAGAAGCTCATTCTCGCCGATCTCGTCTCCGTTTAACGGATCATCCTTGGATGCATCACCTGTGTCTCTTCCGAAGTAATCCGGATCTGCGTTCTCGCCTTCTACGAGTTCTTTCTGTGCGTCTGTCAGGGCATCCCATGCCTCTTTTGCTTCTTTGCACTGCTCGTCGGTGTTATCATTTCTTTCCTGTACATAAATTGCGTCAATCAGAGCTGCCACTTTATCTGCTGCCTCCTGGTCTGCATCTGCGGATACCTCTTCAGATGCAGAAGATGCGCTTACGCTGCTGCTTGCTGCTGTGGTGTCTTCCTCAGATGCGGAAGATGCACTTACGCTGCTTGTTGCTGTGCTGCTTGCGCTGCTGCTGGATGTGTTGCTGCTTCCGCATGCGCCGAGCATAGATGTTACCATAGCTGCTGAAATTAAAGCGACTACAAGTTTCTTTTTCATTTTTGTTTTCCTCCCATTTGCTGGTATCTTTGCAACAACCAATATCGGGGACGTTTTACATTTCAAACTATGAGAAACACGCTCCGCGAGTTTCTCAAGTTATCGCGGCAGTCGCTAAGGTCTCGTGCAAGCACGGACTTTGGCTCGTTGCCTGCGTAAATAGAAAGAAGCCCTTTCGTTTTTCAACGAGGGGCTTCCAGTATTTTCATCACAAAGAAAACCATTTCACCCGCTGTGGGGCAAAAGTCCGCTTTCCTGTTTTGTACTGCCAGTTCCTCGTGACACGAACGTAACGTTCCTGTACTGCGAAAGGCAGGTCTCCCGGCTCATTGCTTCAGGATTTGACTCCAGCGCATCGGTCTCCTTCCCGGTTTCCCAGTGGATCATTCCCCTGCTTGCAAAATACGGTGACGAGCTCGTGCAGGATTCACACCTGCTTCCCTTTTCACCGGACACGTATGTCCGACACCTTACACATCGATATTTAATTGTCTTTTCTTTAACGACTGTTAGTGTAGCACATCGTCTTTTCTCTGTCAAGTGCTGTAAAATCAGGAAATCCGGCCATTTTCCATTTCATATACCACATCCGCGACATTCATCGTGGACACTCTGTGCGATACGAGCACAATGGTTTTCTCTTCTGCCGATTCTTTCAGGGATTTCAGAATAATTCCTTCATTTAAGGAATCAAGATTCGATGTCGGCTCGTCCAGCAGGATCATGGATGCGTCATGCAGGAATGCCCGCGCGATACCGATCCGCTGTTTTTCTCCGCCGGACAGCGTATCGCCGAGTTCTCCGACTTCGGTGTCGTAGCCGTTTGGCAGTGTCATGATGAAATCATGTATGGACGCCTTCTTCGCCGCCTCCATAATTTCTTCCCGCGTCGCGCCGGGTTTTGCAATAGCGATGTTGTTCGCAATCGAATCGTGGAACAGATGTGTCTCCTGCGTCACATAGCTTTCCATATCGCGCAGATGCTTCATCGGGATTTCGCGGACATCGGCTCCGTCCACGGAAACGCGCCCCGTCTGGACATCCCAGAAGCGCATCAGAAGTTTTAAGATCGTCGATTTTCCGGAACCGCTCGCGCCGTGGATGCCGGTGATTTTTCCCGGTTCCAGTTTCAGCGAATACTGATCCAGAATCGTCTCGTCTTCGTAGGCAAATGTTACATTCTGCGCCTCGGCTCCTACAAATGCGTGGTCACCGCCGGATGCCGCATCTCCCGGAATTTCTTCCACGAGCGGCGCTTCCTCGAGAAGGGAAAGCACACGCTCGCCGCTTGCCAGCGTCTGATTCAGGTTATTCGACAGGCTGGACAGCGCCACGACCGGGCCGAAGGAACCCATCATCGCGATTGTGCAGGTCAGGACTCCCTCAAATCCAATCCCGCCTTTCGTGTAAAGATAGATCGTCAGTGCCAGCATACCGAACGATGCCAGAAGAATCACCATGTTGGTGACAGACCGCTGGGAGCCTTCCATGCGGCTTAAGTTTTCCTGCACAGAAGCCAGTTCTTTCGACCGCTCTGACATCTGCTCTTTCCGTTTTTCGCCCTGTCCGTACTGAATCGTCTCGTCGAGGCCACGCAGGGAATCCAGCACGAAGCTGTTCAGCCCGCCAAAGCCTGTCCGGAACTCCATTCCTTTCTGGCTTCCGCGCTTTCCGTTCCACATCGGGATCACAATGCCGACCGTCAGATACGCCGCAAGTGCAAGCAGCCCTGTCAGAACATGGTATCTTCCAATGAAGCATACCATAATCAGAGAAGTTAATGCTGCAATCGCAATCGGGGAAATCGTATGCGCATAGAATACTTCCAGAAGTTCGATATCGGTTGTGATAATCGAAATCAGATTTCCTTTGTCCCGTCCTTCCAGCTTCGCCGGGCAGAGCTTCCGCAAAGCTGCAAACACTTTATGGCGGATGATCGCCAGCAGTTTAAAAGCAATAAAGTGGTTGCAGTACTGCTCCGCATAATGCAGAATGCCGCGCAGCACCGCGATCACGATCATCACCGTGAGTATCGTTTTTACCGGAGTATGTACAAGCCACATGTTTTGCACCGAAAGGCTCGTCCCTGCCGCGCCCGTCAGTAAGCCGTGCACGATGACCTGTCCTGCCAGAATCGTCAGGAAGATCGCACATAAATATCCCATTGTTCCAAGAATAATTGCCGCCATCATAATATGAAGCAATGGCTTCACCAGCCCGATCAGGCTTCCCATAATCCGGAGGGCGCTTCTGCGTTTTGCTGTATTTTTCTTCTCGTTCATCATGCATTCCCCTCCTTTCCATAGTTTTCCAGTACCATCTGGCTGTCGTACAGATGACGGTATGCGCCGTTCTGTTCCATCAGTTCCGCATGCGTTCCACGCTCGCAGATGGTACCGTTTTTCAGGAAATAAATCTGATCTGACTGTACGACGTTCGCAAGGCGGTGGGAAATCAGCAATACCGTTTTCGTCTTTGCGAGTTCATGAATCACATTCATGATCAGCTCTTCACTCTCGACATCAATATTCGATGCGGCTTCATCAAAGATATACACCGCACTGTCGCTCCGAAGCAGCGCCCGCGCAATCACAAGACGCTGGCACTGGCCGCCGGAGAGGTTTCCCGCTTTTTCGAGAAGCTCTGTCTGCAGTCCGTTCTGTGTCTGTAAGAATCCCAGCAGATTGACTTTCTGCATAACCGCCTCCATCTCCTCCTTCGTCGCATCCGGTTCCGCCATGCGCAGGTTCTCTTCTACGGTTCCTTTAAATAAGTAACTGTTGTGGCGGACCAGAACAACGTGCTTCATCAGATCCGTCTCAGCGACTTCCGAGAGCGGCACACCGCCCAGGGTGATGCGCCCTGTATATCCACGGTTCTTTGCCGCAAGGATACCCGCAATCGTACTCTTTCCGCAGCCGGATTCGCCGACCAGCGATACAAAACTGCCCGCCGGGAGTGTAAGGTCGATGCCCTTCAGAATTTCCCGGTCTTCTTCATAGGAAAAATGCACATCCTCCAACACGACATCCAGCGGTCCGTCCGGCAGCGTCCGTTCTCCCGCCTGCGGCTCCGGCAGATCAAGGATTTTGAAAATCTTGTCACTCGCCGCCATGCCGTTCATCGCGATGTGGAAGAATGATCCGAGCAGACGCAGCGGCAGAAAAAACTCACTCGCCAGCAACACAATACAGAGCGTGCCGGACACGGTGAGGTTTCCTTTCAGAAATTCCGATACCGCCACCGCCATGCCAACCGCCGCGCCGCCGTATGCTACGATGTCCATCACGCTCGTTGAGTTGAGCTGCATCGTCAGAACTTTCATCGTGATCCGGCGGAAGTTCTGGGATTCCACATCCATCTCGTCGGCTTTCTGCTGGTCGGCCTGATAGATTTTTAAGGTCGTCAGGCCTTGCAGATTTTCAAGGAACGAATCGCCGAGCCCTGTGTAAATACTCCAATATTTGTTCAGCAGCTTCTTCGCAATCTTCTGTACCACTACGATCGAAACCGGGATCAGCGGCACGCAGATCAGAAGGACCACGCTCGCTTTCAGGCTCACCCGGCAGAGGATGGCGAACAGCGTGAGCGGTGCGAGCAGGCTGTAAAACAGCTGCGGCAGATACTTTCCAAAGTATGTTTCGAGCTGCTCCACACCTTCGGTGGACACCTGTACGACCTCTGAGGAAGACACCTGCTCGCTGTACGATGCACCGAGCTTCAGCATTTTTTCATAAATTTTTTCGCGCAGAATCCGCTTCACATCCACACACGCAAGATACGACGACCGCGCGCCCATCCGCTCGCAGAAAAAACGGATCACAACAACAATTGCCAGTGTAAAAATCGTCCGTTTCACAGCCGCTGCCGTTACCGCACCATACACGACCCGTTCCAGCAGATCGGCGACCGTAAATACCGCGATCACCTGCGACAGAAGCGCCGTCCACTGCCACAGAATCGTGTACACGATATACTTTTTCGCGTGGGACAGCAGCCCCACCAGTCTTGTTTTAATCATAAGTACCTCTCTTTTATGCTTTTGCTTTTCGCTTCTCTCTCATGCTGCAGATTAAATGCCAGATAGCTAAAATCGGATGATACAGCAGCATCCTCGGCCCCGAAAACCGCATAACGGCGCGGATCTTTTCCCGCATTTCCGGCTTGTAGCAGTGTACTTTGCAGTTTGCGCAGAATGTTTTCTGTTCCATGAAGGGACATTTCTGGCTCCGCTGTTTTGCATAGTCCGCTAATTTCTGACATTCCGGACACATCCCGCCGGATGCATTCCCCTCTTTTCCATGGTTCTTCCGGCAGTACAGGCGGATCATCTCTTCCACGACGTACTGTTCTTTCTGCCGCTTTTTTTCTACTTTGTTCATTTTGTTTCTCCTAGGATATGATCTTCTGTTTTTACGGTTTTGACCTGCAGGAAGAAATACAAAATATGGCACATCCATACCACAGCAATACAGATTCTTCCGATCGGCATATTCTTCATAGCAAAAAAGCCGATCGCCATCACAACCGTTACCATCCCGATAATTTTACATTTCGTTCCTACCGTCATCGCCCGATGCTGTACGAAGCTGTCGAGATGCTTCTTATATGATTGGGTCCCAATAAACCAGCTGTGCAGCCGTTCCGAACTTTTCGCAAAGCAGAACAGGGTCGCCATATAGAATGGAACTGTCGGCAGAATCGGAAGCACAATGCCGATGGTGCCAAATCCCAGGCACAGAAAGCCGAGTACGATCCAAAATATTTTAAATGGACTCTTCATAATTTTCCTCCTTTCTCACCGAATATTAAAATAGAAAAATAGCCGCTCATGGTTCTTGCGAATACATGAGCGGTTAGTTGTCGCTTACGATAGTTATAGATTAACATTGTTTGCCTTTCGTGTCAAACACATTTCACTCCTGAGAACGCTCCTCTGCTTGCGGAATAACTGCTGTTATTTCAACTCACGAAGTGTGATACATCATACTCTAAATAATTCCGCCAATGTTTGAAGATTCAACTCACGGAGGGCGACAAAGGAATCGGGCCGGTTTGTGGGGACGCATCATTTCAACTCACGCCCTCACGGAGGGCGACTGCCATCCCCCAGAAAGGAGAACTTTACTAATGAAATTTCAACTCACGCCCTCACGGAGGGCGACCATCAACCTGCCGCCACTGGCTCTCCGGTCTCTTATTTCAACTCACGCCCTCACGGAGGGCGACTCCATTGGTTATTTTTTTTTGCGCACCAAGCGATATTTCAACTCACGCCCTCACGGAGGGCGACCTCGGCCAGAGTTTCCACCGATGCTGTAGAAGTTGCATTTCAACTCACGCCCTCACGGAGGGCGACCCATCTTTTCGGACAACTTAGCTTTCACATCCTCATTTCAACTCACGCCCTCACGGAGGGCGACATGTCAATCAGGCATCCGGTTACTTTGTTGTAACATTTCAACTCACGCCCTCACGGAGGGCGACATTCGTGTTGCAGATACTCCTCTTTTCTTTCCCATTTCAACTCACGCCCTCACGGAGGGCGACGAAAAGCGGTTCCGTCCTTGTCCTTCAATGGGAATTTCAACTCACGCCCTCACGGAGGGCGACGAGGTCGTTCCGAGATGCCATATGATAACGCAGCATTTCAACTCACGCCCTCACGGAGGGCGACAAGGGAACACTTCTGTTTTCCATGCAGGACGGCATTTCAACTCACGCCCTCACGGAGGGCGACGATCATCGAAGCTTCCGCACACCGGGCAGAAGTCATTTCAACTCACGCCCTCACGGAGGGCGACCGGAAGAAACGCTGAAAGCGGCGGCAGTTGCAACAATTTCAACTCACGCCCTCACGGAGGGCGACGTTTTTTCAAGCGTGAAATCAATGCACGCTTTCAATTTCAACTCACGCCCTCACGGAGGGCGACATATGCCAGATTCATCACTCTTTCAATGTCCGCAATTTCAACTCACGCCCTCACGGAGGGCGACCGATGCACCGTCCATCTTGTCAATCTCATCGAAATTTCAACTCACGCCCTCACGGAGGGCGACTGGACGGAACAAGCGAGAGAGGACTGAACAGAAGATTTCAACTCACGCCCTCACGGAGGGCGACTCGATGCACCGTCCATCTTGTCAATCTCATCGAAATTTCAACTCACGCCCTCACGGAGGGCGACCAATTTACCACAGCCCTTAGACTCTCTTTCTTTATTTCAACTCACGCCCTCACGGAGGGCGACATTCTGCCAGCGTGTATACTGATCCAGAACTGTATATTTCAACTCACGCCCTCACGGAGGGCGACCTTATGTTGTTCTATCGGGATCTATGGAGCCACATTTCAACTCACGCCCTCACGGAGGGCGACCGATTACATCGCAGAACTTTTCGCTGAGTTCCATATTTCAACTCACGCCCTCACGGAGGGCGACTGATTTTTACTTTACTCATGGTATTCTCCTTTCATTTCAACTCACGCCCTCACGGAGGGCGACGGGGCATCTCTGTCATGGATTACAGAGGCATGGTATTTCAACTCACGCCCTCACGGAGGGCGACAACACGGCACTGTCTGGATGTACGGAGGAAGAGCGATTTCAACTCACGCCCTCACGGAGGGCGACCTTTAGTCGAATGTGCCTGAATCAACCCATCCATATTTCAACTCACGCCCTCACGGAGGGCGACTGCTCCCGATCTGGCCATCTGATATTTCCAGAAATATTTCAACTCACGCCCTCACGGAGGGCGACAGTGACAGGCCGATGTCTCCGCCTGTCTGCTTCATATTTCAACTCACGCCCTCACGGAGGGCGACGTGACAGCGATCGAATCAAAGACGTATTTGCGTACATTTCAACTCACGCCCTCACGGAGGGCGACAGAAAGCTTCATAGTTCACTTCCAGGACGAAGAAATTTCAACTCACGCCCTCACGGAGGGCGACTATGTCCGTGTTTCCACCAGATACCAGGTCGATATTTCAACTCACGCCCTCACGGAGGGCGACTAATGCCGACATTATCACTCACCTTCTTTTTCTATTTCAACTCACGCCCTCACGGAGGGCGACAAGATGCTGTGATTATGTGCGCAGGCAGCAGATCAATTTCAACTCACGCCCTCACGGAGGGCGACAAAAGAGAGCCGACAAAGCAGCAGAAAGAAAACATTTCAACTCACGCCCTCACGGAGGGCGACCCAGCTATCCGGAATCATCTTCACTTCACCAGAATTTCAACTCACGCCCTCACGGAGGGCGACTATGATTGTTTCTTTTGTGGAATACTGCGGGCAATTTCAACTCACGCCCTCACGGAGGGCGACTCTGTGCGTCTTTCCACATCGGCTCCCCGGAGTATTTCAACTCACGCCCTCACGGAGGGCGACGATTTTAAAACAACCTCCAACCGTCTCAGCCACATATTTCAACTCACGCCCTCACGGAGGGCGACATCTTCGTTCTGCCGGATCGGAAAAATGCCGAAGATTTCAACTCACGCCCTCACGGAGGGCGACCTCAGGTGTGAGCTTGCCGTTCAACTTTGTAATATTTCAACTCACGCCCTCACGGAGGGCGACGAGGTTCGACAACTCCTCAATATCCTGTCTGGAATATTTCAACTCACGCCCTCACGGAGGGCGACCAATCCTGCACAGATCGTCGTTCCTTCCGGTATATTTCAACTCACGCCCTCACGGAGGGCGACGGCAAATTTAGACAAATTTTTCTTCTAAATCGCGGCTATGCTTATTCAATATCTCTATATTTTCTTCCTCATTTCATCTCCCTCCTCCCCCAAATTCTATCTTTTCAGCAAAAATCCTTTAAATTTCAAGTGCGAATCTTCCTGCTTTTTTCTGTGCACTTAGCATTCGCACTACAGAATCAGTGTGTCCATCACGTCAAATCCCGCTTTTGCACCAACATGTTCTACTTTGTTTTTGTACTTTTCACCCAAATAGTAAAACCGCAAACTATCGGTCTCTTTATCTATGATTTTTTCTAGTATATCTTTTACCTGTCGGCACTTAGCCGCATCCATCTGGCACTCGAAGACAGAATTTTGGACTCGCTGGCCGTAATTGGTACATTCTTTTGCTACCTTGCGCAATCGCGTTCTGCCTGCTACGGTTTGTGTATTTACATCATATGTGATCAGCACCAGCATTAAAAATCACCTACTTCCACAAAAATGGCGGATATTCATCCAGATCCCCTCGCAGGAAACGTGCCAGCAGCATGCTCTGTGCATATGGAACCATTCCCCACTCGATCTTTTCGCCTAAAAATGGATGCGTAATCATCTCCTGTTTTTTTCCCTGCCATGCACTAAGAAAGGCTTTTCGTCCCTCCTCCGTCATAATAACGGCACCGTTTTCCTTAGTTAAAAAATATTCTGGCTTCATAATCCTCTTGTTGATAAGTGTCAGAACAAACCGATCTACTATAACGCTACGAAATTCTTCCATCAGATCCAGCGCCAATGACATTCGTCCCGGACGATCTGTGTGGAAAAATCCAACATATGGATCCAGGCCCACTGCTTCCAGCGTCCCGCCGCACATTCCTGCCAGTAAAGAATATCCAAACGAAAGCATCGCATTCACATTATCTAACGGTGGTCTCTTATTTCTTCCATGAAAATAAAAATCCTCTTTCTGCTGCAGAATAAGTTCATCAAAAGCGGAAAAATATACCGATGCAGCTTCTCCTTCCAGTCCTAAAAGTGTTCCCGCATCTTCACATTCTCTGATTTTATTCATACTCTGCCCCAGAAAAGCTGATTTTTTCTTAAGCAATTCTGCATCCAGCCGCATACTGTAATCTCTGGCGGCTCTCTCGAGCACCCACCTGGCATTATAGACCTTGCCAAGAATAAAATTCTTTGCTATTTTGACGCTTTCTTCTTTTTTCTCACTGATGCGGTATTGTGTTTTTCGCAGTGTCACATTTCCCTTTTCTTCTCCGCTGACTCTCGCCAGAAAACGGCCATTTCCGGACATAAAGGATAATTCAATGTCTCTTTGCGCGCACGCCCCCATTAATGCCGGACTCGCTCCTGTATAGCCAAAGGTCACGATCGCCTGTAAATTATGTAAAGGGATTCTTCCTATTTCCTTTTTATCCTCCATTACTACGACATTTTCCCCATCAAGTGAAAGATAACGATTTCCAGAAGTAATATACAAGGTATTCAGCAATCTTTTCATAGATTTTCCTCTTCCTGCATTCTCTTGGTAATGTATTCCGCAACCAATTTATTCTTATTTAAAACCGGCAGACAAATATCTTTCAAGGAACATGCATTACATTTCCTGCTTATTTTTACTTTCGGTGTATACTGTTGTTCATAATACTTATGCATTTCTGCAAATATCTGCTTCACTTTTTCCCGGATTGCATTATCAAATTCTACCTTATGGCGTCTGCGGACTTCACCGTAATAAAGATATCCATACTCGATTTCACAACACAGCATTTCTTCCAGACAAAACGCCTGCGCTGCCAACTGCAGGATATCCTCTTCTCCTTCTTTTGGTTTTCCCCGCTTATATTCTATTGGCACTACACGATAAAATCCTTCTTTTCCATGCAGTGAAATCCCCTCTTTCACCCGATGAAATTCCACCACATCGCACTCGCCGCTCACTCCCATTTCGCAGGAGTGAACCGGCATCGCACGCACAATCAGCAGATCTCCTCTTTTTTCTTTGAGACCCGGATCATGTGCATTTTCATGAAGAATCTTTCCCTCTACCGTGCGGACATTCTCCTGCCACTGCATCTCGATATATGCAAGTGCCCATTGGCGCCGGCAGAATGCAAAATGTTGAATTCCTGACAACTGCAGATAATCATCCTCATCATACATTCCAATTCACCCCTCACGGAAAACGACCGTATCTTTAGACAAAATCAAAAATCTCCGGTTCTCTGCATCCTTCTACATTCCAGGTAATATCATAATCCTTAAAGCTTCTCGGATGATCTAAATCTTTATTCCAGTCAAATCCTCTCTGGATCTTTCCACTCGAAATAGCCGGTGTTTTTTCCTCGTGCTGCCACCAATACATCCGGCATACCTCCATACTTCCTTCCGGACGTGCTGACGATGCATCATTTTCAAACAATGTCATGAGTGCTTCTTTCAGTATCTCAGCATCCTCCTGGGTAAAGCCCGTCTTTTCCGCGAGCTGCACATTGACACTTCCCATCACCTTGTATACAGCAAACCCAACTCTATGTTTCGTTCCCATCGTATCAGATGCCTTTCCTTCTTTTCCGGCCTCGCTGTTTACGCTCTTGGTGATTTGCATACTCATGATATCAATCGGAGACAGACTTACTGCCTGATGAATCGACACCGGACCGCGTACGCCAAAGGATACTGGAATTCCTTTAAATGCAAAAACCTGTCCAAATGCTCTCACATCGATCCACTCCCTGCATGCAATCTGTGCGCAGAGATCTCTGCTCGCATCTTTCTTATTTCCCATCTGTTTTTTAAGCTCCTCGCAACCATCTGCGCGCTCCTTCAGACTCTTGAATGAGTCGTCCGTTCTGTCATCTGACTGCACGAAAATTTTCTGTCCCAGATCCTGCAGGCGGTTTCGGATTTTTCGTTTAATGCAGACATCTGAAATTTCCCCATATCCATCCAGATTAATTCTCGGACGGTTTCCGTTCAGTGGATCTCCATTGGGATTTGCATTCGTTGCACTCACAAATAATGTAAAATCAATTTTTCCTTTTAATTCGCTCATTTCTTTATTCCTCCTCTGTTTTCTCTGTTTTGTAAGTTCTCAGCGCACAGGACTGACTGTGAAATCCAAGTAAATATAAGCCGCTCAAACGTTTATTCTCCTGATAATCGTTTACACTTTCAAATGCGTCCTCGATTTCGTCCAGCAGATTTTCATAAAATCTTCGTTCCGGCACTGGCAATTTGCTCAAATACGGCTGAATATTCTCTTCAATAACTTTCCAGGTTTCAAACGGTCTCTGCGAAAAATTATTCATGTATCGCTTTGCATTTGTAATTCTGCTTCTGTCCTTATCCATATCAAAAGTCCGATATTCAATTCGATCTGCTACAGCAAGCAATCTTCCATACAGGTAATCTCTTTCTGTACAATTTTTGTCTACCGCCATTTTCCATTCCTCCTTATAAAGTTCTTTTCTTCTTTTTTTAACCATGGAGCACGCAAGCTGCAAAATCTGCTCCCAGTTTCTCCGTTCTTTATATGCCAATGGATTAGATGCCTTATTTATCGCCCTTTCCACATAATCAGCTGGTATTCTCTGCCCATCCCAAATACATGGCAAGATACGCTTTGCAACCTCAGCATAAAGTTTTTTGCTGTTTCCATCTACAATGGTAATACTTCCATTATTTTCTATTCCGAATAAAAGATCCGCTATCTCCTTTACTCCAACCATGCCATAATAAACAATTCTTTTTCCGTCTCTCCATTTTTCATGACGCCACCAGCAGTCCTTGTGCCATTTTCTGATATTCTCTAAATATCGCGTTTCTTCAATTTTTTTTGCTTCCACGACTGCCAGGCGCCCCGGTGTTGCTGCATCGACTCCTAATAACACCATATATTTCATAGTCGTGGGACATTTTTCCTCGTTCTGCAGCGTGCGATACCCACTCATCGCCTTCTGAAACAGCTCCGCTCCGATCGCATTGGTGTCAAACTCCGGATCTTCCAGTCCGGTATCCCATTCATCAAATTCAGATATAATATGCTCCGTATCCGAGTCCCATCGAACTTCTAATTCTCCTGCTGAATCCTCCGCTGTTTCCCATGTAACAAACACCATGGTATCATATGTGCCTCCCTGTCTGCGGATAATCCATTTCAATGCGTTGTGAACCTTCTGGGATGTTTCATTTCCAATTGCAAATGCCTCTTCTTTCGTTGCAAATCGACCACGATACGTAAAATTATCCTTATCATTTGAAGAAATCAGTTTCGCGCCGTCTCCTTCATTTCGGATTTTCTTTGGCTGTAGATAGGAAATACTTTCTCTTTTTCCACTTAAATAGCAAAGTCCCTTTTCCCCTTCCATAGACCGTTGATACTGCTGATATTTTTCCCATAAGGTCTTATCTTTCCAGCATTCATCAACTGTTTCTGTCAGTGGATTACTTAAAGAGCGCACAATAAATCGCACAAACGCTTTACTTTGATCAATTCCCTGAATCGTTTCCTTTTCTGCCAGCGTTCCATCTTCATTTTGCTTCAATACCTTCTGTTCAATCAAATCATGCATCAAACTTTTCTTCTGCAGATAATAATAAATTGCTCTTACTTTATCATGGCAAAATTCTGACTCATACCATTTTTTTAATTGTTCCATGTAAATTTCAAAACAGCTTCCATCGTCCGCCACATAAAGCGGATAATCGCCCGCCAGATATCTTAAATTATCACACAGGGGATGGGCTTCTTTTCCAGATGTTCGGCTTCCTGATTTTTCTGTAACCGGAATAATGGTAAATTTATCATTTGCAGGAACCTGTTCGCCATGTAAAAAGTTACCTTCTTCATCAATGGTTACCGTAATCTGTGCCGTTGCCGTTGAGTGGAATGTTGGAAGCAGCGTATAGGGAAATTCACCACGATATTCTATTTTTCCTACCTTGTTCAGATTTTTTTCGTACAAATCCAGTGCTTCTCTTCCCCAGTTCACGTATCTTTCACCTCCCTTTTTTCATGTTCTTCTTTCTCGATATTTTCAAATATTTTCGGCTGCATTTTTCGTATATGACGTTTGATTGTACACTCTTCCGGACGGGGATAAACGATGTAGCCTCCCCTTGTCATGGTCGGATGCTCCCAGAATCTTACCGTCATGTTTCCCTGATCCTCCGACAAAACGGCTTCTTCCGCATAAGTAATTCCGTGATAAGAGAAACCGAAATCTATATCTTTTTCCATATCATCATAATATCCTGCTCCACTGCCAAATTCACACGGTTCCACAAATGCCTGACATTCTCTTGTTCCAAGAAAAATATCTCTCCGGCCTCCGCTCTTTACCATTCTTTCTGACATGCACTGATATTTTCGCTCATTTCTATCCTGTACCATGTTGACCTGATGCTCATTAAATTCAAAATGAGCACGTACCTGATAACGCACATCCTTTAAATACGTGTAGTATGCCAGTTCGTTTCCGCCATTGTATTTAATAGGACGAATACCTTTTGTTTCCGTCTGAATCCGGTTCATAACGCGAATTTCATCAATTACCCAAAAGATCGTGGGTTTCCAAAATATGCTTTCCGTAATACCTCGCAATGCCTCGTAAGTTGGAATTGAATAACTTGTTTTTTCGCCTCCAACACGCACCACCGGATCAGAAAACAATGCATAGTTCCCATACACCTCGTACTCTATGGTATTCGCATGTTTTTCCATTGTACCACCTCCAATATGTTTAATAGTTCTCAAAGTTCATCTGCGGTTCTTCCAGCACACCAACTTCATTGCTGTAATACCCTTCGCTCAACGCGAGTATTTCTTCATCACTAATTTGATATATTGCATTATTAAGACGTTCCTTCTGCACTTCTGAAATTCCAACCGTATATTTTTGCAGTTCCCGCAGCATCCTCTGCTTTTCCTCCCAAGGTAAATACTCACCATCTGCTCCGACAAATGCTGCAATCAGTTTTTTGGCCTCATCATTATAGGGAACCACAACTGGAATCTTATAATCATTAGAAATAACTTCAAATTCTTTTCCTGCCGTTGCAAATGCCTGTGCCATTCCCCCCTTATACTCTTGTTCAAACTTATGCCAATATTGTTTTCTTCCCGGACAATTTTTTCCCAGCATTTCTAGCAAGGTCGTTTTATAATTTTTCGCCGGAAATTTCGTGATATCAGCCTGCAGCACCTGATAGTAATACTGATAATAAATCGCTATCGCTTTCGACGAATCTAATCTTTTTTCAAAAATTTCAGGCTTACTTCGAAATTGTTCTAATAATTTTTGTACTGCTCTTTGTTCTTCTTGTATCTCTGGCAGCTTTTCCAGACTTTCGGCCTCGTTTGTCAATTGTACAATGTAAATCTTTCCAAACCAGGGATACTCCTTGTGGCGATTTCCTCTTCCAGCGGCCTGGATCACATGATCCAATCCCGCTTTTGATCGAATGACACAGCCAAAAGAAAAATTTACACCCGCTTCTACAACCGGTGTACTGATGCAGATCACTCTGCCTGTATATCCGGATTCTCTATTTTTTCGTAATGCCGCATGGACCGTTTCCAACGTGTCCTCTTTATTTTGCGGGCAAAGTTTATTGCTCAGGTGAAAAACTTGATCTTCGTCTGAACAGCTGCTTTTTATCTTTTCATATACTTGTTTTGCACATTCGGTTGTATTTACTATGACCAGCACATTTCGAAATGTCTCAGCTTGCTGCAACGTAAAATCACAGAGATCCTCAATTTCCATTCCGCCCGGATACGCTTCTGTTTCTGTCAAATCTACGATATCCGTTCTTCGAAAGGCTTCTTCATACTTTTCTATGATTTCCGTCATCTCCATGCATTCACTTAAATTATTCTCTTTCAAATCTTTAATGGATGGCTGGGTAGCTGAACATAATACAACATCCGATTCCGCAAAATTGGTAAGAAAATTTACTGCTAAGTTAAAAAGTTCCATACACTTCTTCGGAATGGCCTGTACCTCATCAAAAATGATCACGCTGTTACATAAGGTATGCATTCTGCGGATATCTCTTTTCTGTCCCGAAAAAAGTACATTCAATACCTGTACAGCTGATGTCATAATAATTGGCACATCCCATGTTTCTGTCAGTTTTTTATAGTCTTTCTCCTGCTTTCCCTCCGAAAGAATCACATTGCAATGATGTTCCAGTACGATATCCGGATCGTCAACTGCTCTCCGGATCTCATCGGCATTCTGGCTTAAAATACTATTAAATGGGGCAACATAAATAATATGCTGTTTTTGGGTCCGCTCGGCACGATACAGTGCAAAGCGCAAACTACTTAATGTCTTTCCAGCTCCCGTTGGTACTGTCAGACGATACAGTCTCGTTTCTTTTTCTGCCTCTTCATAGCACCTCTCAGAAATCTCCTGCCGGACTGCCTGAAGACTCTGGCCATTTTCTGCCTTGTTTCGAATTTCATGATTAAGATAGTTCTCAAAACATTGTATACTCTGTTGCCATATTTTCTGTATTTCTTTCTTTGAAATACGTTGTTTCAATTCTTCATTCTGAAAAAATTTTTCCGTATCTGTCCAGTCGCTATCAAATAATACAGAAAGTAATACCCGAAAATACATCCCTATGTAAAAGTATCCACTTCCACAATGGCGATTTTGTCTTGTATTTTTCTGCACAAATGTTCCTATTTTTTTATTGATCTGAACATATTGTGCATCTGCTGCTTCGCACACTTTTTGGATTTTCTCTTTATCAAAGATCTGAAAAAATCTTTCCTTCACAATGTCTTCCTGACACTCTTTTTCCGCTCTGCGTTCCTGTAAGGTACACCCGCTTTCAAAATCAATACAGTCGCTGATTCCATGATGTGAGTACACAACTGTACTTAACAGCTCTGCTGCTGTTTTCTGCCGCATCATTTTCCATAGCATCCGTCCACCTGCGGTTGAGTGATCCAAATCGTTTCGGTGTGCCTGATCCCCCTTTTTCAAGATATCTTGAAAATCTTTCTGCACATCATCAGAGAGTTTCCCCGCATCATGAAAAAGTGCGGCCGCCTCGACAAGTTTCTGAATCTCTTCCATAGGACAAATGCTTTTTGCATATGATGTTACATTATCTGTATGTTCCTGAAAGCTCTGGGTACGGCCTGTTTCAAAATCCACATGTGCAAGATAAATGTCACTTGTTTTATTTTCGTTTGTATTATTCATCACTTTCTCCTTTTGTCTATTTTGTTTATTTTTCGGAGTCAAGTTCTGATTTTTTATTCACTTTTACCACATTATAGCAGACTCCGACCTGTAGCGCAATATATTTTCAAACTTTTGTTCGATCATATATTTAGTTTATACCTCATCGTTTTCTACTTTGACATGTCAAATAATTCTATTCAAAATCCTTTTTACCACCTCTCCTCTTAAATCGCATTTCTGCCTTAGTATCAATTTGATTTTTATTTTCACATTGGGAATTTACAAAGATTTTTAGATTTTGTAATTCTTCCTTTGTGTGTTAGAGTATTTTTTACTCTAAAATTATAGAAGACTTTACAAATTAGAAAATAACGTATAGAATAGTATATGTTCGTAGTTTACTATTCTTTTTAGATCTTATTTCTAAATTGAATCAGTTTTCTACCTGAAGAAGTTATCCGATACTGCCAATATCTGATAACTTCTTCTTTTTACCCTTTCACTATATCACCTTTTTTACTAATATGCAACAATAATTATATTTTTATACCTATACAATAATGTAAAGTTTACATTATTGTATAACATAAATACTAAAATAAAAAGCACTAGAATATTTTCTAATGCTTTTTGTCTAACACCTATCCAAAAATGTTTTTCAACTCACAGACCTAAGTCTGAACTCGCAGAATATCCTCGGTATTTGTATCCTGCCCTTTTATCTTACCATAAATTCCGCCAACGTCAATTAGTTATTCCTCCCTTCAAATCCTCTATTTATTTTGTATATCTAAAATCCGTATATTTTTATTCTGCATTTCAATCATATTTTTGTTGAATGGACTACAAGAAACTGTTATACTCAATATACGGGTGTTGCCATAACGGTAGGCGGTTAGTCCTTCTACGGAGGGACTGTGACTCTCCGATTACATAGAAACCCTTTATATGGGAATTCCTTGGAAAGGAGGGCTAAGCCATGAGTATTATCGACTTCATAGCAGTTGTAAGTTTCGGCTTAACCTGCTTTAGCCTTGGATACAACTTCGGCAAAGATACTGCGAAATCACAAAAATAGCCGCCCAGTCCTGCAAACTTTGGCGACTATTTTTACATAAACCAATAAATATGGACTAACCGTCTATCGGTAGCACTCTTTTCAATATCATAATATCATGCATTTCAGAATATGTCAAAATCTTCTTTTCACATATCCCGAAATCTCCGATACCTCTCCTCTACCAATTCTTCCCCATCCATCTTCTCATACTTTTCCAGGAATCTCAGAATTTTGCCTCTCAATTCTTCACACACCACTGGCATTGTGTCCACCGTAAACTCCCCCGGCTCTTCCACAATCTCTTCTACAATTCCCAGTTCCTTCAAATCCCCCGCCGTCAGCTTCATCACCTCGGCGGCCTCCGGCGCGCGTTTGCCGTCTTTCCACAGGATGCTTGCAAATCCCTCCGGCGACAGGATGGAGTAGATGGCATTCTGCATCATCCACACTTCATCCGCCACGGCGAGTGCCAGTGCACCGCCGCTGCCGCCTTCTGAAATGACAATAGAAAGAACCGGCGTTTTTAACGCTGACATTTCATACAGGTTCCGCGCAATCGCCTCGCCCTGGCCGCGTTCTTCGGCTTCCATTCCGCAGAAGGCGCCTGGGGTGTCTACGAGACAGATAACAGGCCTGTGGAATTTTTCGGCCTGTTTCATCAGACGCAGGGCTTTGCGGTAGCCCTCCGGGGACGGCATGCCGAAATTGCGGCGGATGTTTTCTTTCGTATCCGCGCCTTTCGCCTCGGCGATGACCGTGACCGGTGTGCCGTCAAACGATGCAATACCGCCGATGATCGCCGCATCATCGCCATACAGTCGATCACCATGAAACTCAATAAAATCAGGAAACAGCTCCCGAATATAATCTTCTCCCACCGGTCGGTCCTTTTTCCGCGCTTTCTGCACACAGTCCCAAGCCGATGTTTTCTCTCCCGTTTCTGGTGCTGCCAAAGACCGCTTCACGTCTCCATCCCCCAAAGTCAGCACTTCCGAGGAAACTTCGATATCTTTCCCATGCATCCGCAGAATCTCCGACAGCACCTCTTTCGCCTCTTCTCTTGGCAGAATCCGATCCACAAACCCATGCTCCACCAGAAACTCCGCCCGCTGGAACCCTTTCGGCAGTTTCTGTCCTATTGTCTGCTCAATAACCCTCGGCCCCGCAAACCCGATCAGCGCATGCGGCTCCGCCAGAATAATATCCCCCAGCATCGCCCAGCTCGCCGTCACGCCGCCCGTCGTCGGGTCCGTCAGCACACTCACATACAAAAGCCCCGCATCACTGTGTCTTTTCAGCGCCGCCGACGTCTTCGCCATCTGCATCAGAGAAACAATCCCCTCCTGCATCCGCGCCCCTCCCGAACACGCAAACAAAATCACCGGCAGCGAGAGCTTCGTCGCCCTCTCCACCGCCCGCGTAATCTTCTCCCCAACAGCCTCACCCATACTTGCCATCATAAACCTGCCATCACAGACCCCGATCACCGTCTCCATCCCGTTGATCCGTCCCTTACCAGTCACAACAGCCTCCGTAAGTCCTGTTCTCTCCTGCAGAGTCCTCATCTTCTCTTCATACCCCGGAAATCCCAGCGGATTCCCCGCCGTCATCCCCTGATCCCATTCCTCAAAACTCCCATCATCCAGAAGAAACTCAATCCTCCGATACGCATGCACCCGAAAATAATTCCCACACTTCGGACAAATATAAAGATTCCTCTTCACATCCTCCGTAAAAATAGCCCCCTTACAAGCATTACACTTCTTCAAAATCCCCTGCGGCGCTTCCGGCACCACCCCATCCGCCGTGTGCTCCTTCCGAAACACCGTCTTCTTAAAATACTTACCCAGCATCATACCACCATCACTCCTTACGTCATAACACTTTCACTCTATTGTCATCATAACAATCTTCCAACCACACACCTCACCCATCGAGGCATTCATTCTCTCTTCACCGCTCACTCCTGTCATCCCAGCCGCACCGCCCCGCGGTGTCGCTGACCACACTCTCCCAGTCGTGTGTCT
>OATK01000854.1_pt1 | contig 23326 bp, 15 predicted proteins | sample 1516611 | NCBI WGS metagenome assembly OATK01 (sample SAMEA2579947, study PRJEB22360) | human gut metagenome | biome: human gut; feature: human-associated habitat; material: faeces | place: Denmark | collected 2008/2010 | reverse complement strand
AAGGTGTCAATTACTAACAGGATGTGATTTTGTGGGAAGATCAAAATTTCAGAAGCAGACAGAGGAACTGCTGGAAGGATTGAAAAAGGCAAATAATTTGGAAAATTATGTGCTTGAAAACCAAGATGAATTTATGCAGGTTGATATCGCGGAATATTTGGAAAACATCATACGGGAAAAACAGCTGAAACGGTCGCAGATCGTGAAAGACAGTGGATTGGACCGCTCTTATGTGTATCACATTTTAAATGGAGAACGCAAAAATCCGTCACGCAGTAAATTGCTGGCTATTTGTGTGGCGATGAAGATGGATATCAAGGAAACGCAGTATTTTCTCCGGGCAGCGCAGGTGCCGGTTTTGTATCCGAGAAACCAGCGTGACTGCATTATTTTGTACGGACTGGAGCAGGGGGCGAGTGTTATGGAACTCAATGAAACGTTATATACGATGCAGTTTGAATTGCTGGAATAGAATTCACGGAAAATGACAATACTTCCATTAAAAGAAAAATTGGAGGTAAATTATGTCAAATATGTTTTGTTTTCAATGCCAGCAGACCGCCGGAAATAAATGTTGTGTCAATACCGGAGTCTGTGGCAAACAGCCGGAGACGGCGAAACTGCAGGATGAGCTGGTGTATGAACTTATTCAGCTGGCGGAAACGGCCGAAAAAAACGGACAGCATACGAAAGAAGCAGACCGCCTTTTGATGGACGGATTGTTTACGACATTGACAAATGTAAATTTTGATAATGAGGCGATTAAAGAATTTACCGGCCGCGTTCAAAAAGAGAAGGAAAAAATTGGAAAAGATGAGATTTCTGTTGTATCTTTGTGGGAGGGAGCAAATGATATCGTCTCGCTCCGCTCGACACTTTTGTTTGGCCTCAAGGGGATGGCGGCGTATGCGCATCATGCCATGAATCTTGGATTTGAAAATAATGCAGTGACGAATTGGTTTTACAAAGGGTTGTGCGAGATTAACAGGGAACATTCGGTAGAAGAGTGGATTGAACTTATCATGGAATTTGGTCGGATCAATTTTCAATGCATGGAGCTGCTTGACCATGCTAATACGTCATCGTTTGGAACTCCGACACCGGTGAAAGTGCAGACCGATATTAAAAAAGGACCATTTATCGTAGTTTCCGGTCATGATTTGAAAGACCTCTCCCAATTATTGGAACAGACAAAAGGCAAAGGAATCAATATTTATACACACAGTGAAATGCTTCCGGCACATGGATATCCGGAACTTCACAAATATGAACATTTGGCAGGAAATTTTGGAACGGCGTGGCAGAGCCAGCAGAAGGAATTTGAGAACATTCCGGCTCCGGTTTTATTTACGACGAACTGCCTGATGCCGCAGCGCCCAAGTTACCGCGACCGTGTTTATACAACATCGGTTGTGGGATATGAGGGATTGATGCACATTACAGGAGACAAGGATGGAAAGAAAGATTTTTCGCCGTTGATTCAGAAATCATTGGAATTGGGTGGCTATGAGCATGACCGCAGCATGAGTGGAATCAATGGCGGTCATACTTTGACGACCGGATTTGCACATGGCGCCGTGTTGTCGCATGCGGAGAAAATCATTGAATCCATCAAAAAGGGAGACATTAAGCATATTTTTCTGGTGGGTGGCTGCGATGGAGCGCATCCGGGAAGAAATTATTATACCGATTTTGTCAAACAAACGCCGATGGATTCGCTTGTTTTGACACTTGCTTGTGGAAAATACCGCTTTAATGATCTTGACCTTGGCGAGATCAACGGAATCCCGCGTATTTTGGATATGGGGCAGTGTAACGATGCGTACAGTGCGATCAAGGTTGCTCTTGCACTGGCAGATGCGTTTGGCTGCGCGGTCAATGAACTGCCGCTCACCCTCGTGCTTTCGTGGTATGAGCAGAAGGCGGTGTGTATCCTTCTCACGCTTTTGTCATTGGGTCTGAAAAATATGTATCTTGGTCCGACCTTGCCGGCATTTATGTCCGAAAATGTGGTGAAATATCTGGTGGACGCCTACAATCTTCAGCCGATTACGGCACCGGAGCAGGATATGGATGCGATTCTGGGACGCGGGTAAACCGGTGGCACCCCGGAAATGGAGAAAACAGATTGTTTCAGAGGTGAGCTCCCCTGTGGAAAGGCGGGGCGTGGATCCCGGAATATAACAATCTCGCTGATATCTCTACAATTGTGGCGAAATGCTTGCGGTTTGCAGGCGATTTCGCTACAATTTTTATAGAAACGTAACTATTCAGGATCCAATGTGGAGGAGGGGCGTCCTGAATAGTTACATAGAAACAAAACGGAGGTATCAGAAATGAAAAAAATATGGATCGGACTAGCTATCTTTTTTGTTGTGGCAGGAGTAGCTGGCATGATAGCAGATAGTGGATCGACAAAAAAGAAAGCGGAAGAGATGCGGAATTATCCCGTGATTTCCAGGCAGGATCTGGATTCTTATATGAGCCAGAGCCCGGCGCAGGAAATGATCGTGACAGACATATCGCCGGTGGGAACGCTGGTGCAGGATACGCAGGGAGGCATCGAAGGTTCTTTCTATTATCTTTATGCAAAGGGAGAACGATATCCAGAAGAAGATGGACTCGGGGACAAAGTTGACCGGGACTCCAACTGGATGGAAAGCGAGGACCTTTCCTATCAGGTAAAAGCAGAGGATCTGACGACAGATCTTGGAAATGGCGTTGAAGTAAGCAATGACAGTGTTTATGGATTGCCGGAATTGACAACATATTATCCAAATGGAGAAGGCAATTATGAAGGAAATACCCGCTATGTCTATTATGGACTGCAGGAAGGTGATACGTTGAGTGCCGTCATGACGGTAGGCGATGGAAAAGCAGATATCCATCCGATGCTTTCTTATATGGAAGACCGGTATTATGTCTATGGCGGAGCCGATGCGATGATTCAGTTTATCGATAATTATGTGGAAGCAGACAGTGCGGCATTTGTCGTAGTCGGAGTCGTGCTGGCTTTGATCTGTCTGGCAATTGGCTATTTTATTCCATCGGGAAGAAGCATTCGCACCAATGCCAAAAATGCAGGGAAGAATGCCAAGAGTGGCTGGCAGGAATACCGTGAGCTGAATGCAGCCTTGAAAGTGAGATTCTGGCTTTTCAAATTGATCGGAGTTTGTGGTATCGTTGGTGGGATGGCAATTATTGTAAAAGGAAATGAAAGTCTTGTGCTCATTACGGTTGGAACAATCGTATTGATCGTGGGAGGCGCTGTCTGGTATATGTCTTCGCCGCATTCGTATGAAAAATCAAACGATACGATTAAGATGATCGCCTTTAATCAGCCGACGACAATTGAGAAAATCTATGACGCATACAAGAATCTGGATACGCCGCTTGGAAGTCCGTATCTCGCTAAAATGAAAACGATGCGCCAGAAGGCATTGATCTTTGGACCGGATGATTCGGGGCAGTACCTGTATTTCTGGCTGAATGACAAAGGAAATCTTGGTTACCTTGGTTATACCTTTTTAGAGTGGGCGATCAAGCAGCCATTAACGCAGCCAATCAAACCATATAATCCATATAGTGGAAGTGATATTGCAGAAAAATTGTGTATCAGTTCAGACATTATGCTGCTGCAGAAACAGTTGTTTGAAAATATCAAGAATTACCGAAAAACCGGCGAAGTGCTTCCGATACAGGGATCCAATCCTTCCGAAGTATATACCTTTACGGAAGATTTCAAATTGACCGGTCAGCAGTTTGATCTGCAGGATAGCAAGGGAAATGTGATCTATCACGTCGAAGGAACAATGCCGCTTCGTACTTTCCGCATTTTTGACCAGGTGGGAAATGAAGTATTTAAAGTCACAAAAGAGGTATTGAATGCAATACCGACTTATCGTTTTTATCAAAATGGGGAAATGATCGGAATATTGGAAAAGCAGTTTACACTGGCAAAAGATCGTTTTCAGATGGACATTGCAGAAGGAACATTGAAATTGGAAGAGTATGCGGGAAGCATCGGATATAATTATCTCGTTTCCTTAAACGACAAACCGATTGGTGCTGTGATGGATGATCTGGAACTTCGCTTAGACAATTTGATCTTTGATAATTCGGTAGTTATTGTATATGAGAAAAAATATCTGGCAATGATTACCGCCCTGGCGATCATGGTTGCCCGTGAGATCGCCAGAGACGAAGAATAGTGTCTTAATAAATGCTTTACCAGGCTCCACCGCCACCGCCGCCAGAGCCGCCGCCGGAGAAACCGCCGCCGCTCGAACTCGCGCTTTCCGGTGAGGAAGTCATGGAATTCGAAGCAGAAGCAATTGTTGAATTCATAATATGCTGGAAAGCAATGATGTCAAAGTAAGAATCATTATCGTTTGTGTACCACGAAGGTGGTTCACAAGCGATGGATTTGAAATTCTTAACCCATTTGTCGGAAACGTTTAACACGTATGTGTAAGGAAGAATCTCGTAAAAATAATCCGGATTTTCTTCAACTAACATTTCCAGACGTTCCTTTTCAGCAGTTTCCAAAAATCTCTTAAATCCTCGGATCCGTCCGAGGATTTCTGTGCCATATGGGGTTCGTTTTGTGAGAAACGCACTGAAAAATACGAGGATGGCACAAGTGATATAGGAAACAATACAGGCAAACTGGTAGAAGCGGTCAGCATAGGTGACCGGAACCCATACAAACAAATAGGATAATCCGATGGAAAGCAATAGGACAAATGCCCCTATTAAAAGGCTGAGCTTTTGCCCTGTGCCGGTACACAGCATATAAATGCTGACACCGAAGACACCGATGCTCATCAGACCAAATCCAACTTCCAGCCAGTCGTAAGAATATTGATATCCCGGCAGGAAATAAGCAAATGCAAATACGACAACAGCCAAAACCCAGAGAATCCATCCTTTATTTATAGAGTTTGGATAGAAAAGTTTTGTTTTATTTTCCCGCGTATTAGTTGCTGTCACAAGAGCCTCCGAGGTTTTGTAAAACCGGTCTTTCAAGTCTGATTTGTGGATGACCGGACCGGTCGCTATTTTCTTCAAGCCATCAAAGAAAAGGCGTTCATTTTCTTTGGTTCCCTCATAGGAAGAACGTATCAGTGTGATCGAGAAATCTGTTCCTTTTTTGTTCTCGCAGGTAATGGAAAGATATCCCTGTCTTGCCAGTTCGATAAGAAGTGGGATGACATCTTCTTTTGTGGCATATCCTTTGTAAGCAAATGCCAGTTCCAGACAATCCATGCCCTCCGGTGCGTGGTACTCGATCGTTTCCACAACCGGATCATCTCGTCCGATAAACCACCACATAAAGAAAGCAATGAAGACAGAAACGATACCGAGGGCAATTGCGATCCAGGCAAGCCACGGAGTGGTGTCTGTTTTCACAAAATAGCCTTCCGGAAGTTCCAGACGGACGGTAACACATTCATTTGGCTGCAATGTGACCGAGGAATCCAGTTCCCCGTAAATGGTATTGTCCTCAATATAATAATACAGATCTTCATAATTTCCCGATCCGTAAACTCCGGAAGTCATTCCAAGATTTTCCTCATCAAAGGCACCCGGCATCTGAATCGTAAATGTAACATTGCTGATCGTCGTATCCTGCCAGCCGGGACCGATGATATTAAAATAAAATTCATCCATATCCGGCAAAACATCGTTTCCCATATGATACTGATAAGAAACAGTATAGTTATATCTGCCGGTCAGTGTAGTGTCTTCATCGCCGATCTGGATGACGAGATAATCGCCTTCCCGGCTTGTGGAATAGTCGTCTTCTCCACAGTCAATGCCAGAGACACGGGCGTGTATGGTAGAACGGCTTCCATCGTCCCGTCCCACTTCATTTTCAAGAGGAATCCTGCGGTAAATACCATGGTGTTCGGTTTTAAAATTCACCGTAAGTTTTTCCGTAATCTCGTATGTGTTTTGTGGGGTAACCCGGATGGAAACGTCGTATTTTTCTATGTTATACGTATACTTAGAAGCCTGCGCCTGCGCCGGAATCAAGCAGAGGAGCAGGATAAAAAAGCTACAACACAGAAGGATATGTTTTAAGTATTTCATTCAAAATTCACCTTTACATTTTCTCGTTGTTCCGTGCTGTCAATTTCATACATTGGCTTTGTCTCAAAATGGAAAATTCCAGCAATAATATTGCATGGAATCGTCTGTACGGAAGTATTATAACGTTTTACGGCACCATTATAATATTTACGTGAATTTGCGATATCTTCTTCCATGCGTTCAAGCTGCATGCTCAGATTCTGAAAATTTGCATTGGCTTTCAGATCCGGATAGGCTTCAGCAAGAGCCAGGATCTTTGGCATCATCTGTGAAATCGAAGCACCGGTGCTGATCTTTTCTTCCTGTGTCATTCCTGCATAATCATGGCTTCGTTTGCCAATGATCGAGGACAATGTTTCAGCCTCGTGTTTGGCATAACCCTTTACCGTTTCCACAAGATTAGGAATCAAGTCAAAACGTTTTTTCAGGTAAACATCCATGGTCGAAAATGCCTCATCTACAGTAATCCGCTCCTTTGTAAGTTTGTTGTAACAAAGGATAAACATTACGATAAGAAAGATGAGAATTGCGGCAATAATAATCCCTGTCATAAAAAAACTCCTTTCTGGTTTAAAATGTTTTACTTATTTTAACATAGAAAGAGAAACACGACAAGAATAATGTAAAAAAAATATAAAATTATTGGGAAAAATAAGAAAAGTGCGAACCAGACGCTGACATAGGAAGAACCAAAGGATCAAGTAAAAGAAATTGAAAAGGGAAAAGAAGCAGGGGGAGACATTCCATTACATTAAAAAATGATGCGATTAAAAATAACTGGAGCGGATTTTGAGAAGCTGGCTACTCACCAATAAGAATAAAAATTAAAAAAAGTACTTGAAAAGTAGTAGAAAGTGTGCTATGCTTTCTTTGTCAAGAGCAAGGGCGCTCCTACAGAAGTAGGGGCGCTCTTTTCTATTTCACAAAGAAAGGTGGTATTTTTATGTTGAATTCTGGAGATACGGGATTTATGATGATTGCAACAGCATTGGTGTTCTTTATGACGCCGGGGCTGGCATTCTTTTACGGAGGTTTAGTGCGGAGAAAAAATGTATTGAATACAATGATCTCTTCGTTTTTTATCATGGGGCTTGCAGCTGCTATGTGGGTTTTCTTTGGGTATTCCCTTTCCTTTAGTGGGGATTTCGGAGGAATTATCGGAAGCTTGAAACAAGTTAGTTTAAGTGGATTGGGAGCGGAACCGGGAGCCTATGCTGACACGATTCCGGCGACACTTTTTGTGGCCTTTCAGATGATGTTTGCCATCATTACACCAGCATTGATCACAGGTTCTGTGGCTGGAAGAATGAAATTCAAAGCCCTGTTTGCTTTTATTGCCCTGTGGCTGATCGTCGTTTATTATCCGATGGCTCATATGGTATGGGGCAAAGGTGGATTTTTAGGAGAGGTTCTTGGATCGGTTGATTTTGCCGGCGGAAACGTTGTACATATCAGTTCCGGTGTCAGCGGCCTGGTTCTTTCTCTTTTACTTGGCAAACGCCGTGGATATGAGAAAACGGCATATCGTACACACAATATTCCATTTGTTCTTTTGGGAGCATCGATTTTATGGTTTGGCTGGTTTGGTTTCAATGCCGGAAGCGCTCTCGCAGCAGACGGACTTGCGGTTCATGCATTCCTGACAACCAATACATCTGCTGCCTGTGGACTTCTTTCCTGGATGGCGATCGATATGATTCGTGACGGCAAACCGACGGTAGTAGGAGCTTGTACCGGAGCTGTACTTGGTCTGGTCGCAATCACACCAGGAGCAGGATTTGTACCATTGTGGTCTGCATTTATTATCGGCATCGTAGTCAGTCCAATCTGCTATTTCATGATGTCTGTCGTCAAGAAACATTTTGGCTATGACGATGCGCTGGATGCTTTTGGCTGTCACGGAATCGGAGGTGTCTGGGGCGGTATTGCAACCGGAATATTTGCGCAGAAGTCCATCAACAGCACTGCGAGATGGGATGGTCTTGTCTTTGGCGATTACCATTTGTTCGTTGCACAGCTTATCAGTATTGTTATTACGATCGCGGTCGCAATTGTCGGCACATTGATCTGCGCAGGAATCGTGAAACTGTTTACACCGCTTCGTGTATCTGAGCATGATGAAAGAATCGGCTTGGATGAGAGTCAGCATGGAGAAAGTGCTTACCCATCCTTCAATGGTTTGGATTAATAGAATGGAGGTTTTCTTATGATTAAAATAGATGCAATTGTAAATGAAGATAAAATGGAAGACATCAAAGATGCACTTCAAAAATTGAAAGTAAACGGAATGACTATTTCGCAGGTAATGGGATGCGGAACCCAGATGGGATACCGTGAAAAGATCCGGGGATACGATGTTGATATCAATGTTTTGCCAAAGGTGAAATTTGAGATCGTGGTATCGAGCCAAGAATGGGCAGACCGAACCATCGACACCATCTGCAAATGTGCACACACCGGCGAACACGGCGACGGAAAAATTTTCGTCTACGAACTGGCGGATGTAATCCGAATCCGAACCGGGGAACATGGGCCCAAAGCGGTGTGGGCAGCAGACCAGACGGAGTAAAATGCTTTAAATTTACGTGGTAGCCATATTAGGAACTAAATGTATGGAAATCAAAGTCTCTTATGTGTAAGTGCGACGAAGTGCGACGATGCATTGATTTCCATGCATTGGATCCCGAATAGTTACGCGTTAGTTAAAAATTTTTGGACCGTTCATAAATTTTGAATGTACTGAAATCAAGGCACTTTTTATTTTGAAAGGTTTTTTACTAGGATTTTAATTTGACGACTCTTTTAAAAACAAGTAAAATAAGAAATAGAAAACAAAACGAAAGAGGTTGTCAATATGAACAATAAACTTATTTGGAGTCTGATATTTGCATTGATTGTTGTGTCAATGCCATCGACCACTGTTATAAAAGGAGCGGAGGAGCAGCAAGTACTTGGTGTTCCTGTTATTGAAAAAAATATTGTTTTATATGGTAAGGAGAAAGGACAGGTAAATTCTGTAGAAAAACCATTTGTAAAAGGAAATAAAATTACGCTTGACAATGTGTATTTTGGCAAATATTGGCAAGGCGATACGGATGGCGATGGGATTGCGGGTGAATCGGATGAAAAAGAGCTGATTAAATGGAATGTGGTAAACGTAGAAGGGGATGAAGCAGTTCTTGTTTCGGACTGCATTTTGGATTGGAAACCTTATAATGAGACAGTAAAATATGTTACATGGGAGACTTGCTCCTTACGCAAATGGTTAAATGAAGAATTTTTTGTCAATGCATTTTCAGAAGAGGAGCAAAATGCAATTTGTGAAAGTAAGGTGGCATTAGAAGGAAAAAATGTAACGGACAAGGTGTATATTGATTCGGTAAATGAAATCAATCAAGATTTGGGAAAAGAGGAAACGGGGTATAACAAATTTTATTGCAGGGAAGCTTCTGCATATGCACAGGAAAAAGGAGCAGACAGATATCCGTCATGGTTCTATCGGACAACGGGAAAAGCTGGTATAAATTCACTGAACATTGCAGACTATGCAGGAGGCATGGAAGAGAATGTGGTAAGTTCCTATAGTGGTATCCGACCGGTAATCCGTATTAAATTATCCTCAAATTTATGGAAAATAGCAGAAGAGGCTGAAGATGAAGTAGTGACGGAAGTGGATCGAGACAGTCTTTATTTTGGAAAAGATAGTAATGGTAAAAAAATCAAATGGCAGGTTCTGGATGTGGAAGGAAATACGGCTTTTATAATTACAGAAGGATTGATAGGGCAATTAGAGTATGCTTATGAGCAATTTCGAGATGTGCGGTGGGAAGATAGTTTTCTTCGTGATTGGTTAAATAATGTATTTTTAGAAGAAACATTTACACAGGAAGAACAAAAAGCAATTATAGAAACCGAGGTGATTGATGAGGCAAATCCATATTGTACGGCTGTTCCGCGGAAAACGATAGAGCCGGGGACTACGCCAAAGCCATGGGTAGATAAGGTAACGAATGACAAAATTTATCTTTTGTCGCTTCAGGAAGCGGAGGAAAAATCGTATGGATTTGATCATTGGTTTAAAAAAAGTGTTGTCCGTAAAGCAGTTAATAATGCTCAGGATACAGGAGAATGGTGGCTTCGAACGATGGGAGAATATACGGATAATGCAGTGGTTGTAAGTGAAAATGCAACGGTATGCAAGGACGGAAAAAGAGTGGTAGAGACATTGGGGGTGCGTCCGGTATTACATTTGGATCTGACTTTAAATGTATGGGAAAAAGCAACAGAAAAAGAAGAGGAGGAGACGCCGAATCCAATAGCAACACCAACGGCGTCTGTACTGCCGAGGCAGACGGAAAAACCGTCAGTCATTGAGACCTCAGATCCGGCAATTATGCCAACTGGTGCTGCAACCGCAGATCCGACAATTATGCCAACATCAACGATGCCCCCAGATTTGGCAGTCAGGCCTGTGGTGTCACAATCTTCGCGCATTAAAAAGAAACATTTAAAAAAACAAAATTCTCAGAAACCGAAATTGACGTTAGAAAAGAAAAAACAGGGGAAAAGCCATTATGTTTGTGTTCAAATAAAAGCGAAAAAAGGAAGCTATATTGACCTTTATATGCGGAAAAAAGGAAAAAAGTATGTGAAGATAAAATTATCAGTGAAGAAAATGAAAAAAGGAAAAAAGACCATCAAACTTTCTTATAGCAAAACAGGAATCACATGCTGGTTTAAAATTCGCATATATCAGAGAAAAATGGGAAAAAAAGTGGATATTACTTATAGTCAAGAAAAGAAGATACAGTTATAGTAGTATTGACAAATTCCCTAAAAGCCGATACCATAGTGTATAGTGGTCATTTGAAAGAAAATCAAAACAGTATGAGAAGGGACGAAGAGTATGCTAGTCGCGGGAAAAGAACGCTGCATACGGTGTATGCATTTATTGGATGAAGAGGGGCATTGTGCGAAATGCGAGTTTGATGCCTCTTCTTACAAACAACCAAATATGGCGCTTCCTCTTGGCACCTGCCTGAATGAACGTTATTTTCTTGGAAAAGTGCTGGGAGAAGGGGGATTTGGGATTACTTATGTGGCGTGGGACATTGTGCTGATGGTTCCGGTCGCAGTAAAAGAATATTTTCCGAGTGGGATTGCCACAAGAGAAAAAGAGGGGCCGCAGACAGGGACGCTTCAGATTTACGAAGGAAAAAGTGAATTGGAGTTTGAAAAGGGAAAAGAAGATTTTTTGAAAGAGGCGAGAAGTCTGTCTCGTTTTATGAAACTGCCGAGTATCGTCTCGGTGCGCGATTTCTTTCAGGAAAATCGTACGGCGTACATTGTGATGGAATATGTCGAAGGCACAAGGGTGCGTAATTATATCCGGAAAAATGGAAAAATGTCAGGCGAGCAGGTGCTTGCGTTGATGGAACCGGTGATTCATTCCTTGTGTGATATTCACAAAACGGGATTGATTCACCGTGATATCAGCATTGATAATTTGATGTTTGATGAAAATGGACAGTTGAAATTGATTGATTTTGGGGCGGCACGAAATGTGGAACTGCCGGAAAATACGATAACGGTTTCTATCAAGCGAGGCTTTTCGCCCGAAGAACAGTACCGCGCAAAAGGAGAGCAGGGACCGTGGACCGATTTGTACAGTCTTTGTGGAACGATGTATTTTATGCTTACGGGGAAAATCCCCGATGAGTCCGTAGAGCGTGTCTATGCGGACCATTTGGTGCCCTTGCGGCAGTGGGAGGATGTGAAACTTCCGATGCAGGCGAAGTGTGCAATTGACAAGGGAATGGCAGTTCTGGCGAAAGACCGCTGGCAGGATATGGAAGAGTTTTACAATGAACTGTATCCGGATAACAAACGAATCTCTTCTTATGACGAAGTGCAGCTGCCGAAATCATTTCGCGATACATTAACCCAGTCAGGTGTTGCCGGACTTTTTTCGAAAACAGCGATACAGCGTGAATTTGGCGAAAACATGGGACAAACCGAGGCAAAACACAAAAAAGGAAAATGGATGATCGCGGGATTAATCCTTGTGGTAATGACAGTCGGTGGAATCTTGCTTTATCAAAACCACAATTCATCAGCCGATGAGGAAAAGTCAATTCCGGTGAATGTGGCAGAGAAGACAGTGGAAACGGCGGTACCGACGGCAAATGCTGTTTCGACACCTGAGCCGACTCCTGAGGAAATGGCGTTTGTGGAAATTCCAAAAGTAATAGGAAAGACCGCCGGTAAGGCAAAGAAAAAATTACAGAAATTGGGAGTTCGGGTAAAAATAGAAAAGGCATATAACAAGAAAAAGAAGGGGACGGTTGTGCAGCAGAGCATTGCGGCAGGAACACAGGTAAAGAAGGAGAGTGTGATTATTCTTACTGTGAGCCGTGGCGGGAAAAGGGCGGTTCAGACGGCGGCACCGACGAAAGCACCGGTAGTGACTGCACGGCCAAAGACGACGAAGCGGCCACAAAAATACGATGCTTCGTTAGACGGTTATTTGCAATAAAGAGAAATGAGGAGACAGCGTGAAATATCAGAGAAAAAGCAACCAGGGTTTTGACCGGTTCTTAATTCATGAATGGCTGGAATCGTGTGAGGAAATATCAGCCACGGAAGAATGCGGAAAAGAGATCAGAAAACAGGCGTATCAGGCATTTCGCAAGGCGGCAAAGGGAGAAAAACCGGCAGATTTACATACGATGCGGCGGTGGTTTGGACTGGATGGAATTTCCAGCCCGAATCGCGAAATGGTTTTTCATATTGCTATCTCTTTAAAACTCAGTGTAGAAAAAACACAGGAATATCTTCGGAAAGGATTGCTTCTTCCGGGAATCCAGGTAAATGATCATCGGGAATTTGTTTATCTTTATGCGATTGAACACCAGCTTGACTGGCAGATGTGTCAGGAGATGATTGTATTTTATGAAAAACATCTTCCGGAGGCTATCAGTTTGTTGGATGAAAAATGCACGCAAAAATTGTGGGGGTTCTACGATGCGATTCATCATCTGGAACCAAAAGAATTTTTATATGAGATGGGAAAAAGAGCGGCTTATTTTAAGGGGTACAGTAAAAATGTTTTGGAGCATTATCTGCATATTCAGGCGGAACTAAAAACTTTGATGAGAGAAGAGGCCTCCGAGGATTTGGAATTTTTACTGCAGTCGCAGTCATTTACACTATGGTGTAAAAACAATCATATTGCACCGGAACAGCGCAGAGAGGAAGAGGTGCTTTTACATTACCTTCATAATGAAAGCCGGCATGCTAAGTCTCTTATTTCCCGGGAAGAGGCTGAAGATTTTCGGCAACTGGTAAGAAAGGCATATGGAAAGGGAGTGTACCAATCCGACATTCTGACAGAAATTTTTGCGGCGGCGATGCCAAGTGAAGCAGAGAGAAAGGGAAGGTACCAGAAAGATCGTGTGGAACATATGGGAATCCGCTTGATCTCGGATAAATATCTTTCAGACCTTCTTCATATCGCCCGGCAGAAGGAACGGGAAATCAATCTCATTCAGCAGTTTTACCGGAGCCCGCAGGAAGAACAAACGAAATTGAAGGTGAAATTGCGCCATCAGAAACAGCGCTGTCATATTATTGAGCGGGAAGATCTGCTTCCCCTGCTGCACTATCTGGCACAGAAAAAATATACCATGAAAATTGACGAAGAAGAGGCCGGGTATCAGAAAGAGGAAGCCGTAACCTATTTTGTAAATATGACCAATACGGTACTGGAAGCCTGCCAGATGGAGCCGCTTGACCGGCACTACCGGCTGGATTCCATTTTATTATCCAGTTTTCAGGAAGAGGAAATGCTTTCTATATCGGATATGATTGAGGGAAAGCCATAAAGTTTTAGTTGAAATTATTCCCAAACAATAGTAAAATGGTGTAAGAATAATTTATAAAAGGTGCATCCGGCACCTGATTGGAGGATAAGAATGGAAAAGACAATGGAAAAAATCGTAGCTTTGGCAAAAGGACGCGGATTTATTTATCCGGGTTCGGAGATTTATGGTGGACTGGCAAATACATGGGACTACGGAAATCTTGGTGTCGAGCTGAAAAACAATGTTAAGAAAGCCTGGTGGCAGAAGTTTATTCAGGAGAATAAATACAATGTTGGTGTGGACTGTGCGATTTTGATGAACCCACAGACATGGGTAGCATCCGGACACTTGGGCGGCTTTTCCGATCCTCTGATGGATTGTAAAGAATGTCATGAGAGATTTCGTGCCGATCAGCTGATCGAAGCATTTGCAGAAGAAAACAATGTAGAATTGGATGGTTCCGTGGACGGATGGGACAAGGAAAAGATGGAAGGTTTTATCAAAGAGCATTCCGTACCATGTCCGACTTGTGGAAAACACAATTTTACCGAGATCCGTCAGTTCAATCTGATGTTCAAGACCTTCCAGGGTGTAACCGAAGATGCGAAAAACACCGTATATCTTCGCCCGGAGACAGCACAGGGAATTTTTGTAAACTTTAAAAATGTACAGAGAACATCCCGTAAAAAAGTACCGTTTGGTATTGGTCAGATTGGTAAATCTTTCCGAAATGAAATCACACCGGGTAACTTTACGTTCCGTACTCGTGAATTTGAGCAGATGGAGCTGGAGTTCTTCTGTGTACCGGACACTGACCTTGAATGGTTCTCTTACTGGAAAGAATTTTGTATCAAATGGCTGCAGGATCTTGGCATCAAAGAAGATGAGATGCGTGTGCGTGACCATGACAAAGAGGAACTTTCTTTCTACAGTAAGGCGACAAGTGATATCGAGTTCCTGTTCCCATTTGGCTGGGGTGAACTTTGGGGTATCGCAGACCGTACAAATTACGATTTGACACAGCATCAGAATGTATCCGGCGAGGATATGAGTTATTTTGATGATGAGAAAAAAGAAAAATACATTCCATATGTTATTGAGCCATCTTTGGGTGCTGACCGTGTGACACTGGCATTCCTTTGCAGCGCTTATGACGAAGAAGAGTTAGAAGGTGGAGATACACGTACCGTAATGCATTTCCATCCGGCTTTGGCACCGGTTAAGATTGGTGTGCTGCCACTTTCCAAGAAACTCAACGAAGGGGCAGAAAAAGTATTTGAAGAATTGAGCAAATATTATAATTGTGAATACGATGACCGTGGAAACATTGGTAAGAGATACCGCCGTCAGGATGAGATCGGTACTCCATTCTGTATTACCTACGATTTTGATTCCGAAGAAGACGGTATGGTTACGGTTCGTGATCGTGATACGATGGAGCAGGAGCGTATTAAGATCACAGATCTGAAAGCTTATTTTGAAGAGAAATTCACATTTTAAAGGAGTGTAAAAGCGTGAAGACTTATTTGTACAATACCCTTTCTAAGAAAGTGGAAGAGTTTGTTCCCAATGAGCCGGGAAAAGTGGCTATGTATACCTGTGGACCGACGGTGTATCATTTTGCCCATATCGGAAATCTCCGCAGCTATATCATGGAAGATGTGCTTGAAAAATATCTTCGTTTTGCCGGATATGATGTAAAGCGTGTCATGAATATTACCGATGTCGGACATCTGTCAAGTGACGGAGATACCGGAGAAGACAAGATGCTTGCCGGCGCCAAGCGAGAGCACAAATCCGTAATGGACATCGCCAAATTCTATACCGATGCGTTTTTTGAGGATTGCAAGAAATTGGAAATCAAACGCCCGGATGTGGTAGAACCGGCGACCAATTGTATCAATGAATTCATTCATATGATCGAGGTGCTTTTGGAAAAAGGGTACGCCTATGTTGCGGGGGAAAATGTATATTTTGATACTTCAAAGTTAGAGAATTATTATGTATTGTCTTCCCAGAACGAAGAAGATCTGCAGGTCGGAGTTCGCGATGATGTAGAAGAAGATGAGAATAAACGCAATAAAACAGATTTTGTACTTTGGTTTACAAAGTCAAAATTTGACAATCAGGAATTGAAATGGGAAAGCCCATGGGGTGTCGGATATCCAGGCTGGCATATCGAGTGTTCCAGTATCAGTATCAAACATCTTGGAGAATACATGGACATTCACTGTGGCGGCGTGGATAATATTTTCCCACATCATACGAATGAGATCGCGCAGAGTGAATCGTATCTGGGACATAAATGGTGTAATTACTGGTTTCATGTCAACCATTTAAAGACCAATGGCGGAAAGATGAGTAAATCCAAAGGAGAGTTTCTGACAGTCTCTCTTTTGGAGGAAAAAGGGTATAACCCGATGGTTTACCGTATGTTCTGCCTGCAGTCACATTACCGGAAACCACTTGAGTTTTCGTATGAGGCATTGGACAATGTGGCGACCGCTTATGAGAAATTGTTAAAGCGTATCAAAGCGATTCCGGAAGAAGGAGAAGTAAATGCGGATCAGGTGGCTGCTTACCATGAAAAGTTTGGTGAGGCAGTCGGAAACGATATGAATACGTCGATGGGACTTACGATCGTGTACGATTTGCTGAAAGAAGATTTTTCCGGTGCGACAAAGAGAGCGATCCTTGCGGATCTGGATACGGTATTATCTCTGGAACTTACCAAACCGTGGGAAGATGCCGGAGAAGAAGTCGATGAAGAGTTGAGTGCTTTTGTGGAAGGAAAGATCGCAGAGCGTGCGGCAGCGAAAAAAGCAAAAGATTTTGCCAAAGCCGATGCCATCCGTGATGAACTGAAAGCAAAAGGAATCTTAATAAAAGATACAAGAGAAGGCGTTGTCTGGGAGAAAATCGGAGAATAAACAAAGAAAGCGAGGAGACGTTGAATGTTTCCCCGCTTTCCTTATATAAGGAGTTAGAAGATGTTTCGTATCGCCATATGTGATGATGAAAAAAAGTATTGTGAAGAGATGCAGCAAAAAATAAATCAATACGCAGAAAAAAATAATTGCGAGATCTGTGTGGATTGTTATTATAACGGAGAAGCGTTGTGGCTTGCTTATGAGAAACAGTACGACATATTGATCTTAGATGTAGAGATGACGGGGATTGACGGAGTGCATCTGGCAGAAAATATTCGAAAGACCGATGAGGAAGTGGTTATTATTTTTTCTACGTCACACCGGCAGTATGCCTTGGATGGCTATCGTGTCGAGGCATCCGGCTATATTGTAAAGCCGTTTTCCGAAGAAACGGTAGGCCGTGAATTGGAAAAGGCATTTCGCAGAATTCGGGAGAGCAGTTATGATCTGACGGTTTCTTTTAATGGAGAAGTTACAATGATTGCAATGAGTCAGTTGTTATATGTAGAAGTGTACCGCCATAAACTGATCTATCACCTGGCAGATGGAAGGAAACTTCGGGGAACCGGATCGCTGAAGGAAGTGAAAAAGCAGGATGCCAAAGACCTTTTGGTTCAGACACACAAAAGTTTTCTGGTAAATCTCATGTGGATCACGTCGTATCAGAGCAGTCCGCATCTTGTCTTTGTCAAGGGAAGAGAAGACGGCGTCCCCATCAGTAAATACCGATATGATGAATTTGTAGAAACGTATATGGAGTATTACCGGAGAAAATTAACCAGACTTTCAGAAAAAGATGTCAGATAGGCAGAAGGGATAAAATACATATGTTTTTCTTTATAACAATGATCATTGCAGGAGCAGGTACAATATTTCCGCTGCGCAAAAAGAGGGATTTTTTCCTTGGCTTGGCAGCGATGGCAATCTGTGCTTTTATTGAATTTCTATGGTATTACATTTTCCGGGAAGCCTTTTTGGCAGAACCGTATACGGTGATCTGGGAAAATATCCATGAAAATAGTATACTTGGGATTCATTTTGAATTATTATATACGACGACGGCGCTCTATACATTCTTGCTGTGGATCCTGCCGCATATGCGCCCGGAGCGCAAAGGACAGTCTGTGAGGGCGTTTTTCGAAAAAATGAGTATGGCAGTGCTTTCCCTCGTTGTACTGGCGGCGGGGCTGTATTTCCAGTATACGTTTATATACATGAATGTATATAAGGTGGGATGCTGCTTTTTCCTGTGCCTGCTTTTATATGCGGTGCTCCTCGTAATCTTTTTCAAAATTGAGAAGTATTATGAGATGAAAAAGCAACAGAAAGAATATGAAGATATGGAAAAGATCCGGATGCGACAACTGGAATTTTATCAATCGAAAATGCTTGCCGAAGATAAGCTTCGCAAACTTACCCATGACATGAGTAAATATATGGAAGCATTCGAAAATTTAAAGAAAGAGCAGCCGGGAGAAATACAAGGTTATATCGAACAATTAGCGGATTCCATGCAGTCAGTGGAACACACGGTAGTTACCGAAAATGCGCTGGTAGACACCATTTTGATGGAGAAGGAAAAAGAGGCGCACAGCAAAGAAATAGACTTTCAGATCGTGGCACAGACGACACATTTGTCGGAGTTTAAAAGTGTCTATTTATGTTCTATTTTTGCCAATGCGTTAGATAATGCCATTGAGGCATGCGACGGGGTGCCACGAGAGAAAGCATTTGTTAAAGTAGATATTACAGAAGCAGGAAATGGCGTGTATATTCTTTTTGAAAATTCTTACCCGGAAGACCGTAAACGAAAATACTTTGAAACGTCCAAAGAAGATAAATTTCTGCACGGATTTGGGCTGAAAAACATACAAAACGGAGTGGAAAAATGTGGTGGAAATGTATCCATTCATATGGGAGCCGGGGTATTTTCTCTGTCCATCCTGCTAAATGGGATGTCAAAATGACCATACAGGCAGACCCCCTTGCGAAGGAGAGGAAACATTTCTATAATGTAGAAAAAAGGGAAAAGTTCCCGGAATGGAGCATACTATGAAATGTGATTATTGTAAGATTCATTATGAAGAGAATGAGGGCGTCTGTCCAAATTGCGGCATGACACCGAGAAAGCGCTGGGCAAAGATATTATGCGCAGTTGCAGAAGTGGTTTTTTGGATGTACTGGATCATGATGATTCCTGTAGCTTGGGGGGAAGCAAGAATTGGGCATCCGGTGATTGCTGTGGTGGCAGATATCCTGGCACTACCGTCGAGTTATTATCTGCTACGTCGTTTTTTGGGGAGAAAGCATCGCAATATGCTTGCAGGGACTCGTGCTGTTATGCTTATCCTTAGTGTTTTACTGTTTATCATTGGTTCGACGGGAAAATATCAAATATCAGAATATCATGTGAAGCAGATGGCAGAGAGTCATTTGAAAGGATCTTTTGTACATGATGATTCGTTTGAATATGGAACATGCGAAGAGATTAAATATTTTACGGACCAAAAGGACCGTTTTGTTTATTGGGCAGAGGTAACGATGTCTTATCGTGTCAAAGACGGAAAAGGAAATTTGATTTCAAAAAAACAGACGTACATTATAAAATGGAATGCCACGAACGATAATTATGAATGGCATGGTGCAAAGAAAGAGTAACACAAGCTATAGAAATGAAATAGTGCTATTGCTTGTAAAAATAAAAGCATTTCATAAGTTGCTGGAACAACAACCATGAAATGCTTTTTATTTTGTCTGATATACTAAGATATTACCTATCACTCAAACTGTAACCATTCCAGATCGAATTTACATCCCGGAAGGAAGATCAGATTCAGGTTATAATCTCCGGATACCGGTTCCAATTCGAAAGTCTGTACCTGTGATTCGTCGCTGTAAGGGAAATCGACGATCTGGTTGATGACGTTATCGCTGCCGTCTGCCGGAACGAATCTTACATGGATCGTATTCATCTCGATATGCGAACGTCCACAGATGGTAATCTGGTGGAATCCATCTTTTGTAAAATGCATATTGGTATACTCTACGGTTACATTGTTTCCAATCTCGCGGATGGCGTCGCCATCGATCGTAAACATATCACCTGTAACATTGGAGCAGTCGGAGCCAAGAAGTTTTGCGTAGGCTTTTTCTACCTTTGTGAAATAGAAGCCCTGCAGTGACATCTTGATTTCCGGATAAACGACGATGGAGATCGTCTGAACGCCTTTGAGTCGTTTGCTTAATGTAAATACATTTTCCTGATAGTGGTTGTACCAGCTCTTGGCCTCGTAGGTTGCCTGAAGCAGACATTCACCGGTGGCACAGGTGGTTCCCGGAGCGGCAGGTTCGGTGATGCTTCCTTTTTTGGATGGAAGTCCCGGAGTACCGAGCCATACTTCAACCGGAAGCACATCACTAAAGGAAAAAATTGGAAGATGGATCTCGTCGGAACCATAATCTCCAAAATCAATATTTTCAAAGGTTACCACAGTACGGTCGTTTCCGGTAATATAGACGCCACCCTGGAAACTCAGGATCAAGCCGTCATCGGAACTTTCGGAGTAGTCAATGGCAGATACGATCTTATAAGGATCGTGTGTGGCATCTCCGAGTCCGGTTACTTCAAATTCCAGTTCGGAGATCACTTCGACGTGGTCTAAGCCGTTGCAGCAAGTACAGCACAGACGGAATTCACCATCGCCGACTGCCTGGATCGAAGCGGTATTTGTCGCTTTGTCCACGTTGATTTTTACTGCGTTGCTCTGTACACCGTTCAGTGTGACTGCCTTAAATTCAATGTCCCGGTAGGTTGCATTTTCCGGATAAATTTTTGCCGTTACAACTGTTTCTTTATGGTTCGCATCCAAAATCGAAGTTCCTTGATTTGTCAGTTCAATCTTTCGAACCGGAATCTCGTTCGTGCGATCCGGAATGACAGTGCCATCTTCCAAAGTTTTTTCTGCAAGAGAAAATGTCGTATTTTCCATCTGACAGGAGATGCCGTCCGGAATGGTATCGGCAGGTACGGCCTGCAGTGTCAGATGGGCATCCGGCAGAGATGGTGAACTAACGGTTACCTGAATGTCACCGGATTCTGTTTTAGCGGCGATGATCGCCAGTAATTTTCCACTGAATAATTTGCGGCTGGTGCCTTTGTATTGGTCAAAATCGGAACTGTCGCCATTGTCAAGGCCGATCAGGCGGCCGGCTCCGGTTACGGATACATTCATGCGGCTTCGTCCATTGGCGACGAGGATACCGTTCGCATCCAGGGTATCAATGGTGACAAAGATCAGATCTTCGCCGTCTGCCGTAAGCGTCTCTTTGTCCGGGGTAAGGCGGATGCTTGCCGGATCGCCGAAGGACTGCTGCCGGTCTCTTGCGATCACATTGCCCTCTTCGTCGTAGGCAACGGCTTCGATCACGCCTTTGCTGTATGGGATCTGCCAGTCGCCGGAAAGTGTCGTGCCGTGAGCATGATCAATTTCCACGATACCCTGACTCTGTCCCTGATAGAAGAGTTCCACTTTCGGGGCATTGGAGAAGATACGTACATCGATCAGCTGGCCTTCATTGAAATCCCAGTAAGGCAGGAGATGTACCATCGGTTTTTTCTTATAATCGGTCCATTCTGCCTGATACAGGTAGAATGTGTCTTTTGGAAAGCCGGCAGTATCGACCTGTCCGAAATACGAATTTTTGGTAAAATATGGGGTTGGCTCGCCCAAATAATCAAAGCCGGTCCAGAGGTACTGTCCAAAGCAGAACTCGCGGTCGCGGTGTGCGATAATCGTGTGCTCGGAATTTTTCGCTCCCCAGTTTGTCGTACAGTTTCCGAGAGTCGAACATTGCAGGTCATCAAATGTCAAAAGACGGTTGGAAAGAGGAAAATGATAGATGCCGCGGCTTTGTACGGTAGCACTTGTCTCACTTCCAAATATTTTCCAGTCCGGATATTTTTCATGATGTTCGTCATAACATTTATCTAGGTAGTTGTAGCCGACGAGATCGATCACTTCGCCGGTGCGCTGGGCAGCTTCCCATTCGATATAATTCGATGCCAGTGTGGTATAGGCATTTTTGCGGTAATCGAGCTCGCGGACGGCATTATGAAGTTCTTTCGTCAGTTCCAGTCCGCGGTCAAAATGCGTATCATAAATCTCATTTCCGATTCCCCAGATAAAGACGCACGGGTGGTTGCGGTCCTGGCGGACCCAGCTTGTCAGGTCTTTTTTCCACCAGTCTTTAAAGTCATTGCCGTAGTCGTAATCGGTCTTTGTGCGCTCCCACATATCAAAACTCTCAGTGTAGAGCAGGAGTCCCAGCTCATCGCAGAGATTCAGCATATGTTCCGGCGGCATGTTGTGCGCATTTCGGATCGAATTTACACCCATTTCCTTTAACGTAAGGAGCTGGCGGCGGAGAGCCGCTTTGTTCATGGCGGCACCCAGGGAACCGAGAACGTGATGCTCACAGGTACCATTGATCTTTACGTGACGGCCATTTAAGAAAAATCCTTTATCCGCATCAAACGCAATGTCACGAAATCCCAGATTCTGGGTGATGGAATCCGTAAGCGTATCGCCCACATATAAGGAAGTGCGGATCTGATACAGATTTGGCTCTTCAATATCCCATAATTTCGGTTCAATAACAGTCAGTACCTGTTTGTCAACCTGAACGGAGTCTGAAAAATGTATCGTGCTTTCATGAGAGGTCACAAGAGTGCCGTCGACATCAAAAATCTCGTGACAGATCCGACCTTCGTCTGTGGCACCTGTTTCATCGATAAATTCGGTATCCATAAATACTTCCCAGGTTTTTCCAAGTTTTTCTGTGGAAAGATACGTTCCATTATGTACGAGATGAGCCGCATGGGAAGTGGCAAGCCACACATCGCGGTAAATGCCTGAGCCCGGATACCAGCGGCTGTTTGGCAGATGGTATTCATTGCGGACAAGAAGTTCATTGTCGCCGTCCTCTAATTTGTCGGTCAGATCAACGACAAATTCCGAATAACCATGTTTCCATGTGAAAATTTCTTTTTGATTCAAATAAATCGTTGTATCCATATAGACACCTTCAAAGATCAGTTCCATCTTTTGCGTGTCCGGATCCGCCTTGTCAAGAAGCTGCTTTTTGTTGATAATCCTTCGATAACAACTTATGGCCTGTTCATACAGATTTTCTGTATCATAGATCATCCAGTCATGGGGAAGATCTACCGGCGTCCAGGACGTATTTTGAAATAATGTTTCGATCGGAGTGTCCAAAGGAAACTTGCAAAACGTCCAGTTGTCATTCAATCGTTTTTTCATTTGATAAATCCTGCCTTTCATTTCTCCAAAGAGGTAACGATTCAGGTTCCCCCTCCCCATTTGCATTCGCATTTCGAACACTTCGTGTTCTTTCCCGCCTTTGACAAGGCTAAAAATG
>OATK01000831.1_pt1 | contig 23807 bp, 25 predicted proteins | sample 1516611 | NCBI WGS metagenome assembly OATK01 (sample SAMEA2579947, study PRJEB22360) | human gut metagenome | biome: human gut; feature: human-associated habitat; material: faeces | place: Denmark | collected 2008/2010 | reverse complement strand
CCGACATCGTATCCGGGTTCCATCTCACCGAGAATACGGAATCCTTCACGGTGACGATGCCGCCGGTGACGGTGCGGCCGCTGAAGGGGTCGCGCTTGCAGATTTTCTGGATATACTGGGGGATCTTCTCATCCAGCGTCGTGATGGTGGCGCTTTCCCAGTTGCTCAGCTCCGGCTGGCTGCAGAACTTTTCCGGGTGGCCGAAGGAGTCGTCCAGCGCGGCGATGCGCTTCCAGAGGTCCCAGCCGTTGCCCGGCTTGATGGTGGGGTCGAAGCCCGCGGCCTTGTTCTGTGCGCCGATGGTGCAGCTCTCCACGCAGCCGCCGTTGGTGATAAAGAGCAGGTCGTCCTCGGTGAGGTCGATGGTCTCCACCGCGCCCTTGTGGTCTACCGTGATGCCCGCCGCCTGCTTTTTGCCCGGCTCGAGGCTGAACTGGACGTCCACGACCTTTGTGTCGTAGTAGAACTGGACGCCGTGGTCTTTCAGGTAGGTGACCATGGGCAGGATGATGGACTCGTACTGGTTATACCGGGTGAAGCGGAGGGCCGTGAAGTCGGGCAGACCGCCGATGTGGTGGATATACCGCTTGAGGTAGAGCTTCATCTCGAGGGCGCTGTGCCAGTTCTCGAAGGCGAACATGGTGCGCCAGTAGAGCCAGAAGTTGGAGTTGAGCACCTCATCGTCAAAAAAGTCGGTGATCTTTTTGTCCTCAAGCTGCTCGTCGGGGGTGAAGAAGAGCTTCATGATCTCCATCGCCCCCTTATCCGACAGGCCGAACTTGCCGTCGGTGTGGGCGTCCTTGCCCCGGTTCACGGTAGCGCGGCAGAGGGAGTAGTTGGGGTCGGCCTTGTTCAGCCAGTAATACTCGTCCAGCACACTGGCCCCCTCGGTCTCCAGCGAAGGGATGGAGCGGAGCAGATCCCACATGACCTCGAAGTGGTTGTCCATCTCACGGCCGCCCCGCATCACATAGCCCACGTCGTACTTGTGGCCGTCGCAGGCACCGCCGGGCAGAGGGTCTTTCTCGAAAATGTGGACGCGCTCCCCCTTCATCTGGCCATCCCGCACCAGATAGCAGGCTGCCGTCAGGGCCGCCAGGCCGCTGCCGATGATATAAGCCGATTTGCGGTCCACGCCTTCGGGCTTGCGGGGCCGCGCAAAGGCTTCGTAATTGCCGCTGGAATAATACATAGACGTAACCTCCATTTTGTTCTGTACCGGCAGCACGTTCGGCTCCGGCTTGTTTGGTTCTGGCATCAGTATACCCCGCCGCTTCCTGCCCTACAACAAGCAAAACCGCCCAACTGCCGCAATTTTTGTCATACAGGCAGGTTTGCATAGAAAAATCCGCTCCCAGCGTACCGGAGACGGATAAAAAGCTTTATGATGACTCAGAATGTCAGCCGCATCTGATGCCAGACGACATCGCCGTGGGTGGAGACGGAAACGCCCTCATCCACGAAGCCGAACTGCGCATAAAAGCCGATGAGCCGTTCCTTGCAGGTGAGCACGACGCCCTTGCGCCCGGCGGCTTTCGCGTCGGCGCAGACCTGACGCAGCAGGCGGGAGGCGCAGCCCTCGTGCCGATGGGCCGGAGCGGTGACGACGCTGAATATCATCTGCCACCCACCCTTCGGCGTGTGGAGATGGGGGTCATCGTACATCTCATCGGTGAGGTCAGGCATATCGGTGACGAAGCCGTTGACGAAAGCTTTCACCCCGCCGCCCTCGTCCAGCAGCCAGAAACAGTCCGGGTAGACGGCCACACGCCCGGCGATGCTCTGCCGGGACGCCCCCTCAGCGGGCGGGTAGGACGCGGCTTCGATGTCGGCCAGTGTGTCCACGTCAGCGGGCAGTGCGTGACGGATGCTCATGCTCTCCCCTCCTCAGGCTTTGGCGGCGGGAGCCACCTCAAAGTCGATCTTGCCCAGATTGACGTCGGCGCGGACGATGGTGATCATCATCTTGTCGCCGAGGCTCCAGGTCTTGCCGGAAGCGGGGTCGGTCAGGCGGACGCCCTCGGTCAGGCTGGTGCCGGAGGGAGTCAGGCTGGAAGCCGGCACAAAGCCCTCCACGCCGTTGTCCAGCTCGATGAAGAGGCCGCGCTGGGTCACGCCGGAGACGGTACCCTCGTAGCACTCGCCCAGATGGCGGCGGGCATACTCGGCCTTGTAGCAGTCCTCGGCCTTCCGCTCGATCTGCATGGCGATGACCTCGCGCTCGCTGGACTGCTTGGAGGCGCGCTCTGCGAAATCGGTGTAGCGGAGGATCATGGTCTCCTTCTCGATACCCTTGAGCATATCGGTCATGATGCGGTGGATGGCCAGATCGGGGTAACGGCGGATGGGGCTGGTGAAGTGGGCGTAGTCCTTCAGCACCAGACCATAGTGGCCCTTGGGCTTCTCTTCGTAGAGAGCCTTGGACATGCAGCGGAGCATGCCGGTGTTGATGATCTGCCCATAGGGGGTGCCGCGCACACCCTCGAGGATGGCGCTCAGCTCCTTGGGAGTGGGAACGTCCTTGGCGAAGTGGTCGTTGATGCCGCAGGCCTGCAGCAGAGTGTGCAGACGCTCCAGCTTCTCGGCGTTGGGCTCTTCATGGACGCGGTAGACGAAGGGGATCTGCTTGACGCGGGCAAAGTGGGCGGCGCACTGGTTGGCCAGCAGCATGAACTCCTCGATCATGCTCTCGCTCTCGCCGGAAGTGCGCTTCTTGACGTCGATACAGCGGCCATTCTCGTCGAGGATGAGCTTGACTTCGCCGCTCTCGATGTCCATGCAGCCGCGCTCCTTGCGCAGGCGGGCGCGGTGGCCGTACAGCTCCTTCATGGCGGGCAGCTGGTCGATGACGTCGGCATACTTTGCCTTGATCTCGGCGTCGGCAGTACCGGCCAGCAGGGCGTTGATCTCGGAGTAGACACCCTTGACGCGGCTGCGGATGATGGACTTGACGAAGCGGTAATCCGTCAGATTCCCCTCCTTGTCCAGACGCATCAGGCAGGAGAAAGCCAGACGCAGCTCGTTCTCGTTCAGGCTGCAGATGCCGTTGGACAGGGCCTTGGGCAGCATCGGAACGACCTGATCTGCATAATAGACGCTGGTGGCGCGGCTGAACGCCTCGTTGTCCAGCTCGGTGCCGGGCTTGACGTAGTTGGAGACGTCTGCGATGTGGACGCCCAGCTCAAAGCCGCCGTCAGAGGTGCGGGTCAGGCTGATGGCATCGTCGATGTCCTTGGTCTCGGCGCTGTCGATGGTGAAGATGGGCAGGGCGCGCAGGTCCATGCGGCCCTCGCAGTCCTTCTCGGAGACCTCTGCGCCCTCGAACTTCTTGGCCTCATCCCGCACTTTATCCGGGAAGCGGGTGCGGATGTCCTTTGCGTAAAGCAGAGCCTTGGCGCAGCGCTTGGCCTCGTCGGAGCTGCCGAAGCGCATGGCGACGCCCACGCGGTGGTCTTCCTGACGGCTGCCGCGGTTCAGGATCTCGACGGCTACCTTGTCGCCGTCCTTTGCGCCGCCCTCGCAGTCGCGGGCCAGCGGCATGGTGATGGCCGGGCAGTCGTCCGGCACGAAGCGCAGACGGCCCTCGACCCGGCGCACCGTGCCGACCAGGTCGTTTTTCTCGGTCAGGATGGCGAGGATAGCGCCCTCGTCGCTGCCCTCCACACGGGGATGCTCGAATTTCTCCACCAGCACATCGTCGCCGGGCATTGCGCCCTTGGTGAAGCGGCCGGGGATGAAGATGTCGCTGGTGCCGTCCTCCAGCATGACGAAGGCAAAGTTCTTGCCCAGCTTGACCACCTTGCACAGCAGAGCCTTGTCGGCACGGCCGGAGCGGACGGTAAAGAACACGCCCTGACGCTGGCAGACGACAGCCTCCCGCACCAGTTCGTCCAGAGCTTCCATCACCTTGCGGTCTGCGCCGCGCTCGCCGCCGAACTTCTGCTTCAGCTCTTTGACGGTGCAGGGCTGGTTCTGGATGGCATGTTCGATTTTATCGCGCATTGACATAAATTTTCTTTCTCCTTAACTACCATAGCCCGCCCTCCACCGGGGCGAGGCTTCTTCCCTCTTATCTCTTTTTATAACAATATATAGACACAAAAACAGCCCCGCTTTCATCACGGGGCTGCGGGCGCATACTCAGGCCAGACGGCTTGCGAACACGCAGGCCAGGATGGCCACCACAAAGAAGATGATACCGGCGACGCGGGTCACCTTTGCCAGCATCTGGTCCGCAGGGGTCAGACGGGCGTTGTTTGCGCCGTAAGCGCTGCCGTTGATGACACCAGCCAGACCCTGACCGTGGGTATGCTGCATCAAGGTGAGGGCAAAGATGACCACCGAGACGACGAGCAGAATGACGCCGCCGACGATTTCAATGACTGCCATGGATGAAAACGCTCCTTTTATTGTTAAATTTGGATAACAAACATACAAATACAAGTATATAGTAACATACCTCGGCCAAAAAAGCAAGCAGAAAAGCAAAACCATTCACTCCCCGGCGCTCAGTGCGTCGCACAGGCGGGCAAAGACGGCTGCGCTGGACACCTCCGGCTCTGTCTGGGCGTCCTGCATCACCACGATGGTCCAGCGGGGCTTTTCTGCCGGGTAAAAACCGGCGAACCAGTGGTTTTTCAGCTCTTCGCCGTCCCGGAACTGGCCGGTCTGGGCGGTGCCGGTCTTTCCGGCGGCAATCTCCTCGGAGGGGGCTGCCTGCCGGCCTGTTCCCTCTGCCACGACGCCCGCCAGCAGCTCCTGCAGCTTTTCCGCCGTCTGCACCGAGAACACCCGCCGGGACGAGCTATGTGCCAGCGGTGTGAGCTCTTCGCCCGTCGTCTCGTCCACGGTACACTCCACGAAAAGCGGGGTGTGGTAGACGCCTCCCGCCGCAATGGTGTTCATCATCCCGGCCACCTGCAAAGGCGTCGCCAGAAGCTCCCCCTGTCCGAAGCAGAAGTTGGCAAACTGCCCCTCGTTTTCGAGTGTCTCCGCTTCGGGCAGAACACCGGAAGCCGACCGGAGGCCGCCTGCAATGTCCTGCCCCTTCCCGAAGCCCAGCGCTGCCGCCATCTGCCGGACACGCTCCGGCCCCAATTTCCGCCCCAGCTCGATAAAGTAGCCGTTGCAGCTCTTTTCCAGAGCGCCGTCCAGCCCCACGAGGCCGTGAGGCACGCTTCCGGCACAGCGGTAGACCTGGCCGTTCAGGGCGTCGTAGCCGGGACACTCCCGGGTGAAGTCCCCTTCTCCGGCTTCCAGCGCCGCCGCGGCCAGCACCGGCTTGAAGACCGAGCCCACCGCATAGGCCGAAAAAGCACGGTTCAGAAGCGGGCTGTCCGGAGCCGTCAGACTCTCGCCCACATTGGCCGCATCAAAACCCGGCAGGCTCACGCAGGCCCGCACCTTGCCGCTGGCTGCATCTATAATAAGGATGCACCCGGTGGCCATGCTCTCCGCCGCCACCCCTTCTGCGGCCCTCTGGATGCTGCGGGAGAGGGTCAGCCGCACACCCTGCGGGGCAGAGTCTGCTTTTTCTAAAATCGGCTCACTGCCCCGCCGCAGCCGTCCCTGCGCTGTGACCGCACAGTGCAGGGTATCCCGCTCGCCGGTGTAAAGGACATCGTCCAGCGCAGCCTCAAGGCCCGCTGCGCCGTGGCCCTCGCTGTCCAGATAGCCGATGAGCTGTTCTGCCAGCGGGGCAGCGGCGTACCGCCGGGGAACGGCATAGCACCGCACGCCCAGCCCGCTTACATCCTGCGCCACGTCCAGCAGAAAGGGCTGGGAAGTATTCCGCTCCCGGTAAAGCCTGGCCTGCCCGTCGGCGTCCGCATAGGGGTAGAGCCGCGCGTAGCTGTCCTCACCCGGGAAGCAGAGGGCCAGCCAGCGCTGGGAGATGCCCGTCAGCGGCAGACCGCCGCAGTCGTAAAAGTTTCCCCGCGCCGCAGGCAGGCGGAGGACCGCTTCGCTCTGCGCCGCCGCCCGCACGGCGTAGTCCGTGTTCGAGCAGAGCCAGTATAACCGGCAGACCACCGCCGCAAACCCCAGCAGCAGCGCCCCGTACAGCGCAAGCACTCTCCGGCCCGACATAAAAAGCCCCCCTTCCCTGCCCGGTAGTATGGGCAGAAAAGAGGGACGGTACACAAAAGAGGCAGAGCCTCCGAAGAAGCTCTGCCTCAGATACTGAAACAGTCTGCGCGTTTTGGGAAAGGCTGCGGCTTAGTACATGCCGCCCTTCCAAACCACACTTTTGGAGCCGAATCACGAATATCGGGAAACGTAGACTTTTGTAGAATTATCAAGGCCACAAGCCAATTTTTCCAGACTCTCCGTTTTTGCACGATCCACGCTTTTCTACGCAAATCTACGCCACTTACCGGGTGATTGGCGTAAGTTTTGGCGTAAGTTTCGGCGTAAGAAATTCCGCTTCATGCGTCGAAAATCACAGGTTGCCGGCGATCTGTTCAAAGGCTCTTTCAACCGATTCAAAGCTGCTGTGCGTGTAGACATCCAACGTCACACTGGCATTGGAGTGTCCCATCAGGTATTGCAGGCTTTTTACATCCAGCCCGGCCTGCTGAACATTGGTGCAGAAGGTGTGTCGCAGCACATGAGGTGTAATGCGCGGAACAGGTTTGCCGTACGCCTTCTCAAACTTTCCCTGCACGCCACGCATATAGTTTTCCAAGTGCATTGCCACCTTCGGCATTCCGGACTTGTCCAGAAAGAGGAATCCGCTGCAACCATCCACCAGCGCTTCCACTTTCGTGGACGCTCTGGCTTTTACTACACGCCGCAACGCTGCACAAACGGTATCTGTCATGGGAACATTGCGGATACCGCTTTTTGTTTTCGGCGGTGTGACAAAGTAGGGCTTTTCAGCCGTCCGGCAAAGCTGCCGCCGGACATGGATACAGTGCCGTTCAAAGTCGATATCTGCTCGTGTCAGGCCATACAACTCACTCACACGCAAACCGGTTCCCATAAGAATGACGATATCATCATAATAGTTGCCGCCATAGTCTTGAACGAATTGCAGATATTTCTCCTGCTGTTCTCTGGTCAGGGCATTGCGCACATAAGCGTCCTTCGGCACAACGTCCGACAGCTTGAACTTAAATGGATTCTTGCGGATAATGTCATCCTCTACCGCCATCTCGAATGCCGGTCTGACAACGCTTTGCAGGATTCCTATGGTGTTTTGCTTGAAACCGCTGTCATGCAGAAACACGAACCAGCCTTTCGCATCGGACAATTTTACCGTTTTGATGGCTTTTTGCCCGAAAGGGTCAGCATGAATCCGCTTGACCGCTGTGTTGTACGACCGAAGTGAATTGGGTTTCAAGCCACGTTTCAGGTTCATATAGCGGTCAACCAGATCAGCCACCGTCATCTCTCCGGCGGCGTAGTCGATGCCGTCTGCCAGATCGCGCCACAGTTCTTCCTCTTTTTTCCGCAGCTCTGTCAGGGATTTAGCGTAAATACAACGCCGTTTCTTGTGGATATCGGTATAACGATAGTCGTAGGTGCCGTTTGCTCTCTGGCTTTCGCCATCCTTCAAAACACGGCCCTTGCTATCTTTGCGCTTTTCAGGCATTTAGAAGCTCCTTTCTGTGAAAAGCGCATCTATAAGGTCAGTGTCAGTATAACACATCAACCATGCGATTTCCACCCGCAGCGAATGAGAAAAGGACGGTTTCACATTTGCAGCCTTTGGCAACCTCTCAAATAGAATATGCTTGCTCGACAAAGCAATCGAACAGGCGACGTTTGATCAGACGCTTATTTCCCACCCAAAGGACGAATTTGCATTTATCTTCATTCGTAATTTCACGCAGTTTGTTGATGCCAATGCCAGAGTAAGCCGCAGCTTCCTCCAGCGTTAAATTGCTCTTTTCCCAAATCGGAACTTGTCGGGACTTGGTCCCTCCATCTTGCTGATGCAAGACCGTTCCGTCGCTTAAAGTCCCCACCGGGGACTTCATTGCTTCGCAAACGCGAACTTCCTTCATAGGCAGACCTCCAATTCCTTGTAACCGAACGCCTGTAACCGTGCAGGAAAACTCTCTTTTTCTGCACACAAGGCATCCGGTGGGCTTTATACTTTTTCTTATTCTTTTAAGGTTACATGGTTACAGAAAGAGGAAAACACAGCAGTCATGCGGTTTTTGCGCTGTAACTGCAGCGTAACCAAACCTGTAACCGACCGTGTAACCGCTGTTCATCAGAAGGGAAAGCCCAGCTGCTGGGCTTCCGCATCCGTTATCTCGGAGAAATTTTCAGCCCCGGTTTCGGGGCTGGTTACGCGCTCCCAGCCTTTCTGAACCCCGTACTTCGGATAACGCCTGGCGGTCTTGTGCGCCTGCCAGCCTTGGATATCGCCGCGCGAAATTCCCGTGTTCATGATCTCGCAGATAGCACGGGTCTCCCACTCTGCCGGAATGTTCGTGTTGCCCAGTGCTTCCGCATAGAGCTGCTTGGAACACACCCGGTCACCCGTGTAGTCCTCCAGAAAGGCGTAGATCATGCCAGCCTGCGCATCCTCCTGCATGAAGTCCTGTTGGTGGGCTTGCAGTGTTTCCTGCATAGCGGGGCTGAACGCCAGCTTGTAGTTGCCTCTGTTGTAGATGGTCATAGCTTCTGCCCAGAGCTGGTCGATATAGGTGCGAGATTCCTCCTCATTGTCCAGAATGTGGACTTCGGCCAGTTCCGCATCCACCGGAACAGGGATGAAGCGGCGGTTGCCTGTGCGGTCACGGGGCAAAAAATCCTGCCGGTTGGTCGTGCCAGCAAAGACGCACTGGCGCAGACGGTCGGCAGGATGGGTCTCGTAGGGGACTTTATAGGTTTCCTTCTGTTTGCTGAGAAAACTCTTGATCTCCTCGATGCTCTTGGCATTGGCAGTGGCGATCATCTCCGACATTTCGATGATCCAGTGGCCTTGCAATTTGCGGTACACATTGTCATCGTCCAGCCGCCGCAGGTCGTCCGAGAACCACTCGTCCTTGACCGCCAACAGCCGAAAAAAGCTGGACTTTCCCGCACCTTGCCCGCCCACCAGACAGAGCATGGTTTCAAATTTGCATCCCGGCTGGAACACGCGCTTAATGGCTCCCAGCAAGAAAATCTTCATGGCTTCGCAAGTGTACTCGTCCTCCGCAGCACCGAGAAAATGGTGCAGGACGTGGGAAATCCGCTCGTTTCCATCCCATTGCAGGCCGTTCAGGTAGTCCCGGATGGGGTGGTAGCGGTTCTCGTTGGCAACGATGCGGATGGCCGATTCAATTTTCTTCTCGCTGGAAACACCGTATTTCTCCATCCGGCGCAAGATATACTTCATGTCGGTGTCGTTCAGCGTCTTGCCGGAGCGGGGCCAGCCCACAGGCTTTACGATGTCGATGCGTTCACTCAACAGGTTCAGCCGGATGGCATCGGCAAGCACATGGTCGTTCTGCAAAATCGTGATGCAGTTTTGGATCGTCCGCTGGATTTCGCCGTTGGAGTGTTTGACCAGCATTTCCTTCACATCTTCAACGGTTCTGGGAGCACGTTCTTCGTTGACTTCTTTGTTCAATAAACATCACCTCGTACTATTATTGAAAACGATTTTCTGACTTTTCCGCAGTTGAAAGTGCAGATGGATTCCGCTGCGCCTGTTCTGCCTGCAAGCGGTTCAGCAGTTGCAGAACAGAATCCCGTGCTTTCTCCTTGACCTGTTCCTTGCCTTTCTGCCGGGCCTCCGGCTTCAGGAGTTTCTCCTTCAAGCGGGCAGCGGTGGTCTGCATGGTCTTGAGAAACTTGTCCAGCACGGTGTCCAACCGATGGGCGGCGTATTCTCTCGTGGTCTGCGGAGCCTTGCGTTCCGGGGACAGCACCCACTTCTTCGTGTCCTCGATCATCCGCATATCTTCCTTGCGGGTCTCGGTGCGCACCACGTCGGTCACGACCTCCACCGCCTTGTCATAGGCCTCAGCCGAAACATCTTCCAGCAGGGTCTCCATGTCCGAAACTTTCAAGGTCAATTCGTCCAGCTTGTTCTGCTGGGCGGCAAGCTGCTCCTTCTGCTTTGCAAGGATGAAGTCCTGCTTTTCCAGATATTTACGGTTGCCGTACTCCGCTTCCTCCTCCAATTCCAGTCCATGCCGCTTGGCAATCTCGAACAGCATCTTCCGACAGGCGGCATCAAAGGTGATCTTGCGGTTGTTCCGGCGACCGAGAGGCTTGTCCGGGTCGGGCAGCTCGAAGCCCAACGCTTCCAACGCCTTTTCCTGCTGGGGTGCCACCTCGCCGTACTTGTTCTCGCAGTCGATCACATGACGCTCATGGATGTGGGGAGTTCTTTCGTCCAGATGCAGCGCCCAGTCCAGCACATGAACGTGTTCGCCATACTTGGCTTTGAACTCATCAATGAACTCTGTGACGAGATTGAGCAAATCCTCTGCGGAGGCGTGTTCATCCAACGTTCCGAGCTGATAGATGGTTTCTTCTGGGCAGGTCTTGCGGCTGGACAGCAGGTCGGGAATGGAGCGGTTGCGTTCCGTGTGCCGGATCTTGGCGTTGCGCTCGTTCTGGCTTTCCACAAAGTTGGAATAGCGGCTCTCATAGAATTGCCGTTCCACATCTGAGAAGGTTGCCGCCAGATTATCCGGGTCTTGTGGGTCGAGAGCCGAACGGAAACCGTGGAAGCAGTCCCAGTAGCTGTTGCCCTTGGCTCGTTCCGAGTCGATGTGTTCACTGTTGGCAAGATTGAAACTGCAGTCATTGTGTTTTGGGTTATAGGTGCCGTGGGTTCCAGCTCGTCCGTTGTGTCGTGTTAATTTCAGATAGACATTTCTCCGTTTCAACAGCTTGGCGGGGAAAGCGCAGCAGCGGAGCTGCTGGATCTGCCGCCGTTTTGCGCCAGATAATACCCAGTGATATCTAGTGTTATACAGCCACTTTTTGCCTTATCTAGTATTGTACAGCCACTTTTTCGTCAAAAGTAGGAGTGATTCATATACTAGTAGTAAGGAAAGGTGGTCAAGCTATGCTTGGGGAACGATTGGCAGAACTCCGCAAACTGAATGATGACACACAGCAGACCCTTGCGGACAAACTTGGTATCTCCGTTTGGTCTATCCGTGCGTGGGAACAGGGAAAGAGCTACCCCTTCAGCAATGTGTTGCTTGCCATCTGCAAGCTCTACGGCACCTCCGCCGACTACCTGCTGGGGCTGACCGACATCGACCCCTCAGACGAAGCTCGCAAACAGCGCCAGCGCCTGACCGAAGAAGAACAAAACGAGATGCACCGCTACGAAGAATATCTGTTGTGGAAACGCAAAAAATAAGCCGCCCAGCGAGACCGTAAGGTCGATGGGCGGCTGTTTTGTATCCAAATCTTCTATTCGTCTATTTTCTGTTCTCTTTCAGTCGTGAAATCACAAAAATCATCTGTTTTACACTCCATATAAAAAAGACAATACCAATTATAATTGTTCCTATTTCAACCTTTACAAGTACAATTTGTGCTTGTTTTCCTATGTCAAGCAAAATCATAGCCAATGCCGCAATGATTGAAATCACATTTTGTGTTATCCCTATAAATGCCGCATAATACATATTATCCAAATAATTATAATTCCAAAGACGCTTAATGCGCTCCTTGTCGATAGTCGATATTAAAATACTAATTCCGGTAAAAAGAAACCCGCCAATAGTTGCCGACATTGATATCGCATTATAATGAAAGTCTTCGTTACACTTTAGAAACTTAGAAACATCAAAATAAGGACAACGAAAAAGGGCATAAGTTGCTCCAACTGCACCACCAAATCCAATCGCTAAACTCAATTTGTTTTTCATTTTAGTTGTCATCTTATCCCCCTCCTTTATCATAAAGTCAGATGCGGCTATATCTTAAAAGATCTGTCTTATTAGCGTTGTACGTTGTCACAAGAATATTCTTAAAGTCACCTGGAGCAAGCGTTTCAATATCATCCCGCTCAAATGTTACGGTTTTTGTGAAACTATATTGTAACAAATCATACTCTTCTGGCTTTTCATTTTCATCCTTTGCGCTTGCACTAAGAGCTTCTATGTTATCTCCATATTTAGAACGAATTGCTTCAATAGTCTTTACAAGCATATTATTATCTCTGAATAAGCTTTTATTTCTCCGTCCTACCAGTTTATAAGTTGCAGTACGAGTACGAAGATTTTCAATTGCATCATAGTCATCGATACTCAAACCAATGTCACTGAGAATCTCATCTTCAGGAACTGCAACTGTTACAGTTATTTTCCCTATTTTACTCTTTCTCATAAGGGTTTCCAGCACATCTTTTGTCATAATTGCAGCCAATTTTGTTGCAAGACCTTCTTCATGCAGAAATGCATTATCAAACATATTTCGAAAGGTCGAAACTCTAGGTGCACCGCTGATACTGATATAACTCACTATCCCTGTTAAAAAATCCACATAGCAGTATGTGAACAATTCCAAAAGCTGATTTGGATTCATCGGGACTGCTTCCGTTTCCAATGTAACCCTATCTCGTAGTGCAACCGTATTAGACGGATTTTGCTGTCCAATCTTTATAAATGCGGTGTGATTTGTATATTCCAACACTTCAACAACATCACTTCCGCTAGAGGCTACAACCTGCATAGCCTTGCGTCCATTTGAAAGGCTATGCATTCTATTGTCATAAATCATCTTAAAGTGATTTTCCACTTCTTCATTTGACAGTGCTATAATACGGTGCATTCTACTTCCCGCAATAGGTTCTTTTTTATCAATTGACAACCGATAAAAAGAAATTTTCCTGCTTTTCCCTGCCATGGAATTCTCTCCTTTAGATAGAATATCAAAACTCAGGTACGACAAATCGGATTTTGAGCAAGATTTCAACTTTTGCTGACGTTTTTATTATTATAGCACACTTTTGTCTATCGTAAATAGCCATTCCCCCATTACACAACAAAAGAGCTAATCACCTTTCTTTCATAGGCATATCAGCTCTTTTGTGTTCAGAGCATCGTTTCAATATACTTCCTCACCTCATCCTCCGTCCGAATACTATACCGTATTTTTCCGGTTCATGACACCTCAATCTCAGTCCAATAGTCCCACTCTCTCCACTTTATTACCATAAATTTTCCAAATCCCTCTTGACGAATTTCACATACAGTGGTATTTTTCCTGTAAATCCCACCGCTCTTGTGGATTGGTAAAAAGCCCTCCACAAGATGTGGTCGTGTTCATTTTGAACACTGCCTCACCGTGGATTATCTCCCTAAAAGATCAACCGCCCCGCAACACACCCGATTCATTTTGCCGCCGATTCAGCCGACAAAATCCATCGCTATGCTGCATGGGCGGTATTTTTCTTTTATGGGGAACGTACCTTGAAAATTTCATGAGCCGACCGGACGTAATACCGACTTTTCGTCAACGCCGCTGAACAAACAGGGGCAGGAACTTCGTTCGGGTCAAACGGCGACCCACATACATGAGCAGGACCACCTCTACTTATTTTTTGCGTCTTAACAATTCGGAAACATTGGAGTTATCGAACAGACAGGAGGTACAATGACCAAAACGAATGTTCAACCGATTCCTAGCAATTCCCAGTACCACGACATACCGAACAACAAAACGCACGTCATCAAGTTCCGTGTGACAGCGGAGAAAAAAGCGTCACTGGAACTCACTTGCAAACTCCTGAATCTCTCCCTTTTCACTTTTATCCGCCGCGCCATCCACAACGTCAAGATTAAGAAAACAGTCCTCGTTGCAGGCGGCGGCGAAGAAACCCTGACCGCTGTTTCCACTTTGCTTGCCCAGTGCAGCAAGGCGGGCGGAAACCTTAACCAGCTTGCAAGGCACTTCAATTCCGGCGGTGCGGACACCGAGCAGATCCGTGCGAAAATCCTTGACGAACTTGCAGACCTGACCGCATTTCGGCTGCACGCCGAGAAAGTTCTGGGTGAACTGTATGGCAACGCTCAAGCGTATCGCCTCAGTCGCAAGGGCAGCTGCATTGTTCAACCATAAACCGCATATTTGCGACATACAATTCGATGTTGTTGCCAACGATTTGAATAATCGAATTGTAATAAAAACTCGGACTACACCGCCATCGAAGCGTACCTCGTTTATCAGCACGATGCATTCACCGGAAAGCAACTTCAGGATGAACAGGGAAAGCCGAAGCTGCGGGAATCCTACCTGCTCGACACCCTTGAGTGCGGCGATTTCTCGTTTGCAACGGCCTGTCTGCTGGCGAACCGCAAGTATGATAAGAATACCCAGTATGGTGATATCAAGAGCCATCAATACATCATCAGTTTTGACTTATGCTTTACAGATAATTTCCTCTAAAAGTCTACAGTTTTTCTGACTAATCAGATTTAAGTATTTTCGTCAGTTATATCTCCATTTTCTGTGTCAATCTGTTGAAAATTTGTATTTGCTCCTAGAACACTCCCTAATACCGCCGCGACTCCAACTACAGTAGCTCCTGCTATCATGGCCATCTTAGCTAGCCATTTTTTATTTTCGGAGTCTTTTTTATCTACTGCATTGGCAATATCTTTCATTTGTTCAATGATATATTTTCGCTCATCGAAAGATATGTTGTCTTTTTCTAATTCCGTTTGAAGCGATAATATTATTGAATTGTAAGTTTTATATGAAGCTCTTAAACTCTCATTATTTGAGTCTGCTGCCTTATTCAGTAACTCTTTGTAATCAAGAAGAATCGTTTTAACTGTATCAGAGAATTCCGGGAATTGTTCTAATGCTTTTTTGGCAACTTCCGGCTCCATTTTATCCACCATAGATGCCAACTGAACAACATTTGCTTTCGTAAGATGTCTGAAGTCATCTATACCTAATTTTTTCAAAGCGCGTTTTTCATTTATCTGATACTCCATTTTGTCATCCTCCCGCATATGCAATAGACGCATTTGATTTTATAATAGCATAATCGAAAAATATTTTCTATCCTAATCATCCGTAAACAACCACATTTCAGCATTTTAGTTTTTTCATATAAACTTGATAGCGTACCGGGTGGCAGCAGCCTATTTCAAGGCAAACAACCTCACCAAGCTGCCCAGCCCGAAAAAGCTGGAATCCGAGTATGCGCAGCTGGCATCCGAAAAGGCAAAGTTCTATGAACAATACAAGGAAGCCAAGGAAGAACTGCTCAAGCTGAAAAACGCAAAGCAGAATGTTGCGTCCTATTTCCGGGAGGAAGAACAGGCGCAGATTGTGTCAAATTGACACAATTCCTCCCGCTGCCGCAGAAGCAGGCGTTCGTAAGCAGATTGTAGAGCAAAATAATGTCAGCGAATCCTACGTTGCCCGTTCTGAAAAGTTCATGCGCGGCATAGAGATCATGGAACAGATGGTGCCCGGTATGCAGGAGAAAATCCTGTCCGGGCAATTCAAAGTCCGTGATGCTGATATGCACCGCCTCGACAGAGCTGATTTTCCGGACCGCAAGCAGATCGTGCACGAGATTCTGCACCCGGAAGACCGTTCGGCTCCGCAGTCGGGCTGCTCACACTACTCTGAAATCAACTACTCTGCGCTGGAAGCTGCGTCCGGCGCATCCAGCAGGACTTTGATTTTCTCGCCCGGCTTTGCCACGGTGGGACGATCAAAGGAGCGTGCGTTTGAACAAAAAGAAAAACTCTGGCGAAGGCGAGCGCTGCATCACCGGAAAAATCGCATGGATTTTACCGCAATTTGATTGTAACTTCTCTGGGATCATCTTATAATAATAGATACTTTCCTTCAACAAGTGAATCGAGGGCAATACCATGACGTATAAGGACATCAGACACAACAAAGAAGTCAACGAACTGCTAAAAAAGGGCAATCAGAATTTGGGCTTACTGGGCTACACCGACCACTCGCAGGATCATTGTGTCCGGGTAGCAGAAACCGCTGCGCATATCCTGAAAAAATTCGGTTATTCGGAACATGACATCGAGCTTGCCCGGATCGCAGGCTATATGCACGATATCGGAAATGCCATCAATCGGAACCGCCACGCCGAATACGGTGGGCTGCTGGCCAACGAGATTCTCAAACAGTATGACCTGATCATTCCGGACCGCATCACCATTGTGTCTGCCATTTCCAACCACGATGAATCTACCGGCGGAGCTGTGGACCCCATCTCGGCAGCCCTCATCATCGGTGACAAGACCGATGTGCGCCGCAGCCGCGTGCGGGAAAAGCCAAAGGCAACCTTTGATATCCATGACCGGGTCAATTACGCGGTGACAGACCAGACTCTGAAAATCAACACCGAGAAAAAGGTCATCTCGCTGAATCTGCAGATCGACACCGACATTTGCAGCATGTACGAATATTTTGAGATTTTCCTGCAGCGGATGCTGATGTGCCGCGGGGCTGCCGATATGCTGGGAGCAACCTTCAAGCTGACGGCCAATGGTGCCAAGGTTCTTTAATGTGCAGCCCCCTCCGCAATGAACCGCCCCAAGATTAGTAGACATGAATAAAAAGCGCCCTGTGTAGGGTGTGCCTTAACCGGACGGACGAAGCGAAAGCGGAGACAGTCCGGTTTTTAGTTGAATGCGTTCGTGGTTGTAGAAGTAAATGTAATCATCAATCATTTTGTTGGCTTTCTCAAAAGTTTCCGGCTTGTGTCGGTAGATGCACTCGGTTTTGAGGATTCCGAAAAAGTTTTCAGCCAATGCATTGTCATAGCAGTTTCCACGCCTTGACATAGACGGCAAAATGCCGTATTCTTTAGTCAGGTCGAAATATGCTTGTGAGGTGTATTGGAACCCTTGGTCGCTGTGGAGGTGCAACTCCCGGCGACTTTCTGTTTTCACAGACTTCATTGCAAGATGAATGGTGTCCAATACAAGATTGATTGTCTGACTGGTTCCAGTCCTGTAAGCAACAATGCTTCTATCATATAAATCACGAATCATGGATAGGTAAAGAACCCCTTCCTGAGTTTGAATGTAAGAAATATCGGTAACCCATTTCTGATTTGGATGCTCGGCATTGAACGCCGCCGCATTGTGAAGCAGCGTGCGCTTTTCTGCGGTCAGGGCATGACCGTCCGCCACATGGTCCGCAATGATTTTCTGGATAGCTTCCGGCGCATGCGCCGGGTCGATCTCGCTGATTCTGGGCATTGTAGCCCCTTCCTCTCCCGTTGGTGAATGGTTTGTCCATATATTATACCTACTTACATATTATGCAAATAGGTTTTTCTTTGAGCATAAAATTGCTCTATGCCATCCTTCTGAAACATGTTTTTTCTCTGTTTTCTCTTGACGATGCCCCGCCAATGGAGTAGGATTGGTGCTGCAAAAACGAATTGCAAAAGAGGAGATCCAAATGCAAATCAGCCTTTTATTGATGCAGCAGATCGCGCAGCTATTTCTGATCCTGCTGATGGGATATGCCGTTGTGAAAACCGGCCTGTTGAAGGCATCGGACAGCAAGGTGCTGTCTGTGGTCTTTGTCTATCTGGTCATGCCCTGTGTCGTTCTGAACGCCTTTCAGATCAAGGATACGCCGGAGATCCGCACCGGGCTGCTTTATTCCATGGGCATCGCCGTTGGAATGCACGTTGTATTTCTGCTTCTGAATGCGCTGTTCCGCAGGCCTCTCAAGCTGGACGCCGTGGAGCAGGTCAATATCATTTACAGCAATGCCGCCGCGCTGGTCATCCCCATCGTGCAGGCCCTGCTGGGGGAGGAATATGTTGTCTACTCCTGCGCCTTTGTCATTGTACAGCTGGTGCTGCTCTGGACCCATGCCAGCGCCTGCCTGCAGGGGTCTGCCCGGCTGGAATGGCGCAAGCTCCTTACCAATGTCAACCTGATCGCTATTGCAGCCGGTGCTCTGCTGTACCTGCTGCACGTCTCGCTGCCTGCCCCGATCACCAGCACACTGAGCAGTGTCGGCAATATGATCGGCCCCATGGGAATGCTGCTGGCAGGCATGGCCATTGCGGAAGTCCCCCTCAAAAAGGTTTTCTGCACCCCGCGCAACTATCTGCCGGTATTTTTGCGTTTGCTGGGTGTTCCGCTGGTCATCGTTCTGCTGCTTTGGGCAGTTCACGCATCCCTTTGGATCCCGGACGGCAAGCCCATCCTGATGACGGTCTACCTTTCTGCCATTACCCCCGCCTGTGCAACAGTCACCTCCATGGCACAGCTCTATGACCGGGATGCTTCTCATTCCAGCGCGATCTATGTCCTGAGCACGCTGCTTTCCATCCTGACCATGCCGCTGATGATCGGGTCGTTCGAGCTGTTGCTCTGAAATACGGAAAAAGGCCGCCCGGCATCGCAGCAGGGCAGCCTTTACAACTACAAGGATGTGTTTCTATGAAACTCAAACAATTCATTCAGCAGGAAACGGTCCTCACCGCAGCCGCTGTGCTGGCCGTCGTTTCCGCCTTCTTTGTTCCGCCGGATGCGCAGTATCTCGGCTACATCGACCTGCGCACGCTGGCGATTTTGTTTTCCCTGATGACGGTCATGGCCGGGCTGCGGCGGCAGGGCTTTTTTGATGGACTGGGCCGAGCATTGCTGTCCCGCACTCACAGCACCTTTCAGCTGACGCTGGTACTGGTCGGGCTGTGCTTTTTCGGAAGTATGTTCATCACCAACGATGTTTCCCTGCTGACCTTCGTTCCCTTTACGTTCGTGGTCCTGAGCCGTCTGGGAACGGATGTCCGCTGCTCCCTTCTGATTCCGGTGGTCTGTATGCAGACCATTGCGGCAAACCTTGGCAGCATGCTGACCCCCATCGGCAACCCGCAGAACCTCTATTTTTACGGAAAAAGCGGCATGAGCATCGGGGGCTTCGTTCTTCTTATGCTGCCCTACACCCTGGTCTCTCTGCTCCTGCTGCTGGCTTGGGCAGCAATGGTCTGCCGGAAAGCCTCTGCCGCCCTCTCCGTGGACGAGCTTGTTTCTTCCTCTGCGTCTCAGGGAAATCAGAAGATCATCCTGCTGTATCTGGTTCTGTTTGCCGTCTGTCTGCTGTCCGTGATCCGGGTGCTGCCCTATGGCATTGCCTTTGCCGCTGTACTCGTCTGCGCCCTTTTTGCAGACCCGCACACCTTACGGGCAGTGGACTATTCCCTGCTTTTGACCTTTGTGGCTTTTTTCATCTTCATTGGCAATCTGGGGCGCATTCCGGCTTTTTCCGGCTGGCTGCAGGAGTTTCTGACCGGCCGGGAAGTTCTGGTGGCGGTTCTTGCTTCGCAGGTCACCAGTAATGTTCCCGCCGCCCTGCTGCTGTCCGGGTTCACGGCAGAGACACAAGCCCTCATCATCGGCACCAATCTGGGAGGTCTTGGCACTTTGATCGCATCCATGGCCAGTCTTATTTCCTACCGGCAGATCGCACGGGAGCTGCCACAGGGGAAGAAGCAGTATTTTGGGCTGTTCACCCTGTCCAACCTGATCTTCCTTGCGCTCCTGCTGGGCGTGTGGTTTTTGCTCCGCTGAGCGTGGCAGATGACTTATGGTTTTTCTCTACCCTTTCTTTTTGTACCCGCAGTCGCAGTAGGGTCCGCCGGAGGCAAGGGTGTACTGCCGCACAAAATTCGTCACGCCGCCCGCTTCGCTCATGGTGTAGTCCAGACGGCACAGGGCGGGGGCTAGGTCATACAGCCCCAGCTCCTTCATCAGCACGCAGATGCCGCATTTGGTGAATCGTCCCTCGTAGCCGCTGCCGTCAGGGTATTCGTAAAACTCCATGTTCCACGAGTAGGGGTTGCGGTCGGCGGCATTCAGAGCGGCGGTGGCTTTCATGGCGGCGATATCCTTTGCGGTAAACTTGCTTTTTCCGCTTTTGCGGCAGAACCACTGCATGGGTGCTGTCATCATGGCTTTTGCATAGTAATCCGTCAGCCTGTCCACCTCTGGGCGCTGCGGCATGGAGAGAATGAACGCGCCGAGCATTGCGCAGTTGACGATGTTCATCTTGAAGCGGTCCGCTTTTTCAAACTCCGGCAGGTCTGCAATGATTGCTTTGTACTTCGGCTTTGCTTTTTTCGTGATGGCTTTTGCGGTGGCTGCATCATAGCCCAGCACAGCGGTCAGTTGCTTTTGAAAGGAGCCTGAAAACAGCACCCACATTCCAAAGGACATTCCGGCATACTTCATTGTCTGTCTTCAAATCCGATCTTCACGATCTGCATTTTCATCCCGTTGTCCCCGACCTTGGCGAGAAATCGGAAAAAGCCGCTGACAGAAGGATCTTTCAAATCGTTGTAACCCAGCATATAGCCGCGGCTGGACACTTGTAGGCGATTGTCCCACGGGGAAAGCTCCCTTTCAGCGTCAGAAACGGCGAAATATGCTCCCACATCCTTGATTTTTGCCGTTCTGAGCCATGTTTTTGCGATCATCTTCACCGCCGTTCGGTTGGCGGCATCGAACACCAGCACCCCGCCGGGAAAAGCATCTGCCATCCCCTGCACCAGCGCCTTGACCTGCTCCGTCAGGAAGTAATAGAACACCCCGGAGGCAAAGAACACCGCCCCGCCGGAGGCATCGATCTTGTCAAACCATGCGGGGTCTTTCAGGTCGCAGGGGATGTTTTGCTCCCGTTCCCCGGCAGGCAGAAGCTGCTGCCGCAAGGCAATCACATCCGGGAAGTCCAGATTGTAAATTTTGCATCTGCCGTTGTCGCAGGCTCTGCCGGTGTTATCCAGCCCGCAGCCCAGATTGACCACTGCCGCACAGGGGTGGTTTTTCAGGTACGCCCGCACCTCAAAGGCAAGGTCATTCTGCCGCATGGCGACCTCCAGCGCACCAAAGCGCTGCATCAGGCTGCGGGAGTTTTCCTCTGCCTCTGAAAAGTCGTAGTCGATCTGGCCGAGCAGACGCACCGCCGTCTCGTCCCGATAAAGATTTGGGTACAGCTCGGCACACAGCTTCCGGGAATACAGCGGGAGGATCAGCGTCTCCTGCACGGTGTTTTTCTCGATTTTGTATTTCATAAGCGCCTTCCTTAGTGCATAAAAAACATCCCTGTTCTCCTCATTCTGCTTTCCGGCAGACAAACCACGCTATGCTCTTCACCGTTCCAAGTGTTACGGCAGCATACATTTTCTCCAGCCGGTTTTTCAAGCTGAACGCCGTCTCATAGGGCGGCGTGAAGAACCCCGCCTTTTCATAAACGTGCTGGATAAACCAGTCCGTCCGCTTCTGCTCGCCCGCCACATAAAAGCAGCCGCAGAAGGTTCCGCCGGGTCTCAAGACCCGGAAAACCTCCCGGTATGCAGCTTCTTTATCCGGGAATGCATGAAAGCCGTTCAGCGACAACACAATATCAAACGCACCGTCCGCATACGGAAGTGCGCCCACATCCCCCTGCCGGAAGGTCACATTTTTCAGGTGCAGGTGGTCTGCCTTTTCCTGTGCCTGCCCCATCATATCTGCCGAGAAATCGAGGCAGGTAATGTCCGCCTCCGGCATAGTCTTATAAACCGGCATGGTCAGTATGCCGGTCCCCACCGGCACCTCCAGCAGCCTGCCGGAGAAATGCTCCGGGATGCCGGACAGCGCCTTTTCCAGATAGTCATCACTTTCCACTTTGTTCATATCCCACACCAGACGGCACACCGCTTTCCCGCTCAGGGTGGAACAGGTGATCATGCCGTCATAAAAATTGTTGCCGCCTGTCAGCCGATAGGCGCGGCGAACCGCTTCTTTTCGCTCCATGTTTCGTCCTCCTTACGCTCTGCCTTTTCCAGACGTCCTCCGGGATAAGGGCGCAGAACAGTTAGATAGAGCTGACCTTTAACCCTGTAAAAAGCCGCTTCTCAGCGGTCCTTCTGCCAAAATAATACGCCCTGCCGTCTCCTCTGTCAAGAAGTTCAGGCATTTTCGGAGATCCCGAAAAAGATTTCGCTTTCGGGGACTCCAACCGTCACCCCAGTGCCACGTCCAGCACCATCATCACGCTGAAGCCCACCGCAAAAAACACCGTGCCGACGTTGGAGTGCTGCCCCTGCGACATTTCCGGGATCAGTTCCTCCACCACCACATACAGCATGGCTCCGGCAAAAAGGTCAAGGGCTTTGCGGTATAGAGGATGCAGATCGTTTCCTGCATCGAAAAATTCACCTCTGCAAACTTGCCGGTTTCTGCTTGACAATACGCCGCGAATCAAAAAGGGAGCTCTGTCACGGACGAATGTCCGGGCAGAGCTCCCTTTGGTTTTATCGTATGACAACTTATTCGCCTTCCGGCTCCTTGCAGACATCCACCCAGCCCTCGGCTCCGGCGGCTGCTTCCAGCTCCTGCAAGGTCAGCTTGACGGCGGTGTGGCCGTTGCCCGCCGCCGGGTAGACGGTATCAAACTTGCGCAGGCTCTCGTCCAGATAGACCGCCACGTCCTCGTTCACCCCAAAGGGGCAAACGCCGCCAGAGGCATGCCCCACATAGGCCTCCACCCCATCTTCCAACTTCCCAACTCTTATTCGGTAATGGCCCAGACCCGTGCGGGCAGACCAGTTGCACCTTCAATGCGGGGATAAGAAACGATGACCACCGCACCGGCAGGCTGCACTTTATCCAGATTTGCAAGCACCTCCACCTGCAGCTTGTCGTTGTCCAGAACATAGCGCTCGCAGGCAAGGTCGCCCTTTTCCTCCGCCACCGCAGAGGAATCGGTATCCAGCGTTTCGTGGCCGTTGGCGGCGGCGTTGCGCACCTTGTAGATATACTCCAATGCTTCCAGTGACCAGCCGGGGGCATTTTCTTTGCCCTCTGCGTCGATGCCGGACAGCGCATCCATATCCGGCCACTTCTTGTACCAGTCGCTGCGCAGAGCCACCAGCGCGCCATCCGGGATAGGGCCGTACTTTGCCTCGTAGGCCTTGATGTCCTCCACCGTCACAGCGTAGCGGGGGTCTTTCTTGGCCTGCTGGGAAATATCGATGACCACCAGCGGGAAGATCAGGTCGTTCACATCAAACTTTTCGGACAGCGCTTTGCCCTTGATGAAGTGGCCCGGGAAGTCGATATGGGTACCGAACTGTCCGGGGAATTTGAAGGTCTGGATCAGGCATTCCAGTTCCGGCTTGTCCCAGTCCCACACGGTCTTTGCCAGCTCCACGGAGCCTTCCGGGATGCCGGACCAGTAGGGGCTTTCGTTGTTCAGCGAGTGAGAAAGTTCCACCCAGCGATATTTTTTAGCGTCTTTCAGTGCGTTCCACAGTTTATAATCAGCCATTGTCGATTCTCCTTTTGTTTTGACGATGTATGTTCGGGTACTTCTCCCAGACAACGGCATCTTCCTGTTTTTTTCAGTCTGTCTGCCGGGAATTTGTCTGGGAGCAGCGCATTCGCCCGGGCAGCCTGTGCCGGGCATCTGTTGTATATTTCATCTGCCTGTGCTCCCTTCCTTGTGTTGGGGATAGTATAAACCCATTTTCGCACCATGTCAATAGGTTTATTCTATCAAAGACTTCCCCGGCAAACGACGGTCAGCAAACCGTTCGCCCTTGCAATAACGTTTCGTCATCCCCTTTCCCTTTTATCGCAGCTCTTCCGGCAGGGCGGTGCAGCCCTCCGGCACATCCTGCCATGTGGCTTCAAAATCCCCGGTGTACCACGGGTCTGCCACATCGCCGGGGCGACTGGTGTGATCCATCAACAATGAGACCTTATGCTTGCGTCCAGCCCTTTTCCTCTCTGGCCTGTTTCAAAGCGAGCCCGAGCCCATGAAAGTCAAACCTTCTTTCATCTTGGTTCATTTTCATATCACCCTATATCATTGTACATTTCGGGTTGGATTATGAG